>Ga0136611_10001513_pt1 | contig 16179 bp, 13 predicted proteins | sample AntDrymUQ2232306_2_FD_106645 | JGI IMG/M metagenome (GOLD analysis project Ga0136611, IMG submission 106645) | Polar desert sand microbial communities from Dry Valleys, Antarctica - metaG UQ223 (23.06) | ecosystem: Environmental > Terrestrial > Soil > Desert | place: Antarctica: Dry Valley...
GAAGTCGGTGGTACGGAGCATCGCTCCATCCGCCGTCGTCATCGACATCACCCACGAGGTGCCCCCGCACGATCTGCGGGCCGGTGGCCTCGCCCTGGTGCGCAGCGCGCAGTACCTGGCGCCGGGCGTGATCCTCGCCGTGGTCGACCCCGGGGTCGGCACCGATCGGCGAGCCGTCGCCATCGAGGTCGCCGGCGGCGCCGGGGTGTTCGTGGGTCCTGACAACGGGCTGCTGGCCTCGGCCGTGGCCATGACCGGTGGCGCCGAGCGGGCCGTCGAGCTCACCAACCCCGACTACCGCCTGCCCGCGCCCGGCCCGACCTTCGCCGGACGAGACGTGTTCGCACCTGCGGCGGCCCACCTCTGCAACGGCGTGGATCTGGCCGAGCTCGGACCCGCGGTCGACCCCATCACGCTGCGTCCGGGAATCCTGCCGTTGAGTCAGGTCGCCGCCGACGGCATCAGGGCAGAGGTGCTCTGGGTCGACCGGTTCGGGAACGTCCAGCTGAACGTCGACCCCGACGACCTCGCCTTTCTGGGAGAGCGGATGCGGGTGCGATTCGGCGAAAGCGGGGTGCGAACCGGTGGACGGGTGACGACGTACGGCGATCTGAAGGCTGGGCAGCTCGGCGTGATCGTTGATAGCTACGGCCTCGTGTCCCTCGCCTTCGATCGGTCCTCGGTTGCCGCCGAACTCCGCATCTCGGCTGGCGATGCGGTATCTCTCGAGTTGCTTTCGTAGGCTCGGCGAGTGCGCCCCGCCACGACCATCGTCATGGGAATCCTGTTGCTACTCATCTTCGCAGCAGCCATGTTCCAGTTCCTCGTCGTCGCCCGGTAACGCTGGCGCGCAGGTACCCCTGCGCTGACGCCCGCGTGTGCTGTCAGCGCACCAACCGGCGGATCTCGTGTTCGAGGGCGCTGAGGCCCTCGACCTTGCCGAGGCACACGGCGACGCCGATGTTGGCGGCGGCGGCTTCGACCTCGGCATCGGCGAAGGCGGTATAGAGGATGATTGGTTGGGTCGGCCGGGCCTCGCGTATGCGGCGAGCCGTCTCCAAGCCGTCCATCGCCGGCATCTTGTAGTCGATGACGACGACGTCGGGATCTTCCTTCGTCACCGCCGCGATAGCCGAGACGCCGTCAGCGGCGCCACCGACGACCACAAACCCGTCCACGGTGAGCATGGTCGTGAGCATGCGGCGCACGTGATCTGTGTCGTCGACGACGTACACCCGAATGGGACCCACTGCCCCAGCAGCGTAGGACACGACATTCAGGTTAGGGCCCGGAAGAAAACTACGTGAGCGGTCGCAGGCTGAAAACGGACGTGAAATCAGGCTCAATCTTGTACCGACCGCTCACGTAGTTTTCTAACGGTCCCTTAACGACCTTGGTCGAGCGCGCGGAGACCATCGAGGACGAGCACCAGCCGGCGAGTCGGGACGGGAGCGGGTTGGGGCGAGGTTGTGGGAGGTGCGGCCTCCGCCTCGGAGGGTGGAGCCGTCGTCGTGGTGTTGGGGGTCGCGGTGGTGGACGCTGCCGGGGACCGGGTGGTCGTCGGGGCTCGAGTGGGGGGAGGCGTTGACGCGCCCGCCGTGGTCGTTGCCTGCGGGCGTGTGGTCGTCGTTGCCTGCGGGCGGGTGGTCGTCGTGGTCGGAGGAGGTGGTGCGGCGGTCGTGGTGGGCGAAGCCGTGCCCCCGCCTCCGCGCAGGCGCATGAACACCTGGGTCACCCAGATCTGTCCGGAGGGGTCGACGACGACGCCGACGCCGATGTGGGTCAACGCCCCGTCGAGGATGTTGGCCCGGTGGGGCGCGCTGTTCATGAAGGCGTTGTGGATCTCGTCCACACCCGGCCCAACACCGACGTTCTCGGCCAGCTTTTCCCAGTCCTGGGTCACTTCTTTCGCCAGGTTCGGGTTGTGCGACAGGCGGTTGTCGTTGGCCATGCGTTGCGACCATCGGCGGGCGATCGCCGTCAACTCGCCGTCGGTCGTGAGTGTGCCGATGCCCTTGCCGGATCGGGCGCCGTTGACCCGGGCGACGAAGTCAGCCTCGAACCCGGGGTCGGCGGCGGCCGCTGGGGCGGCGAGACTGCCGCCCAGCAACGACGCGGCGATGACGGCGATGACGACCAGCGCTCGGAGTTGGCGGATCATCGGGCGTCCAATGCCCGCAACTGTTGCAGGACGAGCACCAGGCGGGCGGGCGCGACGACCAGCTCGGCTGGTGCCTTGGGCGATTCCTCGGCGGCCTCGGCGGCGGCGGCGACCACGGCGACGACGGCGGCGGGACGCAACGTCATGAACTGGTGCGTCGTGAAGATGACGTCGTCGCGGCCGAACGCCACGCCGACCCCGATGTGGGTGAAGGCCGGATCGATGATGTTCCCGTAGTGGGCCGGGCTGGCCACGAACGCCGCGTGCAGGCGCTCGACCGTCATGCCCACGCCGACGTTCTCGCCGAGCTTCTGCCAATCGGCCCGCACGGCGTCAGCCAGGTCGGGATCGTGGGAGATCTTGTCGACCGCACTCATCTTCGAAGCCCAGCCGCGCGCGACGTCGACCAACTCCGGATGGAGGCGCAGCTGCCCCAATCCCTCGGAGAGTCGAAGCGCGTTGATGTTGTCCACGAAGGCTTGCTCGGTGTCTGCCTGATCGACGGCTGCACCCGCCACGGCCACGTGCGCGGGGACGACGAGGTAGCCGACAAGGACGGCGAAGAAGACGACCACCAGCCGGCGCACTCTTTCCTATCGGCGGCGGCAGGGCAACCATTGAGCGGGCAGAACATTCGTTCGTCGCGACCGATGTGGACGAACCGCAATTTGCGTGGAGGCGCGGCCTCCGACGAGCCTGCCCGCCGTGAACCTGGCATCGATCATCGACGGTCACCCCGATGACGCTCTCGCGTTCGTCAGCCGAGGGAATCGCACGACCTACGGGGAGCTCCGAGACCAGGTCGCCCAGTTCCGCGGTGGACTCATCCGCCTCGGGATCGAGCCCGGTGACCGGGTGGCCCTGGTGTCCGCCAACAACTGGTTCTTCGCCGTGGGGTACCTGGCCATCCTCGGAGTCGGAGCGGTGGCGGTGCCGCTCAACCCGTCGAGCCCCTCGTCCGAGATCCGCGCCGAGCTCATCAGCATCGGTGCCCGAGCGGTCGTCGTCGGGCCGAGCGGGCGCGACGCCATGGCCGGCATCGGGCAGGGAGCGACGCCGGTCGAGTTCGTGATCGTTCCCGAGGGTGTCGATTTGGCGGCAGCAACCCCCCTCGAGAAGTTGTTGAAAGGTGAACCCGGGGCGATCGTCGACCGCTCGCCCGACGACTTGGCGGTGCTGATCTTCACGTCGGGAACCAGCGGTTCGCCCCGGGCCGCCATGCTCACCCACGGCAACTTGCTGACCAACCTCGAGCAGATGCAGCGCCATCCCGGCCGCGCCCTGAACCCGGGCGACGTGAGCCTCGGCGTGCTTCCCATGTTCCACATCTTCGGGCTCAACGTGCTCTTCGGGCTCAGCCTCTACGCCGGATCAGCGGTCGTCCTGGTCGAGCGATTCGATCCGGCTTCCGCCCTCGACTCGATCCGTGATCACGGCATCACCCTGATCGCCGGGGCTCCGCCGATGTTCCAGTCGTGGGCCACCATGGCCGGCGCCGCCCCGGAGGCGATGGCGACGGTTCGCCTCGCGGTTTCCGGTGCAGCTGCGCTGACCCCCGAGATCGCCGCCGCCTTCGAGGCCCGCTTCGGGAAGCCGATTTTCCAAGGCTATGGGTTGACCGAGGCCTCCCCGACGGTCACTTCGTCGGTGATCGGCGGGGTGGCCAAGCCGGCTTCGATCGGGCTTCCGCTCCCCGGCATCGACGTGCGCCTGGTCGACGAAGAGGGTGAGGACGCGCTGACCGGCGACGCCGGCGAGATCTGGGTGCGGGGCGACAACGTCTTTCTCGGTTATTGGGAAGACAAGGAAGCGACCGACCGGGTGCTCACCGGCGACGGATGGCTGCGTACCGGCGACATCGCCGTGGTCGATGACGACGGGTACCTCTTCATCGTCGACCGAGCCAAGGATCTCGTCATCGTGTCCGGCTTCAACGTGTACCCGGCCGAAGTCGAGGACGCCATCCTCGAACACCCGGGCGTCGAGGCGGTCGCCGTCGTCGGCGTCTCCCATCCCCACTCGGGCGAGACCGTCAAGGCCTTCGTGGTGCAGGCGGGCGGCCACCACCTCGAGGAAGATCAGATCATCGAGTTCTGCGCTGGCCGACTTGCCCGGTACAAGTGCCCGACCAAGGTCACGTTCGTCGGCGAACTCCCCCGGGGACAGGGTGGGAAGCTCCTCCGCCGAGCGCTGAGTTGATGGTTCGCTCTGCTTTCGGTTCGCTCTGCTTTCGGTTCGCTACGCGATGAAGCTGCTTCGCTCACGTGTCGGCTGCTCGCTGGCGCTCCCGACGCTCTGCTTTCGGTTCGCTACGCGATGAAGCTGCTTCGCTCACGTGTCGGCTGCTCGCTGGCGCTCCCGACGCCGGCCTCTAACGATCGTGGTTGGCGCGACAGCGCGTGTCCATTGGTCGTGTGGGGCGCGCCGGAGGTGGCGACGAGGAAGCCGGCGTAGATGACGGTGATGCCGGCAACGAGGGTGACGGCGAACCCGTCCATCTCGTCGAGCATGGAATTCAGGAGGCCGCTGCTCGACAGGATCACCGTGCCGAGCGCGATGAGGACGTTCGACCAGAGCCGACGTCCCCGCCGATAGCGGTATGCGCTCCAGACGGCGCCAAGGAAGATCACGAGCGCACCGAGCGCGGATGCGAGGGCCGCCAGGATGCGGGGCGCCGGCCCGAAGACGTCGGACCCCTGGGCCAGTTCGTCGATGGGCACCGGACCGGTCAACGGGGAGACCAGCACGATGCCCGCGGCGAAGGCGCACACCAGCGAGACGCCCGCCGCCACCTGGTCGCCCCGCCGCTCGCCGGCCAGGAGGTAGACCGTGCCCAGGGCGAGGAACGGCACGTTGACGATGGCGCCGAAGAGATAGAAGAGCCGGAAAGTCACCGGATTCCATCCGAGGGCGGCACCGGCGGCGAGCGCGAATGCGGCGATCGAGAAGAATCCGAGGGCCAGCGACCATGCGAGCTCGTGGCGGCGCTTCCTGGCCAACCAGCGCTCGTAGGTCGAGCACGCAAGGGCCAGTGCGATCAGTGCGGCTGCGGCGGCCAGCGCGGTGTGCATGACCCTTCCATGGTGGCTCCCGAGCTGGGCCGAACCCAAGTGGGGCAGGGATTCACTCCCCCGGTGACGAACTTCGCATTCGGTGGTCTCGCATTACGTGGTGCTGGGCGTGGAGCAAGACGCCGATCTCGAGGAGATCAAACGCGCCTACTACGACCGTGCCCGGCTCTATCACCCGGACGCCCATGCCTCGTCGTCACCCGAGGTGCGGGCCGAAGCCGAGCGCACGATGCAGGCCCTCAACCAGGCCTGGACGGTCCTGCGCGACGCCATCGGCCGCCGGCGCTACGACCGAATACTGGCGCGAGAAGATGGGCCCAGCACCGGCGAAGGCCCCTCGCGCCGAACCAGCGCCGCCCGGCGATCCACCGAGGCGGCCCGTCCACAACTTGGTTCCGGATTTCAGTACTGGTTCGGGGCCGCCGTCGGCTCCCGCCGGGCGAACGGCCGCTCGAGCCTCAACCTGCGGGTGACGGGCACCACCCTGGCCCCGCTTCGCAGTCTGCTGCCCGACGGCCTCGTCGGACTGCACGCCGAGCGGACGACGATCGGTGACGCCGAATTGCGCCACCTGCAGGGCATGACCAGTCTCCGCTACGTCGATCTCACCGGCACCCGCGTCACCGACGCCGGGCTCGTCCACCTGCTGGGATCGCGCGCCCTCGAGACCCTCGTCCTGTGGGACACCGCCGTGAGTGACGACGGACTCGCGCTCCTGGCCCGCTTCCCTGCGCTGTGCCATCTCGGCCTCGGCAACACCCGTGTCACCGACGCCGGCCTCCGCCACCTGGCCGAACTCCGCCGTCTGCGTCTGGTGCAATTGTCCGGAACCGAGGTGGAGGGACCAGGTCTGAGCCACCTCCACGGCTTGCCCGATTTGGCGACGGTGTCGCTGCCATGGAAAGTGCGTGGGGGACATCGCCGACGCCTGCGGTCGGCCCTCCCGAAGGCCGCGCAGGTCATCTGAGCGCCCGCCGGCCCGCGCTCGTTCATTTGTGAACGAGGTGTTGTGCGCCGGTACCATCGGCAGCGTGGCGGAGCAGTCGAAGGAGCAACGACGGATCCCGGAGGCGACGGTGGCGCGTCTGCCCGTGTACCGCCGCAGCCTGCTCGAGGTGGCCGAGACGAAGGCGCCGACGATCTCCTCCGAGCGGCTGGCCGAACTGGCTGGGGTCAACGCCGCCAAGGTCCGCAAAGACCTTTCGTATCTCGGCTCGTATGGCACTCGCGGCGTCGGCTACGAGGTCGAGTTCCTGCTCTTCCAGATCAGTCGCGAACTCGGCCTCACCCAGGATTGGCCCGTCGCCATCATCGGGATCGGCAACCTCGGCCACGCGTTGGCCAACTACCGCAACTTCTCGGCCCGCGGCTTTCGCATCGTCGCCCTACTCGACGCCGACCCGGCCAAAGTCGGCGAGATGGTCGGAGGATTGGCGGTGCGGCCCCTCCACGACCTCGATGCCGTCGTCGAGAGAGACGGCATCTCCATCGGCATCATCGCCACGCCGGCCCACGTCGCCCAGAGCGTGGTCGACCTGCTCGTCGCCGCCGGGGTCACCTCGATCTTGAACTTCGCACCGGCCATTCTCTCGGTGCCGGAGGGGGTCTCGCTGCGCAAGGTCGACCTGTCGATCGAGTTGCAGATCCTCAGCTTCCACGAGCAGCGGGCGGCTGGCTCCCCCGATTCCGGCGTCTCGACCGGCGCCTGACGTGCCCGTACCCGGCAACTCCTATCCCGTGAACCTTGTGCTGGCGGGCCAGCGCTGCCTCGTCGTCGGTGGTGGCAACGTCGCCCTTCGCAAGACCGAAGGCCTCCTGGCCTGCGATGCCGACGTGACGGTGGTGGCCCCGAGGGTGGATCCGGCGTTCGCGGCTCTGCCGGTGACCGTCGAACAGCGGGCCTATCGGTCGGGCGAGGCAGGGTCCGGGGGCTACCGACTGGTCATGACCGCCACCGACGATCGGACCGTCAACCAGCTCGTCCACGACGAGGCTGATGCTGCCGGCGTGTGGGTCAACAGTGCCGACGACCCCGAGCGCTGCACCTTCACCTTGCCGGCGGTGGTCCGCCGGGGGCCGCTGCTCGTGACCGTCTCGACCGGTGGTCACAGTCCGGCGGTCTCCTCGTGGTTGCGGGGACGCCTCGAGGACGAATTCGGCCCGGAGTACGAGGTGTTGGTGTCGCTGCTGGCCGAGGCCAGAGGGGAGATCCAGGCCGATGGCCGCACGACCGAGGGCCTGGCTTGGCAGAGTGTGCTCGACTCCGACATGCTTTCCCTCATCCGGGGGGGCCGCATCTCGGAAGCAAGGGACCGCCTCAAGACGTGTCTGTCGTCGTCGTAGGGCTCAATCACCGCACCGTGCCGCTCGAGGTACTCGAGCGCATGACCGTCAATGGCGCGCGCCTGCCCAAGGCCCTGTATGACCTGCGCACGCGGCCCAACCTCAGCGAGGCGGTCGTTCTCTCGACCTGCAACCGCACCGAGATCTACGCCGTGGCCGAGCGCTACCACGGAGCCATCGACGACATCCGCACGTTCCTCAGCGACCTCTCGGGCCTCAACATCGAACACTTCTCCGACCACGTCTACGCCTACCACGACGACTTCGCCGTCGGGCACCTGTTCAAGGTCGCCTCCGGGCTGGATTCGGCCGTGCTCGGTGAGAGCGAGATCCTGGGCCAGGTCCGCACCGCCTTCGAGCGGGCCGAGGAGGAGGACGCGGCCGGCTCCGAACTCGCCCGCCTCTTCTCGTCGGCTCTCGGCGTCGGACGTCGGGTTCGGGTCGAAACGGGCATCGCCCGGGGAACCACCTCGGTCAGCCAGGCCGCCGTGGCCATGGCGACCGAGCGTCTCGGCAACCTCGACGACCGGCGCATCCTGGTGCTCGGAGCCGGGGAGATCGGCGCAGGCATGGCCGTGGCCCTGGCCGGAACCGTGGCCAGTGGCGCCGGCGAGGTCCTGGTCGCCAACCGCACCCGCACCCGCGCCGTCGCCCTCGCCGCCCGCACCGGTGGCCGCGTCGTCGACTTCGGCGAGCTCGGCGAAGCCCTCACCTCGGTCGACGTGATGCTCACCTCGACGGGCGCGTCCGACACGATCATCTTCCGCGACGACATCGAGGCGGTCATGGAACATCGTGGCGGACGACCGATCCTCATCGTCGACGTAGCCGTTCCCCGCGACGTCGATCCCCAGGTCGGATCCCTCGACGGCGTGACCCTGCTCGACATGGACGACCTGCGGGCCTTCGCCGAACAGGGCATCGCCGAACGCCGCCGCGAGATCGCCACCGTGCAGGACATCGTCGACGACGAGGTCAACCGGTTCTTCGAGGCCCTCGCAGCTCGCGAGGTGGCGCCCCTCGTGACGAGCATGCGCGACCGCGCCGAGGCGCTGCGGCTCGGCGAACTCGAGCGGTATTCGGCCCGTCTCGCGGGACTCGATCCCCGAGAGCGGGCCTCGGTCGAAGCGCTCACCCGCGGCATCGTGAACAAGTTGCTCCACGAGCCGACGGTCCGGCTCAAGGACGCCGCCGGCACGGCCAAGGCCGATCGCCTGGCCGACGCCCTCCGCACCCTCTTCGACCTCTGAACCGTTCGGCCCTCGGGTGGATGGCGGTCGGAGCGTGAAGTTGCGAGTGGCGACGCGGGGGAGCGCGCTGGCTCGGTGGCAGACCGACCACGTGATCGCCCTTGTGCGGGCGGCTGGCGGAGGCGACGGATCGGTCGAGGTCGAGGTCGTCGTCGTGCAGACCGAGGGCGACCGCCGCACCGATGTGCCCATCGAGGCCATCGGGGGGCGGGGCGTGTTCGTGAAGGAGGTGCAGGCGGCGGTGCTCGAAGGTCGCGCCGACTTCGCCGTGCACTCGGCCAAGGACCTTCCCTCGGCTCCTGGGCTGCAGCCCGCCGGTCTCACCATCGGTTGCGTGCCCGAGCGAGCCGATCCACGGGACGCCCTCGTCGGCTGCACGCTGTCCGATCTCCCCACGGGGGCCCTCGTGGCCACAGGTTCGATTCGACGGCGGGCCCAGCTCGCGAATCTGCGGCCCGACCTCTCGTTCGCCGGGTTGCGGGGCAACATCGACACCCGCCTCGCCAAATCGAAGGACTTTGCGGCGATCGTGATGGCCGCGGCCGCCCTGCACCGCCTCGACCGGAGTGACGTCATCGCCGAGACCCTCGAACCCGACGTGCTCCTCCCTCAGGTCGGTCAAGGGGCGCTTGCCATCGAATGCCGCTCGGACGCCGACGACGTGTTGTCTGTGCTCGCCGCCATCCAGCACCCTGCAAGCCGCCGGGCCGTCGACGCCGAGCGGGCCTTTCTGGCCGAACTCGGCGGCGGTTGCGATCTTCCCGTCGGAGCGTACGCAGCGGTGCAAGCCGACGGAACCCTCACGATCGAGGGACTCGTGGCCAGCTACGACGGACGGATCGCATTGCGCCAGACGGTCACCGGCACCGATCCGCCGACCGTCGGCGCGGAACTGGCGGCAGCCCTGCTCGACGGCGCCGGAGCCCGCTCCCTCCTGGCCTGAAGAGCGGCGAGACTGGGCGGCGATGACCGTCTACCTCGTGGGTGCAGGGCCGGGCGATCCCGGTCTGCTGACGGTGCGGGGTGCGGAAGTGCTCGCACGAGCCGATGTCGTCATCTACGACCGCCTGTCGGTTGCGTCGCTGCTCGACCTCGCTCCGGCACACGCGACTCGCCTCAGCGTGGGAAAGACCCCGCGGGGGCCCAGCACGCCGCAGGAGGAGATCAACCGTCTCCTCGTCGAACACGGCCGCGCCTCGGAGGTGGTCGTTCGTCTCAAGGGCGGTGACGTCTTCGTGTTCGCCCGCGGCGGTGAAGAAGCAGCCGCACTCGCAGAGGCCGGCGTCGACTACGAGGTCGTCCCGGGGATCTCCTCGGCCATCGCCGTGCCTGCGTACGCCGGGATCCCCGTGACTCACCGGGGCCTGTCCACGTCGTTCACCGTCGTCACCGGCCATGAAGACCCGTGGGCCGCCACCGAGACCGACTGGGACGCAGTCGCCCGCGTGGGCGGCACCATCGTCGTGTTGATGGGTGTGGCGACGCGCGCCGACATCGCGTCGCGCCTCATCGAAGGTGGGTTGGCGCCCGACACCCCGGCGGCGGCCGTGCAGTGGGGCACCCGCCCCAATCAGCGCATCGTCCGGACGACGCTGGGCGAACTGGGCGGAGCCGATGTCGACTCGCCATCGACCATCGTGATCGGCGCTGTCGCCTCGCTCGACCTGTCGTGGTTCGAGCGCCGGCCGTTGTTCGGGCGCCGCATCGTGGTGACCCGCTCACGCGAGCAGGCATCGGAACTGCGGCAAAGGCTCGAGGGACTCGGCGCCGAGGTCGTCGAGGTGCCGGTGGTAGCCATCGAACCCGAGCCCGGGATCGACTTCGCCGCCGGTCTGGCCCACGCCGAGTGGGTCGTGTTCTCGTCACCGAATGCGGTGAGGACGTTGACGGCGCAGCTCCGGGATGCCCGTGCCCTCGGGTCGACGCAGGTCGCCGCCATCGGCCCGGGGACGGCGTCGGCCTTGTCGGTGTTCGGCGTCGCCGCCGATCTCGTCCCTTCCCGCAATGTCGCCGAGGGCCTCGTCGATGCGTTCCCGGTCGGACATGGTCGTGTGTACCTGCCCCAGGCCGCCGACGCCCGCCCCGTCCTGGCCGAGGGCCTGCGGACCAAGGGATGGGACGTCGATGCGGTGACCGCCTATCGGACGGTAGCGGTCGCGCTCGATGATCGACAGCGCGCTCGGGCCGCCGAGTCGGACGCCATCACCTTCACCTCGTCGTCGACGGTGACGAACTTCGTCGTAGCCGCCGGCCTACCGAGCGTTCCCGCCTTGGTCATCTCCATCGGCCCCATCACCTCGGCCACGGCGCGCGACCTCGGCCTCGAGGTCAGCGCCGAGGCCGATCCCCACACCCTCGACGGCCTGGTGGACGCAGTGGTGCGCAGCTTTCCGAGGGCCCCGGGAACCTGAGAGACCTCGCCCACCGTCCAACGACCATGACGACAACATGGGTGATGCGGCGGGGACTGGCAATGGCAGTTGCAGTGCTGGCGGTGAGCGCCGGCTGTTCGAACGACAGCCTCACCGCGGCTCGCCCCGAACCGATAGCGCCGCCGGGTGGCACCGACCAGCCGTTGGCGATCGAGACCGCGCTCATCTCGTCGCTCGAGGCGTTCCAGGAGTGCGACGAACTGCTGGCGTACCTCCGGACCGAGGGGGCCAAGGTCGTCGGTCCCTATGGATTCGAAGGCGGCATGATGCGGGTGCAGCCCGCCAATGGTCGGGACGTGGCCGCGCCCACCGCCGGCGCCACCAGTGCGCAGGAAGATCGCGCTGCGGGCGGAGAATCGGAAGCTTCACCACCATCGACGGGCGTCGACTTTTCGGCCACCAACGTGCAGGAGGCTGGCGTCGACGAGCCCGACCTGGTGAAGACCGACGGCAAGCGTCTCGTCACCATCGCCGCCGGCCAGTTGCAAGTCGTCGACCTGACGGGTCCCTCGCCCCGAGTGGCGGCGTCGCTCCGAGTCGGCACCACCCCCTCCCTGTCCGGCGAACTCCTGCTGTCGGGCGATCGCGTCGTCGTCCTCCACCAGATGCAGCCCGACTTCGAAGGGAAGCCCACACCGCTGCCCTCGCCCTCCTCCGGTATCCGTGAAGGCGACAGCATCGGCCGGCCGATCCGTCAGAACCCACCCCGCACCGCCGTCACCGTCGTCGACATCGCTGATCTCTCGTCGCCCAGAGTCGTCGACGAGGTCATCTTCGACGGAGACCTCGTGGCTTCCCGCATGGTCGATGGTGTGGCCCGTCTCGTGCTGCGCTCAGGACCGCCGAATCTCTCGTTTCTCTTCCCCTCCGGAACCGAGGCGAGCGTGCAGATCGCGAAAGAGGCCAACGCCAAGGTCGTCGCCGAGAGCTCCCTCGACGACTGGTTGCCCGGAGTCGCCGTCAATGGTGGCGACGAGCGTCGGCTCACCGAGTGCGACGACGTTCGCCGACCCGAGGTGTTCAGTGGCGTGGGCATGTTGTCCGTCGTCACCGTCGATGCCGACGACCCTCGTCCTGGTCCCGCAGCGACGGTGATCGGTGCCGGCGAGATGACCTACGCCAGCACCAAGAGCCTCTTCGTCACATCGACGGCTTGGACTCCGATATCGACCTCGAGCGAGGCGCCGACCGCTGGGATCTCCGCTGGCCCGATGACCGACATCCACAAGTTCGACATCAGCGACAAGGTGCGCACGGCTTATGCCGCTTCCGGCCGAGTGCAGGGACGGTTGCTCAACTCGTTCGCGATGTCCGAGCACGATGGCCATCTGCGGGTGGCCACGACCGCCGACACGACGCAAGAGAGCGCAGTCACCGTGTTCCGCCAGGACGGCGAACGGCTCGGTGCGGTCGGGAGTGTCGGAGGACTCGGCAAGAACGAACGTATCTACGCCGTGCGCTTCATAGGGGCACGCGGCTATGTCGTCACCTTCCGCCAGACCGATCCGCTCTACGTGATCGACCTCGGCGATCCCACGGCGCCGGCGGTCACCGGCGAACTCAAGATCCCCGGCTACTCCGCCTACCTCCATCCCATGGGCGACAACCGGCTCATCGGCGTTGGCCAGGACGCCAACGATCAGGGACGGGTGCAGGGCACGCAGGTCTCGCTGTTCGACGTCTCCGATCCCGCCGACCCGAAGCGTCTCGCCAATGCCGTCGTGCCCCAGGCCAGGTCCGAGGCCGAGTTCGACCACCATGCCTTCCTCTATTGGGCGAAGACCGGACTCCTGGTGCTGCCGGTGCAGTCGAATCAGGACGGCAACACCGGAGCCATCGGCTTCGCCGTGACCGACGAGCGGATCACCGAGACCGCCCGGATTCGCCAACGCGACCTCTCACCGGTACGCCGTTCGCTGGTCGTCGGTGACCAACTGTTGACGCTGTCGGAAACGGGTCTGCGCACCGGGGACCTCCGGTCGCTCGACGAGCGAAGCTGGCTCGTCTTCTGAGCGCTCGTAACATCCGGAGGTGAGTTACCTGCTGCCGGACGACGACATCATCGCCATCGTCGACGCACCGCCGACTCCGGCAATGTCGCTGAGTCCCGACGGTCGTCACGTGCTGTTGGTGCACTACGAAGCCCATCCCCCGATCACGCTGGTGGCCCGCCCCTTCCTGAAGCTCGGGGGCGTGCGGGTCGATCCCGTGCTCGGCGGGCGCCAGCGCCTCCTCCGACTCGTGGGTCTGACCCTCATCTCGGTCGCCGACGGCGCCCACCGGGTGATTTCGTTGCCGCCCGAGACCGGTATCGGCATCCCGTCGTGGTCACCCGACAGCCGTCGCTTCGTCTTTCTGGTCGACGGCGCCGACCGCGTCGTCGTGTGGCTGGGGAACGTCGAGACGGCGACGGCAGAGCCCATCCCCGGCCTCGTCGTCTCCGACGTGCTCACCGGCGGACAGACCGGAGGGGAAGGCCCGGTTCGGTGGAGTCGCGACAGCCGGTCGCTGCTCGCCCTCACGGCCCTCAGCAACGGCGTCGACGAGCTCGTCACCGCACCTGTGATCATCGAGCCCCACATCGAGGAGACCGAGGGCAAGACGACGCAGATGGCGACGTTCCAGGATCTCCTGACGTCGCGGTCCGACGAAGACACGTTCGAAGCGCTGGCCACGGCCCAGCTGGCGAGGATCGACCCGGAGACCGGGAACGCCCAGCTGCTCGGAGAGCCGGGCTTGCTCTCCTCCTTCGGAGAATCGCCGGACGGGCGTCACATCCTCGTGCACCGCGTGCAGCGGCCCTTTTCGTTCCGCGTTCCGTTCGTGTACTTCGCCCGCACCGTCGAGGTCTGGTCGTCCGCCGGAGACCTCGAGGCGGTGATCGCCGACTTGCCCGTGTCGGATGAGATCCCCCGCCAAGGCGTTCCGACCGGCCCTCGCCGCGTGTCGTGGGAAGAGCGCAAGCCGGCCTCGCTGATGTGGATCGAGGCGCTCGACGACGGCGATCCGATGACCGCGGCCACCCATCGCGATCGCATCATCCGTTGCGAGGCGCCGTTCACGGATCCGGCGGAAGCGACACGCATCGAGCACCGCTGCCTCGGTTGGTACGAGCTCGATCAGCCGGGCGCGCTGCTCGCGGTCGAACACGATCGCGACCGGCGTTGGCGCATCACGCGCCTCCTCGAACTCGACCGTCCCGCGAGTTCGCGGGTGCTCTTCGACCTGTCGATGAACGACGCGTACGGCAACCCCGGGACGCCGTTGTTCGTCACCCATCCCGACGGCACGGAAACGGTGTTGCAGATGGGGTCGACGATCTTCCTCCGCGGGCAGGGCGCAACGCCCGAGGGGGATCGGCCGTTTCTCGACCGCTTCGATCTGACGGACGGATCGAGGGTGCGCCTCCATGCCAGCCCTGCTGGCGGGCTCGAACCCGTGCTCGGCCTGGTGGATGACGGGACGGCGGTGCTCGTCCGTCGTGAAACCCGAAGCGACCCGCCGAACCTGGTGGTCGTGCCGATAAATAGGGTTTCGGGCAATGGTGGTTCGGGCGAGGGGAGTGCGGGCGTGCGCCGCGTCCTCACCGACTTCGCCGATCCCCATCCGCAGCTCACCACCATGTCCAAGCAGTTGCGCACCCACCACCGATCCGACGGTGTGGCCCTGACCGGGTTGTTGCTCCTGCCTCCGGATCACGACGTGGAGCACGACGGCCGTCTGCCGTTGGTGGTGTGGGCCTACCCCCTCGAGTACAGCGATGCCGGAACGGCCGGACAGATGCGGGGGAGCGACCAGGGGTTCACGCGCCTCGGCGCCCTCGGTCCGATCTGGTTCGTGCTTCGGGGGTATGCCGTGCTCCTCGACGCCACCATGCCCGTCATCGGCGACCCCGAGACGATGAACGACACGTACATCGACCAAGTCACCGATGCCGCCCGCGCCCACATCGAGGCGCTCGACGCCGACGGCATCATCGATCCGGGCCGGGTCATCGTCGGCGGCCACAGCTATGGCGGCTTCATGACAGCCAACTTGCTCGCCCACACCGATCTTTTCGCCGCCGGCATCGCCAGGAGTGGGGCGTACAACCGCTCGCTCACGCCCTTCGGGTTCCAGAGTGAGCGCCGCACGTTCTGGGAAGCGCCTCATATCTACGACGCCGTCTCGCCGTTCCGTCATGCCGACAAGATCCGTACGCCCCTGCTGTTGATCCACGGCGCCGCCGACAACAACCCGGGCACCTTCACGGTGCAGTCCGAACGGCTCTTTCAGGCCCTGCAGGGAACCGGCGGCACGGCCCGCCTGGTGCTGTTGCCCCACGAGAGCCACGGCTACGTCGCCCGAGAGTCGGTGTTGCACGTCCTGGCCGAGCAGTTCGCCTGGGCGCAGCGTTGGGCCCCGGCCAACGCTGCCTCGTCGTCGTAGGCTCCGTCTTCGATGAGTTTCCCCGAACGCCGCCTTCGACGACTCCGCCGGACGCCCGCTCTGCGCCGGTTGGTGGCCGAGACCCGACTGTCGACCGACGATCTGATCGCACCGCTGTTCGTGCGCGAGGGCATCGACGAACCGCAGCCCATCGGGTCGCTGCCGGGGGTCGTTCAGCACACACGGGAGTCGTTGGTGAAAGAGGTGCGGGCGCTGAGCTACCTCGGCGTACCCGGCATCGTGTTGTTCGGGATTCCCGAGACCAAGGACGCGTCGGGTACGCAGGCCTGGCACCGCGACGGCATCGTGCAGGTGGCGCTGTCCGACCTTCGCGACGAGCTCGGCGACTCGATGGTGTTGATGGCCGACCTCTGCCTCGACGAGTACACCGACCACGGACACTGCGGAGTGTTGACGTCGTCGGGCGACGTCGACAACGACGCAACTATCGAGTTGTACGGACAGGTCGCGATCGCGCAGGCCGAAGCGGGCGC
>Ga0136611_10001514_pt1 | contig 16176 bp, 5 predicted proteins | sample AntDrymUQ2232306_2_FD_106645 | JGI IMG/M metagenome (GOLD analysis project Ga0136611, IMG submission 106645) | Polar desert sand microbial communities from Dry Valleys, Antarctica - metaG UQ223 (23.06) | ecosystem: Environmental > Terrestrial > Soil > Desert | place: Antarctica: Dry Valley...
ATATCCGTGTAGCCGTGTCGTGCGAGCCAGCGGTAAAGCCAGAACCCGACCACAAACGAGAGCACGTATGCGACGCCATACCATCGCGGTCCGTAGCCCCCGATTTGAAAAACGAACGGGCTGAGGTCGTGAAGATAGGTGGCGAACATCCGCGGGGCGCCTTTCTGGCACGCCTCGCTGAAAACGCCAGCCTGCCCCTTGTCCCGCTACTTCCGCACGGCGTGCACCCCGTTGTGCGCGGCTTCGTGGTTTAGCTTGAAACCGGTGGGGCTGCCGTCGTCCGGCGACATCGCTTTCTTCGCGAGATCGAGGAGCTTGCGCATCGCGGGCTTGTTCACGCTGTAAAGAATCGCGGTCTCTTCGGTGATCCGGTTTTCCTTGAAGTGTTTGATCAGCGATTGCTCGAAGGAGTGCCACCCATCGTTCGTCCCGCTCTCGATGATCTCGTGCATATTGCGCATCTCCGATTCCCCGAGCAGGATGGCTTCTCGCGAGCGAAGGCTTGAGCCCATCGCCTCGGTGACGAGCACGCGGCCGCCACCGATTTTCGGCGCGAGCCGCTGGCTGACGACGTAGCGCAAGGTGTCCGCGAGCCGCTGACGAACGAGTTCCTCCTCGTCTTTGGTGAACATGCCGATGACGCGATTGATCGATTGCGCGGCGCTGATCGTGTGGAGCGTCGAGTAAACGACGTGCCCCGTTTCCGCCGCAGTGAGCGCAATCTCCAGGGTCTCGCGATCGCGAATTTCTCCCACCAGGATGACCTTCGGCGCCTGCCGCAAAGCCGCGCGCAGGCCGACCGCGAAGTCCGAAAAGTCGCGCCCCAGCTCGCGCTGGGAGAGGGTCGCTTTCAGATGCGGATGCAGGAATTCGATCGGGTCTTCGAGCGTCACCATGTGAATCTCGGACGTGCGATTCATTTCGCTGAGCATCGCCGCGAGGGTGGTGGTTTTGCCGCTGCCAGTGGAGCCGGTGACGAAAATAATGCCGGTCTTCTCTTTGATGATCTCGCGGCAGACCGGCGGGAGCTTCAAGCTGTCGAGCGTCGGAATCGCCGTGTTCAGCTTCCGCATGATGATCGCGAGATTGCCGTTCTGGCGGTAAACGTTGACGCGGAAGCGGGCGAGATTCGGAACGGTGTAGCTGGTGTCGCATGAGCCGCTGTTTTTCAGGTCGACTTTTAGCCGCTCATTGTCGCCGATCAGCTTCGCCGCAACCGCCTGGGTGTGAGCCCCTTGGAGCGTCGGCATGAAGCCCGGCACTTCGACGGGACGCAGCTTCCCATAAACCTCGATTTGCGGCGGACGGCCGACAACAAAGAGCAGATCAGAGACGCCCTCCGTCGAGCTCAGCATCGTCGAAAGAACCTGATCGAAACTGATTGGCTGGGGCGCGGCGGAAGGTGCGGGTGTCATAGGCAGCGCCGATGGGAGAACAGATTCCGTGCCGTCGCTCCGATCTGGATTGCTGCGCACTTTCCCTTTCCCATGGCGCGAAGCTGGCTTAAGTGCGGCGCGTCCAAAATGGCTACGCCTGCATCTCCTTCCGCTGTGTCCTCTCCTTGGTATCAACGCCTCGGAGTGTCGATCCGCCAGTTTTTCGATTCCGACTATTTCCCGGACGGTGTGGAGTCGGTGCGCAATCGCCCGGAACGTTTTGAAGCACGGCGCTGCATTCCGTTCCTCATTCTTCACCTCGGCTGTCTAGGGGTCATTTGGGTCGGCTGGAGCTGGACAGCCGTCGCCGTCGCAGTCGTGCTCTACATCGTGCGAATGTTTGCGATTACCGGGTTTTATCACCGGTATTTTTCGCATCGGACATTTCGCACGTCACGAGTCGGGCAATTTATCCTCGCGGTCTGGGGGAACACCGCCGTGCAGCGAGGCGCCCTCTGGTGGGCCGCCGTGCATCGGCATCATCACCGGCATTCTGACACGGAGGAAGATATGCACTCCGCGCGGATGAAAGGCTTCATCTGGTCGCACATCGGCTGGATGACGAGCAGCCGGAATTTTCCGACGAACTACAAGGACATCCGCGACCTCGCACAATTTCCCGAACTCGTTTTTCTCAACCGCTTCGACCTCATCGTGCCCGCGATCTTCGGGGCCTTATTGTTCCTCTTCGGGATGATGTTGAACTGGCTCGCACCGGGACTCGGCACGTCCGGCGCGCAGATTTTCGTTTGGGGCTTCTTCGTCAGCACCGTCGTTTTGCTGCACGGCACCTTGTTTATTAATTCGCTCGCTCACGTTTGGGGGAACAAGCGGTTCCCAACAGGAGACGACAGCCGCAACAATCTGTGGCTCGCGCTGATCACCCTCGGTGAAGGCTGGCACAACAATCATCACCGCTTCATGGGCTCCGCGCGGCAGGGCTTCTACTGGTGGGAAGTGGACCTGACTTACTACGGGCTGAAGCTCCTCTCTCGGCTGGGTTTGATCTGGGATCTGAAGCCGGTGCCGGTGAGCATTTACCAGGAAGTCCGCGAGGCGCGGCAGGGCGACCGGGTCGAGCGGCGACAGGCTGTTGAAAACGACGGCCAACCGGCTGCGTAATCTTCAGCGCCACAGGCTCTGCACCTCCCGAAGCGGCAGCCATCCGACATTCCAGGGTGGTCACGTCGGATGCGTGGCCTCGAAGATCACGTGCATTCCTGAAATGCGCGCGAGCAGTTCGCTCCCTGCACGGCACGTCCTTCCAGGATCGCTTTCGCCAACTGTTCGGCGATGAACCTCTCGATAGCTCGCTCCATGGGGCGCGCGCCGCCGTTCCAGCGCCGGGTCGGTGTTGTCTGTCCCGAAAACGTGAGCGCCGGCTTCTGCTTTCTTCACCCTCGTTCCCAAACCTCGATGCGGCGAAGGCGCGCGCCATTTACGAGGACATCGTGCGCAAGCAGAAGGACCCGGCGCTGCTGGAATACACGGGGCGCGGGGCGTTCAAGGTGCGCATCTATCCGATCGAACCGCGGTCGCGGAAGAAGGTATCGCTCAGCTACACCGAGCTGCTCCGTGCGGACGGCGGGCTGGTCTCGTATCTTTATCCGCTGAACACCGAGAAGTTTTCGGCGCAGCCGCTGAAGACGGTCGCGATCAAGGTCGCGCTCTCCGCGGAATCGCCGATCAAGGCGCTCTACTCGCCGACGCATCCGGTCGACGTGAAGCGCGATGGCGAGCGGCGCGCGACGGTTGGTTACGAGGCGTCGAACACGCGGCCGGATCGCGATTTTCAACTCCTCTTTTCGACCGAGCAGGCGGAGGTCGGGGTGCATCTGCTCACGCAAAAGACAGGGAGCGATGATGGCTTCTTCCTGCTGCTCGCCTCCCCGGGCGCGGATGTGCTCAAGACGAAAGAGGCGAATCCGAAGAACATCGTCTTTGTGCTCGATACGAGCGGTTCGATGGCCGGGAAGAAGCTCGAGCAGGCGAAAAAGGCGCTCGCGTTCTGCGTGGAGAACTTGAACGACAACGACCGCTTCGAGGTGCTGCGCTTCGCCACGGAGACGGAGCCGTGTTTCCAAAAAATGACCGAAGCCGGCCGCGGGAATCGCGAAAAGGCGCAGGAATGGATCAAGGACCTGCGCCCGCTCGGCGGCACCGCGATTCACGACGCGCTGCAGACCGCGCTGAAGCTGCGCCCGGAGGGCGCGGGCGCGCGGCCGTTCATCGTGATCTTCCTCACCGACGGCCAGCCGACCGTCGGCGAGACCAATGAGGACAGGATCGTCGCGTCGGTCGGGCGCGAGAATGCCGCGAGCACGCGGGTTTTTTGTTTCGGCATTGGCAACGATGTGAACACGCACCTGCTCGATAAAATCGTCGAGCGCACCCGGGCCGCGAGCGAGTTCGTGCTGCCGGAGGAAGACCTCGAAGTGAAGCTCTCGAAGTTCTTCACGAAGATCAAAGAGCCGCTTCTTACGAACATCAAAATCGCCTGGCCGGATTCGGTCCGCGTCTCAAAGTTCTATCCGAGCCCGCTGCCCGATTTGTTCCGCGGCGATCAACTCGTGCTTGTGGGGCGTTTCAGTGGAGCGGGCGAAGGCGACGTTGTCCTCGAGGGGACGCTCAACGGGGAGCCGAAGCGCATCACACAACGCGTGAAGTTTCCGGACGCGGCGCGAGGCAACGAGTTCATCCCGCAGCTCTGGGCGATGCGGCGCGTCGGCTGGCTGCTCGATGAAATCCGGCTGCGCGGCGAGAACCGCGAGCTGCGCGAGGAGGTCGTCGATCTTCGCGCGCCGCCACGCCATCGTTACGCCCTACACCAGCTACCTGATCGTCGAGGATGAAGCCCGCCGCGGGGTCCCGGTCGCGCAGCGCTCGCTGCAAGAGCTCGATCGGAACCGCGACGCGCAGGCGCGCTTCAAATCGAGTTGGGAAGCGATGCCTGCGGAGAAAGCCGGGCTCGCCGGGAACTCCTACGCGCGCGCCAATCAGAGCCTCAAGTTCGCCGAGTCCCTCGACGGTGCGCAAACCTTGAGCAAATCCGAAGCGCGCCGCGCCTACACCGCCGCGCCCTCGGCTCCAGCCGCCGCGGGTCGAACCCCGTTGCCCGCGCAGACACTCGCCGCGGTCGAGCAACAGCTAAATGCCGTCGAGCAGCAGACTCGCGTCGTGCGCGGCAAAAGCTTCTTCCAAAACGGCGCGCAATGGATCGACGCCGACGCGCAGAAACAGAAAGGCGCGAAGCCGCAGCGCGTGCAATTCGCGAGCGACGAATACTTCCGCCTGCTCGCGGAGAACACCGACGCCGCGCAATGGCTCGCCCTCGGACCGAACGTGCAGTTCTCGCTCGGCGACAAACTCTACGAAGTGCACGAGTAGCGCGGACTGCGAGGCCGCACGTTCCACGCAGGATTACGGCTCCCGGACGGCCCCAGCGTGGCCTCGGGACGCAGTGACGAGAGGATCGCGATGCCTCAGACTTGGGCATGCCGCCATGCGCCGAGACTTAAGGCGAGCTGACGCCGCACCCTGAACTCCGGGTAGTGCAAGCGTGCGCGCACCGCGGCGTGTGCCGGCGCTGGCGCACATTGCACCAGGCGATCGCCGCAAGGAGCAGCGTTGCGCTACCGGGCTCGGGGATCGCGATCAAAACCACATCGTTCCCCGATCCCCCAGCGTAGCTCAGCGCCAGCTCCTGACCGCCGGCCGTGATGAAGACCTCGCCTTCATCGAGGAAATTTCCGGCATACGCGAACCCTCCCCCATTGGTGCGCACAACTGCGTCGACACCGTCATTTTCGATAATCGCAAAAACATTTCCGCGATCTTCGGGGCCGAGGCTGATGGCCAATGAGAGATCCACGGTTCCATCGAGTGTCACCGTGCCGGTGACGCGGAGTTGGTCGAAGCTCTGCGCAGAATCGAGCTCGAGCGCGAAGGTCGATTGCGGCGCAAAGCTCACGCTGCGCACGCTCAGGGCGCCCGGGCCATCACTCCCGGGCGCCAACGTGCCGGTGATGAACGCCGCCCGCTCCGCGACGCCCGAACCGCCGAGCACGGCGCCCGCGCTCACGCTGATTCCGCCCCCAGATCCGAATCCGCCCGTGCCGACGGTGCCTTCAACCATGAGCGCGCCAGCTTCGACATAAATCGGGCTGCCGAAGGCGTTTTGGGCAGTCAGAGTCAGCGTGCCTCCGCCACGCTTCCGGAATGGATCAAAGTAGCTGAGATCGGAAGTGATCGGCCCGTTCCAGACCACGTCAGACGGGGAATCGAGCGCGACTTCGTGAATCCCGGAGAGGTATATCGCACGGTTGGTCGTCCACGCATTTTGCGGATGGAGGATGGTGCCATTTCCGATCTGCACTCCATACAGCACGAGCAGAGAACCGTTTCCGAGAGCTGCATCGGAGGGGAAGAAAAGCTCCCCACTGACTTCGGTGCGACCGGTGTAGGTGTTCGGCCCGGTGAGGGTGATCTTGCCGCGGAAGTCGAACCCGCCCGCGCCGATCAGGGGCTGCCCGAGTGTAAAGATGCGATTGGTAACACTGTTGATGCGGGACACGCCGCCCGTGGACTCAATGCCGCGCTGGAGAGTGAAATCGGTGAAGCCTTGATAGGCCAAAGTCCCGGAATTGAGGGCGATCGGCGAGGGGTCTTGCCCGAGGTTCGTGGCTTCGCGGAAATAAACAGTTCCGTCGTTTACCACCAGCGGCCCGGAAAAGGTGTTTTGACCGTAAAGACCCAGTTGTTTCTGGGGACCCCCGGGCAACCCGGAGAACGTGAGTCCACCCGTTCCTGCGATCGTCCCGCCAATGTTGACCTGTTGGGAAGTTTGAAACAGTTGCGAGCTGTTGAAGCTGTAGATGACTGCTTCTTTCGTTCCGAAATCGAGTGGCACATTGATCGTCCCCCCTCCCGAAACGAGGATCGCACCGCTGGCGACATTGAGCGTTCCGCTGCCCCCCAAAAATCCCGTGAGATGCAGCGCGTTGATCGACAGATTCCCGCTCAGCGTGCCGCCATTCGAGAGCCGCACGTTGTCGCCTGCGGTGAGATTTGGGGACAGTTCCGAAGCAGGATTCAACGGGCGAACGCCTCCCCCCGGTGTGTGCGTGACGAGGAACGCAGCGTCAGTGGTCCCTCTGTCCACGGCGTAAGGAAGCACCGGCTGATTCGTCGCGGTCGTGCCGGCGCCAACGAGATCACCGAGTGCAGTCGCGCCCAGCTTCAATACTGCGGGCCGCGAGGTCGGCGCGGCACTCGGAGTGAGTCTGAAGTCGAAAGTGCCTCGCTCGGGACGGCTGATGCTTTCAATCGCGAGAGTGGTAGTCACGCCGTTGGTGCCAGCGGCTGTGTCGGATTCAACGACGATGGTCGATTCCCCGGCAGCGACCAGGTTTCCGATGCTCTGGGTGTGCGAGACGTTCCGATTTCCGTGCAGGGTGAGAAACCCGCTGTTGATCTCGAACGGTCCCGGACCGAGCCGGTTGGCGGCGACGAGCGCGTTTTCCAGCCGCATCGTGCCAGTGAGCTTCACGCGTGCGGTATCGAGAAGGGTGGCGTCCCCGGCGAGGGTGAAAGTGCCACTGTTCAGCAGTTCGTTGGAATCGACGCCGATGAATGTTGGGCCTGTGTGCGCGAGCGGCTGCGTGGGAGCAAAGTTCCCGCTGAGCGTCAGCGCGCCCGGACCGGTGGTGGTGCCGGTGAAAATGCCGCTGGCGAACCCGCTGCCGCCGATCGTCAGATGGCCGGCATTCAGCGCGATATGTCCGCTTCCCGAGACGGACGCGACGCGGGTGCTCACTCCGTCGATTTCGAGCGTAGTGCCGCTCGCGAGCGCGACGCCGCTGCTCCCGAGAGGAGCTCCCTCCCCGAGGCGAAGCTGGCCCGCCACGACCGAGAAACCGGCTCTCGGCACATCGCCTAGAAGCGTCAGCGTTCCGGCACCCAATTTGACGATCGAGGGACTGAACAGATTCCCTGTCAGGATCCGGCTGCTCACCGTGAGATCGCCGTCGCCGGCGAACCTCGCGTTGTCTCCGCCCAGCAGAAGAGTGCCGCCGATCAGGCTGGCGTCGGTGACCCCGCGGGGAGTCAGGATCGTGCCGCCGGAGATCGTGAGCTGCTCGTTTGTCTCGAGAGTGAGGCTGCCGCCGGTCGTGAAGGTGGCGCTGTTGAGCGTGGCTTGCGCACCGACGACCTCGACCGCGCCATTCACGAGAAGGTTCGCGGTGGCCGGCGTCGTGGGATTCTGCACGCTCGAAGTGGTGAAGTATTCGTTCGCTCGCAGGCCGCACACTCCTACCGGACCCGCGGCGTCCACGGTCGCGTCGTAAGTTGCGAACGCCTCGGTCCCGCCGGTATCGACGATCGCGTTCGGAAAGATGCCCCCGGTTGGCAGGCCCGGATTGCGCAGCGTCACGCGCGTGAATGCTCCCGCCGGTCCACCCCCGAGTTGCGAGCCTTGAAACACCGCGAGCGCGTTTGCTCCCGCAGTCAAGCTCGCCGCATCGAGGATCGTCGAGAAGGAGCCCGGAGCGGTGAGTGCGAGCACTCCGGCCGCGCGGTCGCTCCATTGCAGCGCTCCCACGACTTCCCGGACCGCGCTGCTCGCATTTCCGAGCAGCTCCATGCGGCCTTCGCCGAGCGTCAGGATTCCGGTGTCGCCGATCCGGTCGTTGCTCGGCACGCTGCCATTATCGAAACGGACGGTCGTGCCGCCATCGACGCCGAATCCACCCTCGGTCGCGCCTGCGCCGGAGAGAGTCAGCAGTCCGGCGCTCGCGCGCAACGTTCCAAAAAAGCCAGTGTCGGCGCTGACGGTGAGGGTCCCGATGCCGAGTTTGGTCACGCTGCCGCCGAAGCTCCGAAGCTGGCCGCTCCAGGTCGCATCGAAGCCGTTCGTGTCGAGAACGGCGGAGCCGGCGAAATAGAGCAGGCGGTTGGTCGTCCATGGGCCATCGAGGCGGAGGCGAGGAGCGCCGCTTCTACCGCTGTTGAACTCGACGAGGCTCATCGCGCCGAACGCGGCATCCGAAGCGATCGCGAGGCCGCCCTGCACGAGCGTGGGGCCGGTATAGTCGTTGGAGCTCGCGAGCTTCACGAAGCCGATCCCGGTGGTCGCTTTGCCGATGCCCAGCCCGCCCGGACCGGTGATCCGGTTTTGCAGCGTCAACTCCACGCCCGCGGTGGTGGGGCGCACGAACCCGTAACCACCTTTCAGCTCGAGATCGCGTGTCAGCGTGAAAGGCGTGCTGCCGCTGTAGCTGAGCTGTGCGCCGCTGACGCCGCCATTGAAGATGATCGGGCCTGGATCGCTCGCGAGATTCTGCGCGGAGCTGAAAAGGAGGTCGCCGGCATTGATCGTAATCGGGCCGGTGAAGTCGTTCGCGCCGCTCAGCGTCAGCGGCCGCGGACCGGACTTCGTGAGGCCGCCGCTCCCGTGAATCGCGCCCGCTAAATTCAAGCTGCCATCGCTCCCGGTGGCAAAAATCACCGCTTCCGCAGCGCCGAAATCAAGCGCGTTCGCGATCGTCGATTGTGCGGCCGTAGCGCCGACTTTGAGGATTGTGCCGCTGCCGATCGCGAGCGAACCGCTGCCGGAAATGCTCACCGCGTCTTCAAGCACGAGAGCGTTGATCGCGCGCGCGGCGCTGCTCGTCGCGGTCGCGGTGAGACGCACATTATCTGTCGCCGCGGCGGCGGTGAGGGACGGCGCGTATTCGGTCGCCGTGTTGAGGAGACGAACGCCATTCGCCACATCGTAAGTGACGAGGCCTTTTCCGGTGCCGGAGTTCGTCGAGGTGTCGCCGATCGCATATGGTAGAATGCTCGTCGCCGGGCCGGCCCCCCCACCGCCGACGAGACCCGCGGGAGGATTGCTGAAGAGCACCTGCCCGACGCCGGCCCCAGCGGCGGCGCCGAGCAGCGGCGACCGAAAGAGGAAGGTCGCGCGGTCCATGCGGTCGAGGGATGCCGCGGAAAGGCGCGTCGTCACGCCGCTGCCGGGAGTGATCGTCAGCGTGGAATGTCCTGCCCCATGCAGCGCCCCAACTGTCTCGGTGCTCGGGACGCTGGCGTTGCCTCGCAATTGCACGCTGCCGCTTTCCACAAAGAGCGGCACCGCATCGCCGATGCGACCGCTCGCCCCACCGGAAAACGCCGTCGTGTCATCGATTACCAGCCCGCTGCTTCGCCCGATGCGAATCGCCGGGCTGGCGGTCAGCGCGCCTGCCGCGCCGCTCAAGGTCAGCGTTCCGGTGGCCGAAGAGGGTGGCACTGCTGTCCCCGTCAACGTGCGCGTTTCGCCGGTGTGGGCCGCCGCAGACTGGATGATCAGCCCGCCGGGGCCACGCACTTCCACCGCATGGTTTCCCGAGATTGGGGCCCCGGAGCGGAGCGTCACCGTTCCGGCTCCCTCGGTGCGCAAATCGGTCGTCAGGACGATTGGCACGCCGAATATCGCCGCCGTATTGGCCACGAAGCTGCCGCCATTCACCGTCAGCGGTCCGGTGCCAAGCGCCTCCGCCGAGCCGGAGAAAAGCCGGCCGCCGTTGAGCGTCGTTCCGCCACTGAAGGAACTGGCGCCGGTGAAACCCCGGAAAGCCCCCGGCAAGCCTCCATCGACGATGAGCAGCCCGCCCGAGCCGGTGATCGAACCGGCGAACAAGGTCGAGGCCGGGAGGGTGCCTGCTTCGAGCGTGCCGCTGCCGAGCGCGACGACACCTGCGCCGGTGAGAGCGCCGAGGCTGGTCGGGCGCCCTTCGAGATCGAAAGTGCCGGTGGCCTCGAGGTTGACCGTCGAGCCGGTGAACGTCTGGCCGGAGTTCGATCGGACGCGGCCTTGCCCGATCGAAAACGGACCGGCGAAGCTCGCGAGGCCATCGAAAGTCAGCGTGCCGGGCCCGGTCTTTCGCACCCCGGCGGAGCCCGCGAGGCTGCTCGTCACCGTAGTATCGGTGCCGAGATAGAGCGCGCCGCTTCCCGCGGAAAACTCAAGCGTCCCGCCGCTGAGCGACGGCGCGGTGGCGCTCGCGCGAATCAGGACGCCCCCCGGGCCGAGGACGAGCCGCTGATCGGCAGCGAGCGTCAGCGTCGCCGGTCCGTCGAGAGTCAGCGAAGCGATCGTGTTCGTCGCCCCGATGGCGCTGGTTGCGGCATCCGACTCCACGTGCGCGGAGGTCGATGTGGTGCCGCCGTTCGCAGGATTGCGGATGACCGATGTGTGCTCGATTTCTTCCGTGCGCAACGAGCGCAAGCCAACGACTTCTCCGTTCGAGATCGATGAATCGTAAACTCCGAACGTCGTCGCCGAGCCGCTGCTGCTGCCGCTCGTATAAACTCCCGGCACAATCCCCGCCACGAGCGCTGGGGCGGTGTTCACCACGAGCCGCGCCGCGTCGCCGAGTTGATCGCTCCGCACGAGCAAATCGCCGGCGGTGAGCGCCAGCTCGCCGGCTCGCAGGATGGTGCGCGCGCCGCCCGGCGCAGTGAGCGTGAGAGCGCTTCCGCCAGTCGCGTTGATGGTGATTTTGCCGAGCGTTTCGGTGATCGGAATCGCGGCATTTCCCGCAAGTGCGAAGCCACCGCCCGCCATGGTCAGCTCAGCATTGTCCAGAAGACGGTCCGCGTTTCCCGCGAGGGAATTGTCGAGGAGAACCGTTCCAGATGGCTCCGCGCGGATCGCCGTGCTCCAGACCGAACCGCTCTCCGTCAGGGCAAACGTGCCCCCTTTCACGACGACCGGCCCGGCAAACGGGGAAGCGACCGGAACGCGCAATGCGCCGACGCCGGATTTGGTGAGTTGCGCGGCCCCGGAAAGCACGCCGGCCAGCGTCCCGGTGAAGCCCCCGGTATCGACCGTCGCGGAAGACGAGTTGATGGAAATCGCGCGGCTCGTCGCCCAATCCGCGCCAAGGCGCAGGGTCCCGGCATTCAGCGCCACTGCGCCTCCGCTGCCCAACGAACCGTCGCCTTGGATGAGAACGTCGCCGGTCACCCGCGTCGGCCCACCATACGTATTCGATGGACCGAGCGCGAGGCGTCCACCGAGCGCGATCCCGCCCGCTCCGCTGATCGTGCCGCCGATCGTCAGCCGCCCTTGTCCAAAAGCAGAAAGCTCACCGACCCCGCCGCGCATCTCGAGGCCGCGCCCGAGCGTCAGCGGCGCGTCACCGGCATACGTAAGACGGGCATCGCTCGCGTTGAGGATAATCGGTGAGCTGTCAGAACCCAGATTCTCCGGCGCGAGAAACGTGATCTCGCCTTTGTTGATCGTCAGCGGTCCTGTGAAAGAATTCGCGCCGCGCAGATTCAACCCGGAAATGCCCGATTTCGTCAGCCCGTTGGTTCCGCTCATCGGCCCGTTCACGTTCAACGGAGTGATTGTGAAAATGTTCGCTTCGGCTGCTCCGAACGCCAACGGTGCATTGATCGCGAAGATGCCGGAGTGATTTAGCAGCGCGCCGCTCGTGATCGTGATCGCGCCCGTTCCGTTGAGCGCGCCGCCGCTCGCGGCGGTCAGCAATGCGTTGACCGTGACGGGCCCGGCTGTCGAAGCAGACGCGGCTAATCGGACGTTGTTCGTCGGCGCCGCGGTCGCGAGATCGGTGCCAAACTCCGTCGTCAAATCGAGCGGCCGCACACCCTTCGCAGCGTCGTAGGTCACGAAGCTCGCGCCGAACGTGGTGTCGGTGCCACCGCCGATGGCATAGGGCAGGACGCTGATGTTTGGGCCGCTCCCGCCGCCGCCGACCAAACCCGTGGGAGGTGTGCTCAGAAACAACGTTCCCACTCCTACTCCCGGAGTTGCGCCGAAGTTCGTCCCGCGAAAGAGGAAGGTCCCTCGCTCGATCCGCTCGAGGCTCCCCGCGGTGAGCTGCACGGCCGCTGAAGGATTCGCCTTCACCGTCACTGTGGATTGGCCGCGTCCGGTGATGCTCCCGACGGTTTCGGTCTGCGTGCCGATGGTGCTCGCGGCGCTCGCGAAGAGCAGCTCGCCCGCATCCAGATGGACAGGCGTTGTATCGCCAACGCGGTTGTTCGCCCCCTGGCTCGCCTCGAGGGTCAGTTGGCCGTCCATCCGAACGTGAAAGGCGGAGCTGTTGAGCGCGGAGCCGGCGCCGGAAAACTTTAGCTCGCCAACGTTCCTGCCCGCGACGCTCGTGAAATCGACCACGGTCAGGCCGCTGTAAGTCGAAGCGGCGGTCAACGTCAGGTTCGCATTGTTAAGCTCGGTCGTGTTCCGGAAGAGCAGGCCAGTCCCCGCCACGCCGCTGCTGATCGCGCCATTGAGAGTCATCGAGCCGGCGACCACGATGAGATTCGCGTCGAGCGTGAACGCATTCGCTCCGAGGGCATTGCGCGGGCGCAGCGTGCCGCCTTTGATCGTGACCGTGCCGGTGCCGAAACCTGAGTCCACCCGCACGTTTCCGTTTTCCAGCGTCACTCCGCCGGAAAAAAAGGCCGCGCCGATCTCGATCAGCCCGGAATCCAATGACGGAGCGGGAGCATCGATGACGAGCGACTGGCCGGGCGTGCTCTCGTGAATCCAACCGGTCGTGAGTCCACCCCATCCGCCTCCGGTGATTCGCGTGATCCCGTCTGCGGCATTCAGCCAGGAACTCGCACCGAGGACGCTTTTACCGCCCCCACCGAAAACCAACTGCGGGGCGGCGCCGGAGAAATCGATCGATGATCCGCTCGCATTGGCGACGATCAGGGCGTTCGGAGATTCGTTCCGAAGTGTGATGCGATTCACCTGCGTTGGCGTGCCGAGATCGTTCGTCGCCGTGTAGCCAGCAGTCGTGAAATTCTCGAAGCGTAGCGCGAGGTCGGCCGCTCCGCCGGCCGGAGGCGCTGTCCCATCAATCCATGCGCCCGGCAGACTCCAGTTCGCCGAGATTGGGTTTGCCCAGACCGCCGCCGCTCCCCGCGTGGCTCCCGGCGCGCTGAGGAGCACGAACATTCCCGTGAAAAGGGCACGCCAACGGCGCATCTGAGGTCGGGGCATAAGGATCCGGGGAACCCGGCCAACCGGTGCGCCACGCGCGAACCGTTCGCAACAGGCTTTTTTCGCGTATGCCGCCGCCGACTCAGGAGCGACCGCCGCGGTCACGGTGCGCGCAACGCTTCGAGGAGGTCCGCCACATCTTGCGGTGCGAGCGATGCTTCCAGCCCGTCAGGCATGAGCGAACGATGGGTTGACGATTGCTCCGCGATGTCGCTGCGCAGAATCGCGTGCTCGGCGCCGCCAGGCAGGCGCAGGGTTACGTTATTGCCCGTCTCCGCGACGATGATCCCCGCGAGCTCGCCGCCCGCCTTGAGCTTCAAATTCTGCGCCTGATACCGCGGCTCGATCGCGGCGTTCGGGTCGAAGATCGCGGCGAGGAGCCATTCGAGCGGCTTGCTCCCCACGGCACCCAGATCAGGCCCGACTTCCTGGCCTTCTCCCTTCAGGCGATGGCAAATCACGCATTGCTGCTGAAAGACGAGCTGTCCACGCGCCGCGTCGCCCTTCAGTTCGCCCACCTTTGCATACGCTGCGACGACCTTCGCCCGGTCGGCGGTGGAAGGTTTCGGGAGCGCTGACGCAGGCTGGCTCGAGGCGGGCGGCGCAGCGTTGAGTTTCGCAAAAAGCGCGCTCTCCGGAACGAGCGAAGCAAGAATGGCGACGCGCATCTCTGCCTGCGCGCCATCGCGCTCCGCGAGTTGCGCCAGCGCCGCCTCCGACTCCCCATTGCGCCAGGCACCAAGACTATAGGCGAGCTGATGGCGAACGATGAATTCCGGGTCGTTCAGGCACGCGAGGACCGCCGCGAGCAATTCCGGCGTGGCAAGCGATTCGCTGGAGCGCAAAGCTTGCGCGCGCACCTGCGGATGGGCGTCGCGGATCGCCGCGCGCAGGACGTGTGCATCGAGTGACTGCAATGTTTCGAGGGTCGCGAGCGATTGCACGCGCACTTTCGGATCCGTCGCGCGGCGAAACAGCTCGTGCAGCGCCGGTGCTGCGTCGCGCGCCTTTCGCTCGAAGAGTAACCGCTGCGCGGTGTCGCGCTGCCAGCCGCTTGGGCTATCGAGCGCTGCGACGAGCGCGGCGTGGTCGAGCGCTGCGAGCTTCGGGATGGCGCGCGGCTTTTTCCCTTCGGGAAAGACGCGGTAGATGCGCCCCTTGTCCGAGCCGGCCCGGAGGTCGAGCCGCGCTTGCGTCTCGGGCGCGATCCATTCGGGATGCTCGAGCACGAAGCGATACATATCCGCGATGTAGAGCGCGCCGTCGGGGCCGGTCTTGAGCATCGTCGGGCGGAACCAGACATCCTTGCTCGCGAGAAATTCGCGCTCCTTCTCGTCGTCCGCCCGATGGCTCTTGAAGGTGGCGCCGTCGGGCTCGAGCACTTCGCGATGGACGACATTGTGCACCGGTTCGCTGATGAAGACGGAGGTGGCGAAGTCCGGACCAAAGAGGTCGTCACGATACGGCGCCGGGCTGCACGCCGACGTCACGTGGCCGAGCGATTGAGGCTGGTTGAAGCGGATCGGTTGCTCGCTGATGGGGAAGACGCGCGTGGACGAATCGTAGTTCGCGAGCACCTGGCGCACGCTCTTGACCGCGAGCTTCGGGTTCCGGCGAAGGTAGTTGTCCGAGACGGTGTAGTGCCAGAGCCAGGTCGGATTGTTGTTGCCGAACCAATTCCCCCAATCGTCGCGGCGCCGCCCGTATTGCGTCTGGCCGGACTCGCTCTCAAACTCGCCGGTGTCCGGACGAAACCGGAAGTCGCGGCCGCTAATCGGGACCGGCTTCGCGGAACCTCCAGCGGACGATTTGATCTCGCCGCCGCTGTCGCCGTTCGCACCATAGATCCAGCCATCCATTCCCCACTCGAAGCCGTTCGCCCGGTGCTGCTGGTTGCCGGGCGTGAAGCCGGTGAAGAGCGCGCGTCGCACGTCCGCGCGTCCGTCGCCGTTGGTGTCCTCCGCGTAGAAAATCTCCGGCGCGGCGCAGATGAGCGCGCCTTTGCGCCACGGCATTACGCCGGTCGGAAACGGGACGTTCTCAAGAAACGTCGCGGCTTTGTCATAGCGACCATCGCCATCCGCGTCCTCGAGCACCTTGATGACGCCGCCCGGCGCGCCTTTCCCATCCATGCCCGATGGATAGTCGCGCATCTCCGCGACCCAGAGCCGTCCTTGCGCGTCCCACTCGAACGCCACCGGATCGACAACGAGCGGTTCCGCGGCGACGAGCTCGACGGTGAAGCCGGGCCGCGCCTGCAGCGCCGCGAGCGACTCCTTGGACGACTTCGGCGGCGGAATGTCGAACGCGATCAACTCCTTGAACGAGCGCCGATCCACGACCGCTTCGAGCTTCGCGGTGTCTTCATTCTGCACGACGAGATGCCCGTCCTTGAACCACGCGCCGTTGTTCCGGTGCGGCCCCGCGCGCACGAACGGCGGCGGCTCATTGGGCGCGCCAGTGCGCTTACCGGCGCGGACGAGGTGCGACCAGCCGACGTTCCAGCCGAGGTCCGGTCGCACCGTCTTGTTCCAGAGGTAAATCCCGTAGCGCTCCTCGTTCGAGAAGAGGATGTCGTCGAAACCGTCGCCGTTCAGATCGACGAAGCGCAGGCCGTTGTCTTCGCCGCGCTCGTTGAGGCGAGCGACTCCTTTCGGGAGTGAAACCTTGCCGTCGCCATACTGTTGCGCCTTTTCCGGCCAGCCCGCGGCGACGGAT
>Ga0136611_10001515_pt1 | contig 16161 bp, 16 predicted proteins | sample AntDrymUQ2232306_2_FD_106645 | JGI IMG/M metagenome (GOLD analysis project Ga0136611, IMG submission 106645) | Polar desert sand microbial communities from Dry Valleys, Antarctica - metaG UQ223 (23.06) | ecosystem: Environmental > Terrestrial > Soil > Desert | place: Antarctica: Dry Valley...
CATTTCGTTGACTTGCCATGTCTAAGATGTTAATCTGAGTCAGCTTGAGCACACGCAAACGGTCGTGCGGTGCCAAGTGTCTTCATACAAAGCAGCTATTCTACCTCTTTCTTTCCGGCTGCGCAGTTTTGACACACAGGAGGAGATGCTTATTGTTTTTCCTATAACTCTAAGGCCCGAGCGCTAGCTCGGAGGTGCGAGAGGCAGCCTCAGTTGCACTTCCTGGCTGTTGCCAGAGCTGAACAGTCCCGGAGAATCTGCTCACCACATGGTTCCGGGAGGAAAACAAAGACAGTCGCGTAGAACACTGACATAATCCGGAGGGATGTACTGTTGACCACCAAAACGCTGGGCGTTCTATTCGCCCTTATGCTCGCATTCGTCACCATGGGCACGCCCAAGGCAAGCGCCTTGAATACCGGCACCGCTTACACAACGACGAGCCTCAACCTTCGCAGCGGCCCTAGCACCAACTATTACATCAAGCGCACGATGGCCTATAACTCCAAGGTGGCCGTCCACAGTTACGCCGGTAACGGCTGGTGGAACGTCACCCATAGTTGGAGTGGCGTTCGAGGCTACGCATACGGCGCGTACCTGCGCAACAGCAGCGGCACCTACTCGACCAGCAGCACGACAACCTCGTCGTCCTCAACGGGCACCGCGCTTGCGAACACCGCGAAGCAGTACGTTGGATATCGCTACGCATACTACGGCAACACGCCGAGCGAGGGTTTCAGTTGCGTGGGCCTCACTCAGTGGGTCTACAAGCAGAACGGCATCTATGTGCCGGAGAGTCTCGGCGGCCAGGCGAGCAGCGGGTCCTCTGTATCCCGTGGCAACCTGCAGCCTGGCGATATCGTTCTCTTCCAGAACACCTGGTGGAATGGTCTCTCGCACGCGGGAGTGTACGTCGGCAACGGCTGGATGATCAACGCCAGCACCCCGTCTTCGGGCGTTCGCTGGGACAACATCTACAACAGCTACTACAGTGGCAAGTGGTACGACGGCCGCCGCGTACGGTAGGCGCCATAGCATTCGCACAGAAGTGGTCACGGACAATTGTCCGTGACCACTTCTTTTTACCCTGTTCCTGATGGGCCGTGAAGGCGGCACCCATCCCGTCGGGCGCCGGTTGTACCCATTGATTCCGCGGCACAGGCGTGACGATGGGGTTCACGAGCGTTCAGTTGAACGCCGCTACGATTGGCATCAAACTCGCTGTCACCGCCCCACGTTTCCCGATGAGTGATTGCGTATGCGCAACCCCACTCATTGCTCGATGGTTACCGCGGCGCTCCGCGGCGGGTGGGAGTGACGCGGGATGCAACCCCGCGATATACGGCACGCAGCCAGCCGGTTCTGACGTGCGGCGCGCTAAGTCGGCGCGCGAGCTCGGTGTCGAGGTCAGACGCCCAGAGCAGGCAGCGCTCCGGGTTCGCCCGGATGCCAGCGTCGGCGCGCTCGATCAGATCCGGCGGCACCCAGGCGACCAGGTACGACGCGTGTGAGATCCCCTGCCGGTCCCGCTCCTCGTCTCGCACGTAGGCGATCCATGTGTCCCACGGCGGGAGGTTGTCCCAGTCGAAGTACCCAAACGACTCGACGAGCGCCATGCTGTCAAAGCGGTTCTGGTCGGGATCGTAGACCACGAGTCGCCCGCCCGCAAGCGCCTTCGCGGGGAGGATGCGATATTTGCCATTGAAGCGGAGCAACTTGAAGCGCTTCTCCGCGAGCGTGTCCATCATCGCCTCGCGCCGCGCCACGGTGTCGAGTTGCAGAAACGAGGGCGGCCGCAGATCTGAGGTACGAAGACTGTTCGTGGGATCGGCAAGAAAGTCCTGCGTCGAGCACCACACGATCGTCTGCGCGAGGCTCATTCGGTACTGTCTCTGATCGAACAACTATCGACTCCGTTTTCTCATACCGGCTCCGGCTCATCGCCATGGCATTGCATCGTCAACTCTGTGCAGGATCCGTAATCAGGACCACAAATTCTTCGCGCCGCTCAAAGCAGCCACAATCCAGGCGAATCGTATCTCAGGCCGTCACAGCCGCCTGGAGTGCGTCCACGGCACGCTCCAGGGTCTCACGCCGCTTCGAAAAGCAGAAGCGCACCTGTGTGCGGCCCAGCTCCGGATCGGCGTAGAAGCTGGAGCCGGGCACGACCGCGAGTGCGTGCTCCTCGATCAGCCGGCGGGAGAACTCCACGTCGGAGCCCAGGCCAAAGTGTTCTATCTCCGCCATGAGGTAATACGCGCCCTGCGGAGGGTACACGCGAAAGCCCGCCTGCTGCAGCCCGACAAGCAGCAAATTGCGCCGCTCCAGATACTCTGCTTGCAGTTGGATGTAGTAGTCGTCCGGCAGCCGCAGGGCAACTGCCCCTGCCTCCTGAAGTGGCGCGGCGGCGCCCACGGTGATGAAATCGTGTACCTTGCGTATCGCGTCGGTGATGTCGGGTGGGGCAATCGTATACCCCACGCGCCAGCCGGTGACGCTGTAGGTCTTGCTCAGACCGTTCACGGTGATCGTGCGCTCGCGCATCCCCGGCAAGGTTGCCATCGGGATATGCTCCGCGCCGTCATACGTCAGGTGCTCGTAGATCTCGTCGGTGTACACGAGCGCGTCGTACCGCTGGCAGAGGGTCGCGATAAACTCCAGCTCAGAGCGGGAGAAAACCTTGCCCGTCGGATTGTGCGGGGTGTTTATGATGATCCCCTTTGTCCGCTCGTTGAATGCCGCGGCGAGCGCATCCGGATCGAACCCCCAGCCGGGCGGGTGGAGAGTAACGAAGCGGGGCACCGCGCCGGAGAGCACGCAATCGGGACCGTAGTTCTCGTAGAACGGCGAAAAGATCACCACCTCATCGCCGGGGTCGAGCGTCGCCATCAACGCGGCGATCATCGCCTCTGTGGCGCCGCAACACACCGTCACCTCGCGCTCGGGGTCAATCTCCATGCCCGTGAAGCGCAGGGTCTTCTCCGCGAGGGCGTCGCGAAAACCCTTCGCGCCCCACGTGATTGCGTACTGGTTTATGTCGTTTTGTATCGCCTCGCACGCGGCATCCTTGATAATCTGCGGGGCGGCGAAGTCCGGGAAACCCTGGGCGAGGTTGATACCCGCCTCCCCATGACGGGCGCCGACGAGGCGGGTCATCTCGCGGATAACGCTCTCAGTGAACGTCTCGACTCTGGCGGATACACGCTGCGTCAAGGGTAGGTCCTCCGTTCTTCATAACGGGACCATTGTACTATCCCAAGGGACCGCGGCGGAGAGTATACTTGGAATGTGTAGAAGAGAGGTAAAGTATTCCCCTCCCAACCCCATCTCCCGCCCGGCAGCGCTCCCCAGGCGCTGCCGGGTTCTTTGTTAACCCGTAACACGAACGCTGGCGACATTCTGCTCGGCCCTGTCATTCCGAGTGTGCGCGGAGTCCGTGATCGGGGTTCCGGATCCCTGGCTGTGCCTCGGGGTGACAGAGAGCCGCGCTCCAGGCGAAACTTGCATCAGTTCTCAGCGTATATCCCGCAACGCCCGGTAGCCGACGACGTGGATGCCGGCGTTGTGGACGTAGTCGCGAAGTTCCGGGCTGGTGAACGCCTCGTAGTCCGCGACCCGGCTCGGCCAGTCGGGCGCGATGGCACGCAGCTCCGGAGTGTCCTGGGCGGGGTGAATGATAAACAGGGAAAGGCCGGGCGGCAGGCTGTCGAGCACCCGCCGGGCCTGATCCACGCGCTCCTCTGGCCGGTCCAGCGGCAACATCGCCACGTTGTCGAACACCGGCAGGCCCACAGTTTCAAGACGCTCCGCGAGTTTCAGACTCATCTGCGGGGCGTCCGGGTTCATCCGCACGAGATCGCGGTTCCGTGCCTTTGCCGGGTCGAGGCGCATCATCAGCAGGGGCAGCCGGCGGGAGAGCGCGAGGTCCACGTAGCTGGGAGCGAACCGGGGATGCGCGAGCGTGCCCATGTGCGTATCGATGTGCGTAACGTCTACCCCAGCCGCGAGCGCCCGGTCGAGCTGGGTCACGATCTCCGTCCGCACTGCCCCCTCGTCGGCGTGCTCCCACACAGCCTCGGAAGTGCACGGCAGATAACCCTCCGCATCGAGCAGCCCGGATGCTGGGTCGCGGGTGGACACTGCACTCCAGCGGTACGCGTCCCACTCGCACGTGAGCGTGAGGTGTACACCCAAGTCCGCCTCGGGATGGGCGCGGCACAGCGCAGCGGTCTGTGGGAACCACGAACACGTGACCATCGTGGCCGCAGACGAGATCAGCCCGAACTTCAGCAGATCGGTGTAGGCCGACAGCGTCGCCTGACACATACCGATGTCGTCGGCGTGCAGGACCACGACGCGATCTTCGGGACCATAGCCGAGGCGACACAGGAACGGGTTCATCGGTTTCTCCTCGCGATGAATAAGCGTTCGGACATAGGCGTCGGGCATTATGCGGACACTTGCGGAATAGTAGCGCACACGTCATGCCAAGCGCGCGAGGAATCCGGGGGCTGCAGTACAGTTGGTCCGTTGCGACTCAGCACGACAGGCAGGATGGTTCAACGGGCGTGGGTACGGTTGCTCATTGCCACGGGGATCAGGGCAGGCACGAAGACCTGCACCCTGCGGCCAGGTACCACCCTGCGCCGCCCCCTGACACCGAACCGCTAGCACACCTACCGGCCGACGGCGACGCCGTCCACGTCGATGCGGGCGCCGGTCGATGCTGCGTTCTTCTGGCCGAGGACGCGGACCTGGATTGTGTGATAGGCGTTGCGACTGCCGAGATACTTCCGGTACACAAGTGTCCGCAACTGAGATCGCGAGGAGTACAGATCGACCGTCGCGACGTGCGCGCCGTCGATCCACACTTGCGCCTTGCCCTTGTTCGGTCCCTTCGCGGCCAGCCAGGCGACGTTGCGGCCGTGGAACCGGAACGTCATCCGCGCGCCCGAGGCGTCCGCATAGTGCGTGGTCCGTCGATAATGGTCGTACTCGGAGGCCGCCACGGACCGCCATGCTCCCGAGTATCCCAGCACGGCGTCGTCGTATGGCACGGTGGTGTACTTCGGGGTGGTCCAGGCGCCCATGTTTCCCGCGCGGTCGTAGGCGCGCAGCCGTAAGGCGTATGTTCTGCCGGGCGCGAGCGCCACGGGCTGGTTGTTTTCGCCAAACGTCGCCCCGGTGCGCGCGACCCGCAGCCACGGCTTCCAGCCGGCGTCGTATCGCTGTACCTCGTAACCGGCAACCCCGGACCCAGTATCCGCGCCGCTCCAGGTGACGGGGAACTGGAGGGCGGACGAGAGCAAGGTGCTGTAGCGCGGCGTCGTGAGAGTTCCGATTGGCGGCGTTGTATCGTCTAGCACCCTCGGGGCAATCGTGACGGTCGTGCCGAAGGCGCCGGCGTACTTGTTCGCCGCCCCTCCGTCGTAGACGAGGCGGAAGCTCTCGGTATACGCGCCAGGAGCGACGTTCCCACTGAGGCGGAACACGAACGTGGCGGTTGCGCCGGGGGATGTTGTGGCCTCAACCATCTGCACGCGCGAGGCGGAGAGCCAGTGGCCCGCGACGTAAAAGGGGCTCTGCCGGTTCAGCGGGGCATCAGTCGCAAGGCGGGTGGCGTTGTCGTGCGTACTCGCAGCCCTGTGCCACGTGGTGTTACCGTCGTTGCGCAGTTGCACGCGAATGTCACGCGTCGTGCCCTCGTAGTAGCTGGGTCCGGCGTTGTTCAGCGAGACCAGGGACGATGCGTGCCGGGGCGCCGCGACGCTCAGCGCACGGGTGGTGGACGTGCCCTCTACGCCCACGGGCAGCCCTGGAGAGATCAGCAGACCGGGATCACGGTACGTGGCGGTGAGGGTCCACGTGCCATACACGCGCGGGAACTGGGCGGCGAGCGCCGTGGTATAAACCTGGATCGTGCGCGATGAGCCCGGCGCGATCGACGTGGCGTTGTTGTCGCCACCGAGGTCCGCGTTCTGGCCGCCCGGTCCGCGCAGTTTCACGTACAGTTCGCGGAGCTGCATCGATTGTGTGCCGTAGTTACGCACGGTGAAGCTCGCGCGGAACGGCTCGCCCCGCGTCGGCGCCGCCGAGCTCACCGCCGCTCCGGCGGAGAGGCGCAGGTTCGCGTCCGTTGTCGCGGAGATATCAATGTTCTCGTAATAGTGGTTGAGCATCCAGTCCCAGGTCATGCCCTGGCGCGCCCAGTACTCGGTGCCCCACTGATACATGATGTCGTTGTTGTAACTTGCGCCGTCATCCCGCGTGCCCGCCCGGTAGAAGGCCACGTGTATTGCGCCATTGCGCGTCATCCGGTGGTTCCAGGTCTCGTCCACGGCCCTGTCGGTGCTCGCGTAGCTCAAGGTGGGGTCGTATACCTGGTCACACTGGGAGTCCATCACGTCGGCGCCGAGTGAGGGCCACTTTCCTCCGCGGGCCACCTGGTGCCATCCGTAGCCCTTGGCGGCCATCGCGCCGGCACGCAGCGCCTCCTGCGGCCACGAGGCGAACCACTCGTGCGGGAGCACGTGCTTCACGTACTGCTTGAAGTCCACGTTCACGACCGTGCCCTTCGCATTCGGGTCGCAGACGTTGCTGCCGGTGACCCATACGCGAATGACACCGGGCGGCGTCGTGACCGAGCCGGTCGCCGAGCCGCTATAGGAGGGCGAGAACGAGCCGGGGGATTGCGTTGTCTGCTTCGTCTGCGTTTTGGCCCTGGGCGGGGACTGCCGCCGCGTGACGGACGTGCGCTCCAGCTCAACCGTCAGGCGCAGCGTATCATCCGTGATGAGCCGCGCATCCGTGAGCTTCCACGTGCCGAAGCGCGGGGCAACAACCGAAACGTCCACGAGACGCTCGACGCCCGAAACGGCGAAGGGCGGGAAATGGAACCGACCAGCGGCGTCGGTCTGGACGCGCTCGCCGCCGGCCTGAACGACCGCACTCGCGACCGGCGCGCCGCCGTGCGTCACCGTGCCTTCAAGCCCCGCGCCCCCGCTGGCCACAGCCGCGCCGCGTCCGTTCAGCAAAAGCGCGCCGAGCAGCAGCGCGAAAAGCATCTTCCTCATCAGAACCCCCATTACCTGTTGTGTTCAGACGGCATTCGAGCCAGCCCCAGGATCAAAGCTCGCACACCGACCGCATGCCTCGCAGCACACGGTGTTACTACTGTCATACTCACACAGGAGATTGGGGAGGGGTATAGGAAAATGGTCCGGCCCAGAGGCTAGACCGGGGGAGACGCGCAATGAGTGACGAGTTGAAAGCAATGGGTCGTGCGCGTTCAGGAAAGCGTGGACGTAGAGACGTTATATAACGTCTCTACTCCGCAGCCGCCGCCCGCTCCCCGTTCAGCGCCAGCAGCCGCTCCAGCAGATCCTCGTCGCTCAGACCATGTGCCGAGCTCTACTCCGGGGGCAGCGCCCCCTCTGCCCGCAGACGCTCGACGAGTCAGAGGCGCATCAGCGTCTGATACGGGATCCCCTTGCGCGCCGCCACGGCCTTTACGGCCCCCAGGTACCGCTCGTCGAGCCGCAGGCTGATCATCTTCGTTCGCCGGGGATTGGGCGCCACTTCCACCTCGACCGCGTCCGTATCGCCCCAGTAGGGGGCGGTTGAGTGGGTCTCCCAGAACTCCGCCTCCTCCGCGTCCAATGCGAAGGACGGCAGTCTCATCTTGGTCTCGTCCATTGTCGGCACCTTCCTGTGCCAGAGACGGTCCCGCAGGTACAGCCGGCGCTCCTCGCTGTCCATCACTCGCGCGGTGATCGGCCGCGCGACACCCCCCGGCTTCTGGATGAAGACCACGAGGATATATCGACCCGCGCCGCTCACGCCGTAGGCCAGGAAGCGCCCCGACCGTGCCCGGCGGACGTAAGGCCCGCCGAAAGGCACGTCTTCCACTTCCTCGGGCTCCACCCCGTGCGCGGCGGGCTTCCAGTCGTTGGCCTCATCCCACTCGACAACCACAATGCGCATTCCACCGCCCTGTATAGACGAAGGATATACAACTGTGCTGATTCCGGCCAGCCGCGACGCCTCAGTCGATCGTTGTGAAGGATGCCGTAGAGACGTTATATATAACGCCGCTACCCCGCTGCCACAAGCCTCTCCAGTCGCTACAGATTCCGGTTATGATCCATGCACAACGCAGTGGCGGGACTGCGTGCAGCAAGGAGCGCACGGTGAACAACCGCAGGACATTACAGCAGGCACTCACGGGTTCTGCGAACATTCGTTTCGCTGACATGGTGGCGCTAATTGAAGCTTTCGGCTTCCATCTGGCACGCGTGCGTGGCAGTCACCATATCTTCGCCCATCCACGGGTGCTAGAATTGGTCAATGTACAGGAGGTCGGCGGCAAGGCAAAGCCGTACCAGGTTCGTCAGTTCCTCAAACTAGTCGAACGGTATAACCTGAAAATGGACGGAGATTGATGAAGGATTATCACGTCAACATCTTCTACAGCGACGCGGATGGTGGTTATATCGCGGACATCCCTGACCTTGAGGCGTGTTCGGCCTTTGGCGCGACGGCTGCGGTAGCGCTGGCCGAACTGGAGGTCGCCCGAGCCGCCTGGATTGATGCCGCGCACGCCCATGGCAAGCCGGTACCCGAGCCGCGCTACCGACCGGCCATCTATCAGTTCACCTCCTGAACCACCCCAACCCCATTGGTGCCGGACTCCGTGCCTGCCCCGCGAGACACCACAATATACAGCTCTATCCGCACCGCGAAACCGTATATGATGTCGGCAACTGGTACACAGGGAAGGAGGACACCGATGCGGCAAGTCAAAGTAGTGGTTGAGAAACATGAGGACGGATACGTCGCCTACCCCCTGGGATGCAAAGGGGTAGTTGTCGGGCAGGGCGACACATACGACGAGGCCCTGAGCGATGTAACGTCGGCCATACGGTTCCACCTGGAATCCTTCGGCGCGGACGTGCTGGAGTCCGAGCCGCCCGTGCTCGAAGCCTTCGTCACCGAAGCGGCCGTTTAGACTCTGTGCCCAGGTTCCCAACCGATGCGCCGAGAGCAAAGGTCGTCGCCGCGCTGATCCTGTTGGGATTTCGCATAGTGCGCGAGCGGGAACACGTGTCGATGACCAGGGACAATCCCGACGGCACCCAGACCCCTCTCACGATGCCGAACCACACCCGCATCAAAGGATGACCCTTCGACTCATTTGCACTCAGTCGGGAGTCTCCCGGGAGGAGTACCTCGATGCATACCGGCGCAGCCAGCGACAGGCCCGAGGCGGGCAGCCGTAGAGACGTTATGTATAACGTCTCTACCCCGCGACCGCCGCCCGCTCCCCATTCAGCGCAAGCAACCGCTCCAGCAGCTCCTCGGGTCAAGTCCATATTCTTCTGTAATTTCCTCCAAGCCTTTGTGTAGCTGCTCAGGCTAGGGCGATCTATCTCCCACCTTCCTGATTCGCCGCCTTCCACTCCCGCAGCAGCTCCATATCGAGGTATCGGACACCACTTACCCACTCCTCGCTCTGCTCAGCGCACAGTGCCGTTACCAGCCGCAGGCACGCCTCACGGTTCGGCCATACCCGAACCACCGCAGTCCTGCGCTTGATCTCCTGGTTCAATCGCTCCAGTCCGTTGGTCGTTCTGATCCTCACCCGGTGCTCCGGCGGGAACGAGAAGACGGTCAGGCACTCCTCCACGCGCTCCTCTATCGCAGCGGCTATCCTCGGGTGGCTCTTCCTCCAGGCATCCGCGAGTTCTGCGGCCAGTTGCTCGGCCTTGCCCAAATCCGGCGCGTCGAACACCCCCCGCAGCCCGGCAGCCAGATCCTTGCGCCTCGCCGCTGCCACTTGACCGCACAGGGCGCGCGTGAAATGCACCTGACACCGCTGCCAGCCCGCCCCCTGGAAGTGCCGGTCTATCGCGGCGTTGATCCCCTTATGGTCGTCGCTCACTACGAGATCCACCCCCGACAACCCTTGGCTCTTGAGCCCCCGGAACAGCTCCTGATACGTTGCCTCGCTCTCGGTGTCGGCCACATCCACCGCCAGGATCGCCCGCCTCCCGACGTCCCCGCGCACGCCGCTTGCGATCAGCACGCCCTGGCTGACGACCTTCCCCCCGATGCGCACGTGCTCGTAGCGCGCGTCGACGTGGATATACGGGTAGCTCGGTGCCGTCAGGGGCCGACTCCGCCACGCAGCCAGTTCCCCATCGAGCCTGCCACACAGCACAGATACCAGGCTCTTCGAGAAGCTCGTCCCGCACAGGGTCTCGGTGATCTCCGTCACCTTGCGCGTCGACACTCCCTCCACGTACATCTCCATCAGCGCCAGCACCAGTGCCTTCTCGCCTCGCTGATACCGCTCGAATAGCTGCGTACTGAACGCCCCCTCCCGATCCTAAGGTGTGAAGCACCTTCCCGCAAGGGCCTCGCGAAGACGAAGAAGAGGCACGAGCAAGCTTGAGTGTACCCACTCGCGTCCGCAACTCCCTGGGCTTATACCCGTTGCGGTGTCCCGTCCTGCCCTCACCCCGCTCATACCGCCCAGCACCGGGTGCCCTCTGGGCGTTGCGCTGTCATCTCCGTCTCCAGCACCTCCTGCACCGTGCGCTCCACGATCCCACGCAGGAACTCGGGGTCGTCAAGCAGCACTCCCCCTACGGCTGAGTCCTCAAACCTGCTACCATTGCGCCTCGCCATCCGTCTCCTCCTTGTTGCTGTTTGATTCACAACTATCTTGGAGGAACGATGGCCTTCTCTCTAGCCACCTAAATTACAGAAGATGCTGGACACAGCCTCTCCGTGTCGTGATCTGCAATCGTCTGTGCCTGAATGGGAAGTCAGGGATACAGTTTGAAGGAGCAGAAGCGAATGGGTTCAACCTTCACCTTCACATACCCAGAGTGGTACTCAATTCCTCCGATCCTCCCCCTACCTTCTGAGCGCTTGCTGTCGGCACACGAGGTACTCCGCGCACGTTCGCAACTCAGGGAGGGATGTGTCTGAGGCAGGCACACAACAATACCGAGTCAGCCACGAGATGATGAGGCAGAGGTTGCACAGAGATTATTCGTCAGCTAACCTTTACTGGGAGTCGGACCGTGAATGTACTGCCCACGCCCAGCTCGGACTCGATGCTGATGCGTCCACCGTGAGCCTCCACGAGTTGGCGAGAGATATACAGACCGAGGCCAAGTCCCTTGGCTCCCCCTGAGGTAGCCGCGACGCGGTAGAAGCGGCTAAACAGGTGAGGCAGCGCATCCGGCGGCATGCCCACTCCGCGGTCGACCACTTCGACACTCCCCTCGCCGTCGTCGCGGGTGACCCGCACCCATATCTCACTGCCAGCAGGTGAGTACTTCGCCGCGTTGGAGAGCAGATTAGTGAGCACCTGACCGAGTCGCTGCCGGTCGACCAGGACAGGTACGGAGTCGTCCACGGACTCGAACTGGATAGGTCGCTCCGTGGAGAGCATTTGCTGGACGGCAGCGCGTGCCTCAACGATCAGGTCTGTCTCAACCAAATGCAGGTCGAGGCGGCGTGCCTCAATCTGCGCCGCCATCATCAGGTCATCGATCAGCCGCTCGAGCCGTTCCGCCTGGGCGAAAATTGTCTCCACGCCGCGCTCGCTGTAGGTACCGCGGCGCCGCATCAGTTGCGCGTACCCCTTGATCGCCGTGACCGGATGCCGCAGCTCGTGGCTCGCCATTGCCAGGAACTCCTGCTGTAGCCGCTCGGCCTCCCTTCGACCGCTAACGTCACGGACCACCGCAGATATCGTGATTATATCTCCCAGCGGCCCCGTCACGGGAGTTAGCCCCGTGGAAACGTCGATACTGTCACCATCCGCACGGGTACCCACCATATCCTCAAGCACCGCTCGACCTGCCTGCAATTCCTGCATCAGACTGTCCCACCCAACATCACCGCCGGCCGGCGCGAGCAGATCTCGGAGGTTGTGCCCAATGACCTCGCCTCCGGCATACCCGAACAACCGCTCAGCGCCGTGGTTGCAGCTCTGTATGTCTCCGCTCGGCGACGCGCTCAGGATGGCATCGCTGGAGAAGGCGACGATGGCAGCCAGTTCCTCGGCCTTCCTGCGCTCCGCCAGCAGTTCGCGCTCGTACTGTCTGCGGTCTGTGGCATCGAAGATGGCGGAAGCAACCATCAGCGGCTGGCCCCGTTCGTCCAGCCGCTGGACCGAGTTCATCAGCGCTGGTAGTGGGGGCCCGCCCTTGCGCCTGAGATCAAAGGCGACCTCCTTGACGGAACCCTGCATGCGCAGCAGTGGTGCGTACTGGTTCTCGTAGAAAACCCTGCTGGGCATAGTCAGCAAGTCCTGAAAGCGGGCGGCAGAGACGAGTTCGTGTCGCTCGTAACCGGTGATGTCCAGGAACGTCTGATTCACACGCGTGAACGTGCCGTCGGGAAGGGTGAAGATGAAACCGCAGGGCGCCTGCTCGTACAGGTCCTGCAGCGTCTCCCTGAGAAGGTCGTCGTTCAGCGTGTTCATCCCTGTCTCTCTGAGTGTTGCGATCAGTTCGCGAGGAAGGACTCCATCGCGGCGATAGTCTCCTCGGGCGCGCTCAGGTGCGGGCAGTGGCCGGTAGCGTTCAGGATCACCAACCGGCTATCACGGAGGTGCTCGTGTACATACTCGCCGACCGACATTGGCGCGATAGCGTCCTGCTGGCACTGCAGGACGAGCGCACGTGCCTGCAGCTTGGGAAGATCGGCGCGATTGTCCGACATGAAGGTAACGGCCGCGAACTGCTTGGCGATCTCCGGATTGGTGCGGCAGAAGCTATTGGTGAGCTCCGCCGAAAGCTCCGGCCGGTCTCCATTGCCCATGATGACCGGCGCGAGGACACTGGACCAGCCGAGGTAGTTGCTATCCTGGAACTCCAGCAGTTCCCTGATATCGCCCTCGGTGAAGCCGCCCACGTAGTCGCCGTCATTGATGTAGCGAGGAGATGGCCCGATGAGCACGAGCCTGTCGAAGCGCTCCGGCTCCTTAATCGCCGCCAAGATGCCGATCACCGCGCTCACCGAGTGACCGACGAATACGCCATGGGTGATGGCGAGCGCGTCGCAGATCTCCAGGATGTCGTCGGCGTACACCTGGAGGGTGCTGTACTTGGACCGGTCGTAGGCCGTGATGTCGGACCGCCCCGAGCCGACTTGGTCGAACAGCACAATCCGATACTTATCGACGAAGGCGGGGGTGATCAAACGCCACATGTTCTGGTCACAGCCGTAGCCGTGAGCAAAGAGCATAGTCGTCTCGCCGTCCCCCAGCACCATGACATTGTTTCTGGTCAGCACCGACAAATGCGCCTCCCCGACGGTCCAACGGGATTGGTGATCGCAGCATGCCCTGTGCAGCCCAGGTGCGCCAGCGCATCTGTTGCCGATTCTACCACGCCCACGCAAGGTACCAAACTACTCGCCAGTGGTTCTCCTGCGCATCATAAACGATAGACCTTAGGAGAACAACAAATGCGTCGTACATGGATCGCGATCCTGACCACGCTGATGATGGTCGCTTTGGCGGCCTCAGCGGTTTCCGCAGCAAGCATCCACCTCAAGGGCGGCAAGAATGCTCAGCCCTCGTCAACTGATCAGGGGCTGGTGCTCAATGTGAGCTCGGCGCTTTCCGGGCTCGGCAACGGGGATATCTTCGTCACCGTGACGGCTACCGGAACCCCGACGGCTACCTGCACCAACCGTGGAGGCAACCAGGCACCGGGACAGAACCCAGCGGAGGTCACGCTCAGTGGCACCCAGTCCATCCCGGCGTCCGAGATCAAGAACGGCACCGTGCTGTTCAACGTGACGACCGCAGCGCCAGAGCAGCCGACGGCGGCCGAGGCGGGTTGCCCGAGTGCTAACTGGACCGCAGAGATCACGGACGTAACGTTCACAAGTTACACGGTTACCGTGCAGCAGGGCGGCAATACCACGACCTTCGGCCCGTACACGCCGTAGTCGCTGGGACGCACGGACCGAACAGCAGGAGCACCCAAGCGGGTGCTCCTGCCCCTCTCTTTACCGTCGTGGTGCGGAGCCATGAGTCGCACGAGCTACGCAGCCTCCAACCTCGCGCAGCAGCAGAGTACCTTTGCCGAGACGCCGTGAGGCAGCGACACGCGATCCCGCAACGGATTTTGTGCCATGCTCCCCGGCTACCCATCGATCGAGCCAGACAACTTGCCGTGGCTGTGCTCTTGATGTATCATCAGCACCCAGCCCTGTGGCTGGCCAGCGGCGGAGCCGTCCGTCGGGTTTCGATGGCGAAGCGGAACAGGAGGTGGTAATTATGGCGGTCTATCTAGTTGACAACTCGGAAGAGTTGCCGAGCTGGGCTCGATACGGCGCGACGCGCGATGACGGCTACCTGGGTCCGCAAGTGCCACACGCGGGCATCGACGTTCCCGCACCGCCGGGTTCCGCGTTCCGTGCCTGGGGAGACGGCGAGGTAGTCCTGTGCCATGAGGGTAGTCAGGGGCATCACATGCTCGTGGAGTATGACGAGTACTGGACCTGGTACCTGCACTCCGCCGACTTCGCGAAAGAACAGGGATCTCGCGTCAAGAGAGACAACGTGCTCGGGCATGTGTCCCAGCTGGAGTTGCACGAGCGCAACCGAATGACGCCACCCCATATCCACATACAGTCCTGGTCCAAGCGGCTACATCCCGAGAGACCGACGCTGCCCCTGTCGAGCATCATCGGCACCGTCCACCCGAACGCACAGTGGGTAGCCTTGAAGGCGTCTCTACTGTCAGCACCCAAGGACGCTCGCGAGTTCCCGTTTGAAGGGGAGACCACCCAAGACGCCAACTTCCGCGCGGCGCCACGTATGGGCGAGAACATCGTGGGCGTGCTGCCCTCGGGCTCGCGCCTGCGCGCGCTGGAGGCGGTGAACGGCTGGCTGCTGGTCCGGCGCGCGACGAACAAGGCGAAGGGCTTCGTCAGCCGGGAGCTTGTGCGGCGGCTAGGGGAATAGACCGATCTCGCGTCAATGAGTCATTGGCATCCGGTTCCACAGTCTGCGGTTGACTGCTCCGAGGCACCACCGTACCGGTCGCCCGCTGTAGTGTGTTCGCGCGTGGCGGTTGATGCCCGCTCCCCATTCAGCGCGAGCAGCCGTTCCAGCAGTGCCTCGTCGCCCAGGTCGTGCGGCCAGCCGTATGCGTCGAGCACGGCACGGTCCAGCTTCTCGTGGGCGAGGGCGAGCCAGGTGGGGCGCTCGTTGTACAGGTTCGTGAGCGTGCGCTTCTTCAGGTCCACCTCGCTCGCCCCCTCCGGATTCAGCCACCGGTCCCGCTTCTCCACCCGCTCCCGCGTCGCATTCGCTATCCCTGCCACGCGCTCGTCGCCCTCCGGCTCTTTGCCCGCTGGCCAGAGGAAGGCGTAGGTCTCGAAGGTCGTGCCCGGCGTGTCGTGCACGTTGTCGGGCGACGACCGGCATGGACCGTCGCCGGACGTCGTCCTCCGCATCGTGCCGAGATGGAAGACCTGTATACCGCTTGCAACTGAGACTACACCACCTTAATGTTCGCATTGATGCTGTTGCTTGGAGACCCGCCGCGCGGCCAGCTTTTCGGGAGGTAAGGGCTCCGCAGGAGTTGTGGCAGCGGCGCATGGAGATTCGCTCACGGGCCGCCATCGTCAATCCCCATTCAAGGAAAGGATCGATTTATGCACAAGATTCTACTCGTCCTGGCACTCGTCGTCGGCTTAGTCCTGGTCGGCGGTTCCTACCACGTCAGCGAGGCACGTGGCCTCCTGCAGACGGCACCCACGCTTGGTACGGCGTCGAGCTTCGCCGTTCTCGGCGGCCAGACGGTGACCAACACCGGCCCAACCATCGTCAACGGAGACCTGGGCGTCAGCCCGGGCAGCGCGGTCACGGGATTTCCTCCGGGGATAGTCGTCGGGGGGACGATCCACGCGGCCGATGCCCTCGCGGCGGAGGCCCAGGCCGACACCACCATCGCGTACAACAACCTGGCGGGTCAACCGTGCGACACCGACCTGACTGGGCAGGACCTGGGAGGGCTGACGCTCACGGCGGGGGTCTATTGCTTCTCGTCCTCGGCGCAACTGACGGGTACGCTCACCCTCGACGCCCAGGGTGATCCCAACGCGGTCTTCGTCTTCCAGATC
>Ga0136611_10001516_pt1 | contig 16159 bp, 14 predicted proteins | sample AntDrymUQ2232306_2_FD_106645 | JGI IMG/M metagenome (GOLD analysis project Ga0136611, IMG submission 106645) | Polar desert sand microbial communities from Dry Valleys, Antarctica - metaG UQ223 (23.06) | ecosystem: Environmental > Terrestrial > Soil > Desert | place: Antarctica: Dry Valley...
CGAGCTCACCGCAACCGAAACGATCTACCCGGGCACCAACCACCGCCTCGTCTACACCATCAAAGGCCACTGAACCCGAGCGCTCGGCCACAAGCGACTCTCACACCATGCTGGGAGGTCTGGGGTCAGGCACAAGGCCTGGGCCGCCTGGTCGGCAAGCTGGCGGTGGCGGACGTTGCCGAGTTGGTCCTGACCCGCATCCCTACGGCTTCACCAACACCGTCCACCTCATCGACCTCGCCCTACTCGATCGCGGCGGCACTGCCCACCCAGCCCCCGGCAACAGGCGGAGAGCCACGAACTGCCTGCCAAGCCAAGTGGCCATATGCCACTGGCGGACGACACGTCACAACTGCCGCTCCACTACGCTGCGGCACCAATCGAGAGTACCGCTGTACCTCTACGACTGGTGGCCGTGGTTTGCGTGCGGCGCCAGGTCTTGTTAGGCTAACTCCGACGTTCACGAGGATTGCGTGTCCTCGTGAATTAGGTCTACCCTCCAACCTTTGAGAGCGGTGATACCACCCCGCCTGATGGACCCCCTGAACTGCCGCCTCTGTGCCTCCCCCTTGTCGATGACATTCGTTGACCTTGGTACCATGCCACTCGCTAACGCATACATCGCTTCCGCCGACGCCGGCGAGGCTGAGCCCACCCACCCGCTTCATGCTCGAGTGTGCCAAGTCTGCTTCTTGGTCCAGGTCGAAGACGTCGTCGCAGCGGAGGCGATTTTTACCGACTACGCATACTTTTCGTCCTACTCGGACACGTGGCTCGAGCACGCTCGGCGTTTCGCTGTTTCCACGACCGAACGTTTCGGTCTGGGCCGCAACAGTCTCGTGGTCGAGCTCGCAAGCAACGACGGCTATCTCCTGCGTTACCTAGCAGCGCTCGGCGTCCCGGTGCTCGGCGTTGAGCCAGCCAAGAATGTGGCGGCCGTCGCTCAAGCAGCCGGTATCGAGACTATCGTCGACTTCTTCGGCGCTGAACTTGCCAGTAATATCGCTGCGGACCGACGGCCTGCGGATCTAGTTGTCGCCAACAACGTACTCGCCCACGTCCCTAACCTGAACGACTTCGTTGCCGGCATCGCCCGGATCGTGGCTCCAAGTGGCATCGTTTCGATCGAGGTACCCCACCTCCTTCGCCTGATCGAGACGGTTGCGTTCGACACGATCTATCATGAGCACTTCTCCTACTTCTCGCTGATCACGCTTGAGCGGGTGCTGGCCGCCCATGGCCTCGCGGTTTTCGACGTCCAAGAGCTTCCAACCCACGGCGGCAGCCTTCGTGTGTGGTCAGCGCCCAAGAGGTCAAGCCGCACACCCACTAATCGACTTATGTCCGTGCGTGACGACGAGCAGCGTGCGGGGCTGGCCACGATTCGACCGTACGAGGGCTTCACGGCGAAGGTCGAGCAGCGCCGAGACGACTTTCGTCAGTTTCTCGGCGGAGCACGCAACGACGGGCAGACGGTCGTTGCGTACGGAGCCGCTGCGAAGGGAAACACCTTCCTCAACTACAGCGGCGTGACAAAAGCTGACATCGCCTACGTTGTCGATCGCAGTCCGCATAAGCAGGGCAAGCTACTGCCTGGGTCCCACCTGCCAATCTTCGCCCCCGTCCATGTGCGCGACTCTCGACCCAATTTCCTCTTCATTCTCCCGTGGAACCTACGTCGTGAGATCGCCTTCCAGATGAGCGAGATCACCTCCTGGGGTGGGCGGTTCGTTGTCGCTATGCCGGCCCTGGAGGTGTTCGGTTGATCTTCAGGGGAACGCAACTCGCAGGTGTCCATGTAGTTTTCCCGGAGTGTGACGACGACGACGAGCGGGGTTCGTTCAGCCGTACCTTCTGTTCGGACGCCTTCCGCGCTGTCGGTGCCGATCCCAACGTGGCGCAATGCAGCATCTCGAAGAACCGCCAGACGGGAACATTGCGTGGGCTTCATCTGCAGTCCCATCCGCACGGCGAGACGAAGCTTGTCCGGTGCATCACAGGTGAGGTGTTCGATGTGGCCGCCGACCTCCGCGCTGACTCGCCGACCTTCGGTCAACACCATGCCGAGAAGCTGTCCGCTGCCAACGGCATGGCCTTGCTGATCCCGCCCGGCGTGGCTCATGGCTTCATGACTCTCGTTGACGACACGACGCTTTGGTACCAGATGTCGGTGCCCTACAACGCCGACGTTGCCACCGGCGTACGCTGGGACGACGATGACCTCGGGATTCTATGGCCGGGCACAGAGAGTTTGAAGATATCGGAGCGCGACCGAGACTTGCCAGGACTCGCCGAGTGGACGAGGGCTCAATGACCGATACGCCCTTGGTCACGATCGCCATACCGACGTTCAACCGTGCACACACTTTGCGCCGAGCGCTCGAGTCGGTCCTCGAGCAAGATTACGAGAGATGCGAGATAATCGTCTGCGACAACGGCTCGACCGACGCAACGTCGGAACTTCTTGCTGAGACTAGCCGCGACCACCCCGGCGTCATCGTACTTCGGAGCGAAACGAACCAGGGCGCCCCTAGCAATTTTCGGAGGGGGCTCGACGCCGCGACTGGCGACTACTTTGCCTGGCTCGCCGACGACGACTGGATCGAGCCCGACTTCGTCAGGCGCTGCGTCGAACGCCTCGAAGGCGCGCCCGCGGCGATACTCGCCCACACCCGTGCTCGCTACTACTACGAAGATGGCACCACTTACTCAGAACGTGCCGTTGAGCTGATGCGGGCTTCGGCGGCCCTTCGGGTCGTTGCGTACTATCAGACTGTCAGCTACAACGGAGCGTTCTACGGCCTCTCGCGGACGGCTGACCGTCGAAAGGCGCCGCCGCTTGACGACAACTTGGCGAGCGACTGGATCCACGTCGCTGCGCTCGCCGCAATGGGGCAGCTCGTCAGCGCCGACTCACTAATTCACCGCTCTGCGACCGGCGGTTCGTGGTCTATTGCACGCGGGTGGCTTCTGTATCCGGTGGTCATCGCTCGTCTTGCTTTCAAGGAAACGGCTCGGCGTGCAGCATTCGATGAGCTCGGTGCGGCCCGTCTCGTCGTTGCCATTGTGGCCTCCCTAATCATCGTATGGCGCTTTGGCTTGGTTTGGTCATTGGGCGAGATCGTCGGCCGAGTTGTTAGGCTACTTCGTTCTTGTCTTGGACCGGCGCACTACAATCGGGCCCGAAGCGCATATCGAACGATCCGCCGTCGCCCTAGCAGCCGCCCCGGGGTCGATCCACCGTGCTCGAGGAACGCGGTTGGGCTGGGGCGACGATGAGGAGTGTCCCGAATGACAACGCCGCCACGGCCTTGGTGATGGCGGGCGTGCGCTCATTGAACCCAACCGTCGTGCATGCCGTCGAGGCCGATGCGGTGACCCTTCAGGTCGTCGATCGAACGAGCGGAAAGGGAGCGCGAGCCGACTGGGCAAGCGACCTCCCCGGTGTCGTCAGGTCACTACTCCGCTGGACGGTTAGGGATCCGCCCGGGACCAAATGGGAGTTTCGCCACGAGTTGGATATCGAGGCCTGATGAAGTGCGTGGTCCTCGCCGGAGGACGCGGTACCCGAATCAGCGAGGAGTCGCACTTGCGGCCAAAGCCGATGATCGAGATTGGGGGCCGTCCGATTCTTTGGCATATTATGAAGATCTACGCGGCTCACGGCGTGACCGACTTCATCATCTGCCTGGGTTACCGTGGCTATATGGTTAAGGAATACTTCCACAACTACTTCTTGCACAACTCCGACGTTACGATCGATGTCGCCTCAGATCAGGCGACCTATCATAATACACGGGCGGAGCCGTGGCGAGTAACCCTCGTGGACACCGGAGAGACTACCTTGACCGGCGGACGTGTTCTCCGGGCGCGCCCGTACCTTTCTCTCGGGGAGCCCTTCCTTCTAACATATGGCGACGGCCTGGCAGACGTCGACGTAGGGGGGCAGATTGCGTACCACAAGACGCACGGAGCGCTCGTAACTATGACCGTGGTGCGCCCGCCCGCCCGATTTGGTACGTCGGCTGTGCACGGCGACCGGGTGGTGGCGTTCGAGGAGAAGCCCCAGGCGAGCGAGGGCCTGATCAATGGAGGGTTTTTTGTGGTGTCCTCAGCCGCTCTCGACTACATTGACGGCGATGAGACGCCGTGGGAGACGGTTCCGCTCCGTCGACTGGTCGATGCGGGCGAGCTCCGAGCGTGGCGACATACTGGTTTCTGGCAGCCAATGGACACGCTCCGCGAGAAGGAACTGCTTGAGTCGATGTGGCAATCCGATTCCGCGCCCTGGACGTCGGCATGGCGCAGTTGAGCAATGCTAGAGGTTCGTGCACGGAACCGACCTCGGCTGCGCCGCAATGTCTGACGGCCAGGGATCGCTGGGGCAACGCCTCTTCGACTTGCCGGATCGCGGTGGAATCCTGCTACGCGGCGTGAACTTTCCATCAGCGCTCTCGCTTGAGGAGGCTGACGTCGATAGGGTGGCAAGGACGGTCATCGCAATCATGGAAGCAAGGCTTTGAACCGGTCGGCGTGGGATGGCCGACGTGTGCTCGTAACCGGCCACACCGGGTTCAAGGGCGCATGGCTTTCTCTGTGGCTCGAACAGCTTGGCGCACGCGTCTTCGGTCTCGGGCTCGACCAGCCGCACCCCGGAGCGGCATTCCACGCCCTCCGGCCTAATCTCGAGTTGGATGCTCGCGCCGACATCAGGGATATGAGCGCTATTGACAGTGTGTTCGCCGACGCGGATGCGGATATGGTGTTCCACCTTGCCGCGCAATCTTTGGTGCTCGAGGGATATCGTGATCCGGTTGGCACCTATGAGACAAATGTCCTTGGTACGGTCAACGTACTCAAGGCGTCCGCCGACCGTAAGGTATCGGCCGTGATTGTCGTGACCACCGACAAAGTCTACGCCAACGCTGAAGAGGGCGCTCCCTTCGTCGAATCTGATCCGCTGGGCGCGCACGACCCTTACAGCACGTCAAAGGCATGCGCGGATCTAGTTTCGCTTGGATGGAAGGAGGAGAAGACCAGAGTCGGAATTGGTCGTGCTGGCAATGTGATCGGCGGTGGCGATATGGCGCCTGATCGTCTTCTTCCTGATGCCCGGCGGTCGGCCCTTCAGGGAGTCCCGCTCGTCGTTAGGCATCCGCTGTCAGTTAGACCGTGGCAGTTTGTCCTCGAGCCGCTCGCCGGATACCTGGCGTATGCGGAAGCGCTCCTGGAAGGCTCGGGCGTGCCGCGTGCTCTGAACTTCGGTCCCGGATCGTCAGACTCTTGGTCGGTGAGCCGGGTCGTAGACACGGCGTTCCGGTTGTATGGGACGGGAGATTGGCAGGTAGGGTCGATCGCCGAAGCGCACGAAGCGGGAACCCTTCGAATCGACTCAACTCTGGCGAAGGAGACTTTGGCTTGGTCGCCGAGGCTTGATGTCGACGCAGCGATCGCGCACACGGTGGATTGGTGGCGGAGCGAGGACGCCGGTGAAGACTTGCGTGCCTTAGCTCTGACGCAGCTCGAGCAGTACTCGACCTGATTTGCTTGACCGCTCGACCGGCTATCTGGCCCTCGAACGAGCGTACGAACGGCCTCCTCCTCCAGTCCTTCCCGAAGGGCACCGACTTCAACAACGTCAGCCGAGCACAGGTTGCCGCCGTCGCTATCAAGATGAGACGGGCGCCCCGGAAAGGTCCTTAACTGGCGAACGCCAGCCTAGATCTAGCATGATCGTCCGCAACCCGCCGCCTGTTCCCGCCCTACTTACGCGCGTTCAAGAATCCGTTATAGAGTTACTCCTGGGTTCTGCCGTGAGGAATGTTTCGACGAGATCCGCAAACTGTTTGGTTGCGCTCAACTGTTCGTGGTGGCGCACGACAATTGGTCGCGCCAAACTACCAAGCCGCATGCGTTCGGCTGGATTCCGGAGGAGCCTCGCTATCGCTTCCGCCATCTCCCCGACCGTCTCGACCGCAAGCTGTGCCTGCGAAGCTGCATGCTCGCACCCTTCCCAAACTGACTTGCTTGTGACCACAGGTCGCTCCATTGCCCACGCCTGCAGCATGGTTGTCTTAATGCCGACATCCGTGAATGTGGGGATCGCTACCACCTTTGCACGTGCGTAATAGGGCCGTATGTCAATCACGTCATCATCGACCTGAATCGTCTCGGACGAGAGGCAGCGCACTGAGGCACGAGGTGACCTGCCAATGAGGACACAACGGACGTCTCGTGTCTCCGGGAGTTTCTGCAGTTGGAAGATGAGGTCCTCAACCCGCTGTTCCCAGCGGTTCAGAGCACCTACGACAAGGACATCGATATCCCTAACTGGAGCTTCTTGGGGGGAAAAGTAGCTAGTGTCAACGCCGAAGGGAATAACGGTGAGCAGGCTGCGCTTCATGAACCCAGCGAAGAATCGCCGCTCTCGCGGCGTTATCGCTATAGTGTGGCGAGCGGATCGTCCAATCTGACGGTAGAGCCTTTTGTAGCACAATGTCTCGGCCAAATACCTCGCCCTCTCTAGGGTTGACCCGGCCGGCGGAAGGCCGCGCTCCCAAGCCTCCTCCAAGACGGATATGTGTCGCGCGGAGGAGAGTGCGGTGTGCGCAACGCTAGCGGTAAGAGTCACCACCAAGGGGTTACGTATCCAGGGAGGTAAACGCATTCCTCGCAACGGACTGCCGGGGGATAAGAAGACTCGCCAGCCCTCCTGCTTGAGACGCATCGACCGAGGCTACGCTCGAAAGTCCTTCGGGAGGCGAGAAGCTCCGGAGTAGACTGTCGTCTCCGTCATGTAGGTAGAAAAGTTCGCTTCGACGGCGTGCCGCAACCGCCGCCACAAAGGCTGCATGCCTGGGCGCGAAGCCGCCAGCATAGTTGGGATTAAGGGGGCTCGCCGAGATGAAGACGACTTCGGTGTCTGGCTTCGGCGACCTTGCGGGCTGCTTACGCATAGGAGGTGCTCATCGGATGGCGCCCGATCACTGGCGCCTCGCAGCTGCGACGGTGCGGGTGCCCACCACGCGGGCGGGGTTACCGACGACGATGGTGAAGTCGTCCACAGGGCCGATGACCACGGCTCCGGCCCCCACGACGGCACCGCGACCGACGTGCTGTAACACGACGGCTCGGGCGCCGATCCATGCGCCGTCGCCGATCCGCGTCGGCTCCAGGGCGTTGTTTCCACTGCGGCGGACGGCCAGCTCTGAGCCGTCCAACCGGTGGTGATTGCCACCGAGGGCGAGAACAGTGGCGCCCGGGCCGATCAGCACGTCGTCGCCGACCTCGACCAGGTCGAGATACGAGCCGCCTCCCACCCATACGCGGTCGCCGATCTTAGAAGCTGCCTCGGCAATTGTCGCCCCCAAATTCATCTCCAGCGCATCGACGCACTCAGCCAGCACATGCTCGTAAAAGGCCTGCCGCACCCGGTACCCGAAAAAGGTCCCGACTTTGCCAACGCTCTCCGCCGCCTGCTGTAGCGTCATAACTCCGACAGATGAAAGCGCTCTAAATCGAAGGAGGTGGCCCATCGCCCAAGCCTTGGCGAGTACGTCGATGGCGTGAGCGAACAGCGCTCTGGCTCCCAGCACGTCGAAAGCCTACTCGGGGGGCACTCAGTTGCTCCTCAGAAGTTAGGATGCACATAATGTCCGTGACCCGGGTGTCGCTTGTCATCCCCGTGCGGGACGAGGCTCACTCCATCGTCGCCCTGCTCCAGTCGATCAGCCAGCAGCGGCGGCCTCCTGACGAGGTCGTGATCGTCGACGGCGGCTCGAACGACGGCACCGTTGCCCTGGTGCGGCGCATGACGGCTGGCGACGAGCGGTACCGGCTGATCGAGGCCGGGCCGGCAACCCCGGGGCGGGGGAGGAACGTTGGCATCGAGGCGGCGACCCACCCGTGGGTGGCCCTGACTGATGCAGGGATCGAGCTGGACCGGTCGTGGCTCGACCGGCTGGTCCGGGTGGTGGAGCACGACGATCGGCTCGATGTGGTCTACGGCGGTTTTCGCACCATCCAGGGCTCGTTCTTCGAGCGCTGCGCCGACCTGGCTTACGTCCAGCCCCTGGCGCCCACGCCGGTGGGTCCCGTACGCTCCCGCTGCATCGCCTCGTGCCTGCTGCGCAAGGAGGCCTGGTGCCGGGTCGGCGGCTTCCCCGACCTGCGGGCCGCCGAGGACCGCCTCTTCATGGCCAGCCTGGACGCCGCCGCCTGCCGCGTGGCCATCGCCCCCGAGGCCTGGGTCACCTGGCAGCTGCAGGCTGACGCCCGCACCACGTTCCGACGCTTCCGCAGCTACTCGATGCACAACGCCACCGCAGGCCTGCACAGGAACTGGCACTACGGCGTGGCCCGCCAGTACGTGGCCGCGGCCATCCTCCTCGCCGGTGGGAGGATCATCGGCCGCTCGACGGGGCGAGTCCTCGTCGGCGCCGGCGTCGTCCGGATCGGGCGGACCCTCTGGCGCCGGCGGGAGGGGCGAGGCATCGCCTTCGTTCTGCGCCCCGACCGCTTCGTCACCGTCGGCGCCATCCTGGCGCTGCTCGACGCCGCCACGTTCCTCGGGTGGCTCGATGCCGTGCGGGCCCGCCGTCGCCAGGTGCGGGCGACCTGATGTGCGGGATCGCCGGGGTCGCTGCCTTCCCGCTTGACGAGGCCACCGTCCTCGACCAGGTCGGGGTGCTGCGCCATCGAGGCCCCGACTCGTTCGGGGTGCACCGAGGGACGGCCGGCGCGGTTGCCCAGAGCCGGCTGGCCGTCATCGACTTGGTCACCGGCGACCCACCGATCGCCACGGGCGACGGCAGCATCGGGGTGGCCTTCAACGGGGAAGTCTACAACTTCCGGGCCCTGCAGCGCGAGCTGAGGGAGCGAGGCCACGAGCTGAAGACCGATGGCGACACCGAGGTCATCGCCCACCTGGCCGAGTACCTGGAGCCGGAGGCCCTCTGCCTGAGGCTCGACGGCATGTTTGCCTTCGCCCTATGGGACGAGCCCCGGCAGCGACTGGTGCTGGGGCGGGACCGCCTGGGCAAGAAGCCGCTCTACTACTGGCAGGGCCCCGGCGGGGTCCTGGTCTTCGGCAGCGAGATCAAGGCGGTCCTGGCCGACCCTCGGGTGCCCCGCCGCCTGGCCCCGACCGCGATCGACGCCTACCTGGCCTTCGGGTACGTGCCGACGCCGCACACGTTCTTCGAGGGCGTGTACAGCGTGCCCCCTGGGCATGTGCTGATCGCCGAGACAGGCCAGGCGGCCGAGGTGCGCCAATATTGGGTGCCGCAGGCTCCCGGACGCGGCGGGGTTGAAGTCGCGCCGTGGCGCTTCGAGGAGGCCGGGGCCGAGGTGCGCCGCCTGCTGTGCGACGCGGTGGACAAGCGACTGGTGGCCGATGTCCCGCTGGGCGCCTTCCTCTCCGGGGGCGTCGACTCCTCGGCCGTAGTGGCCTTCATGGCCCGGCTCAGCCCCCGGCCGGTCAAGACCTTCACCATCGGCTTCGAGGACGGGGAGGGCTTCGACGAGCGTCCTTACGCCCGCCAGATCTCGCGGCTCTTCGGCACCGATCACACCGAGTTCGTGGTGAACCCGGACAAGGCCGACCTGATCGAGCGCCTGGTGTGGCATCACGACCAGCCCTTCGGCGACAGCAGCGCCCTGCCCACGTTCCTGCTGTCCGAGCTGACCCGCCGGCACGTCACGGTGGCCCTGTCGGGCGACGGCGGCGACGAGCTGTTCGGCGGCTACGAGCGCTTCGCCGCCGGCCTGGCCGTCAACGCCCTGCGGGGTGTCCCGTCGCTCACCAGGACCGCCCGCACCGCCCTGAACCGGGTCCCGCCGGATCTCTTTGCCGGCCGGGCGGGCAGCGTGCGGCGCATGCTGGACCGGGCCGACGCCGGTCTGCCCGGCGCCCTCCTGGCCTGGGTCAGCTACCTGTCGCCCGAATGGTGCGAGCGCCTGCGGCCTGGGCGCAACCACTGGGGCGAGGACGACTACGAACGCATCTGGGCCGAGACCCGCGGGGCGGCACCCCTCGACCGCCTGCTGATGCTGAACCTCCGCACCTACCTGCTCGACGACCTCCTGCCCAAGGCCGACCGCATGAGCATGGCCCACGGGCTCGAGCTGCGCTCACCGCTCCTCGACGACGACCTCGTCGACCTGGCCTTCCGCCTCGCTCCGGGGGCCAAGGTACGGGGCTGGTCGCTGAAGCGGGTGCTGAAGGAGGCGGTCCGCGACCTGCTGCCCCACGACCTCCTCCACCGGCGCAAGCGCGGCTTCGGGGTGCCGCTCGACCGGTGGTTCCGCACCGACCTGCGGTCCTACGCCGACGGCATGCTCACGGCGCCCGGCGCCAGGGTGCACGAGCTGCTGGACGGCGCGGCCGTCCGCGCCCTGCTGGCCGAGCACAGGGCCGGGGTGGCGGACCACGGCCACGGGATCTGGACCCTGCTTACCCTCGAGGTCTTCCTCCGCCAGGAGGGGTGGTAGAGAGCCCCTCGTGCGCGTCCTGGCCCTGACGAGCTACCCGGTGGAAGCGGCCGCCACCCGCTTTCGGGTGCAGCAGCTGGTAGCGCCGTTGCACGCGCTGGGGATCGAGGTCGAGGTGCGGCCCCTGCTGAGCAGCGCCGCCTTCGACGGCCTATACGGACAAGGGAGAGCCGGGCGCACGGCGTGGCGGCTCGGCGGGGCCCACCTCCGCCGCCTCGGTGTCGTTATCGACGCTCGCCGGGCCGACGTGGTGCTCCTACAACGGGAGGCCGCGCTGCTCGGGCCGCCGGTGGTGGAGCTGCTTCTCGACCGGGTGGGGAGGCGGCCGATCGTGCTCGACCTCGATGACCCCACCTGGATCGCCTACGACAGCCCCACCGCGGGCCGAGCCGGGCGCCTGCTGAAGTGGCCCGGAAAGGCCGACTGGCTGATCGACCGGGCCAGCCTGGTCACTTGTGGCAGCCGGGCCATCGTCGACCATGTGACCGCCCGGGGGGTGATGGCCCGCCTCATTCCGACCGTCGTGGACACCGAGGTGTTCCGCCCTGGTCCGGATCGGGCGACCGGCTCGCCGCCGGTCGTGGGGTGGATCGGCTCGCACTCCACCGCTCCGTACCTCGCCGGCATCACCTCCTCCTTGGCCGAGGCTGGTGCCCGGAGCGAGTTCACCGTGCTGGCCATCGGTGGTGGCACCGAGGCGGTGGATGTGGCGGGGGTTCGTGTCGACCAGCGGCCCTGGCAGCTGCACCGGGAGGTGACGGACTTCCAGTCGCTCGATGTGGGTCTCTACCCGCTGGGTGACGACGAATGGGCCCGGGGCAAGTCGGGCTTCAAGGCCATCCAGTACCTGGCCTGTGGCGTGCCCTTCGTGGTGAGCCCCATCGGCGCCACCTGCGACATCGGCGTGTCCGGGCTCACCCACCTGGAGGCCCGCACCCCCGAGGCGTGGACCGAGGCCGTACACCGCCTTGTCGCCGACCGGGCGCTGCGCGCCGCCATGGGAGACGCGGGGCGGAGACACGCCCTCGAGCGCTACTCCGTCGGGCGGGTGTCCAAGACCCTGGCGGAGGCGCTGTGGGAGACGGCCTGAACGGGCTGGCTAGGCGATGCTGCGGTAGATGCCCTGGAGGGTAGCCACAGCGGTGTCGAGGTTGAAGTGCTCCTCGGCCAGGCGACGGCACCTTGCCGGGGTGGCCGGGTCGTCGAGCAGGTCGAGCAGCCTGGCCGCGGCCCGGTCGGCGGCAGCGGTGTCGGTCCCGTCCATGACCACCCCCGTGCCCGAAGACGGGAGCAGGGCGTCGCAGTCGCCCAGGCCGGCGTTCACCACCACGGGTCGGCCGGAGGCAAGGAACTCGCCGATCTTGGTGGGCATGGCTGCAACCAGGGCTCGGGGATCGGTGGCTCGGCACACCGACAGGCCGGCGTGATGGGCGGCGACGTGGCCCGGCATGTCGGCGAAGGTGCTGGAGGCGACGGTCCCTCCGGCGGCCAGCACGTCGTTATCCCACGGCGTTGCCGTCGGGCGGAGCAGGGTGAGGTCTGCGGGGCGCAAGCGGCGGAGGGCGTCAACGAAGCGCAGCATGGTGGGCAGGTCGTAGAGCGCGTTGTAGGAGCCGCTGAGCAACAGCGACAACCGTGCATCCGGAAGCGGGGACCAGGCGAAGCGCTCGAGGTCGACGCAGGTGGTGACGACCCTTGCCTTTTCGGCCACCTGCCGGCCGTGTCGACGCGCCAACTCGTCGATCGCCGCGTGCGTGAGGGTGGTGATCGCCGTGGCCCGACGGCCGGCCTGCCGCTCGATCGATCGGAGCGTGCGCTCAACCTTCGACCCGGGACGGATCATCCCGAGCGCGATGCGCTGGTCGACCCAAAACGAGCGGACATCCCACACCCAGGCCTTGGGCCGGGTGGCGAGAACGGCGGCAGCCGCCAGGTCACTGCGGGCGTGCACGAGGTCCGCCTTGCGCACCGCTGAGGCGGCGACGGCAACTCGGACCGCGCCCGCGGCTTGGCCGTCCCGGCCGAAGCGGTGTGGGTGCCAGCGGACCCCTGGGGCCATGCCGCCCGAGGCGGGCCTTGGCTCGAAGGAGTGGAGGTCGACGTGGAGGCCACCCGCCGCAATCCGCTCCACATAGGGGAGCACCTGCGAGGCACCGACGCCGCCCTGCACAGAATCCATGGTCAGGTAGGTGAGCGCAGCAGGCACAGCAGGTGGGGACGGTACCCGCGTCGCCGCCGCCTACGCTCGCCGGAGGCAGGAGGCCCGCTTGGGGGATGCCCGGAAGGCGCAAAGGGGACGAGTGGCGAAGGGCGAAGCGGTGAGACAGACCAATGAGGGACCGGCTGTGCCCGCTCGATCAGCGGTCCGCATTCTCATCTCTCAGGCGGCCGGCCGGCTGGCGGCCAGCGCCGGCCTTGGGTTGGTCGCCGGCCTCGCCGAGGCGTCTGTGCTGCTGCTGATCGTCCGGTCGGCCCTTGCCATCACCGACCAGGCGAACGAGCCGGTCGTACAGCTTCCGGTGCTGAGCAAGCTCTCGCTCACCGCTGCCGCGCTCGTCGGCTTCGCGCTGCTGGTGGCCCGCCTCGTGCTCCAGCTGGCCGGAGGTTGGCTCTCCGCCGACGCCTACGCCCGCGTGCGGCTGCGCTGGCTGGGCCAGGTGGTTGAGCGCGCCCTGCGGTCCCGCTGGGAGGACGTGGCCAACCAGGCCGAGGGCACGTTCGGCGAATTGACCTCGGCGGTCGTGCCGCACGCAGCGGCCGCCGTGCTCAACCTGGCGATCCTTGCCCAGCAGGCAGCGTCGCTGGCCATTCTCCTGGTCGTCACGTTCCTGGTGAACCCGGGGGCGGCACTGGGCGCGCTGCTTTCGGTGGCCGCGCTTGCCCTGGTCATCCGCCCGCTGAGCCGGCTCATTCGCCGACAGGCGGCCCGGTCGATCGAGGAGGAGCAGCGCCTGGCCACCGGCATCGCCCAGATCACCCGGTCGATGGTGGAGGTGCGGGCCTTCGGCGTCGAGCACGAGGTCGACCACGCCCTGATGGCCTCGGCCCACGGCACGGCCCGGATCTGGCGGCGCGTGAACTTCGGCGGCCTGGCCTCCGTAGCGGTGTACCAAGCCGCTGCTCTCGGCCTCATCCTGGCCGGCATCGGCATCCTTGGTCGGGGTGACCCCGCTCGCCTGGCCGGCATCGGCACCGTACTGCTCATCCTGATCCGCGCCTTCGCCTACGGACAGGCCCTCCAGGCGCAGATGGCGGCCCTCCAGTCTGCCGCCCCCGCTGTGCTCAGGATCGAGCAGGCGTTACGGTCGCTGCCGCTGGCAGCCGGGGATGAGGCCGGCCAGGCGGTGCCGAGGCCGCTGGCTCAGCTGCGACTTCGTGCCGTGAGCTACTGGTACCGACCCGATCAACCTGTGATCGACCGCTACGAGCTGTCCGTGGTCGCCGGAGAGGTGGTCGGCCTGCGGGGACCCTCCGGCACCGGGAAGACCACGCTGCTCCACCTGCTCCTAGGCCTGCGAACGCCCCGCGAGGGCACCTACGAGGTGAACGGGGTTGACGTCGCCGTCATCAGCCGCCTGGCCTGGACCAGCGCGGTGGGGTTCGTGCCGCAGGAGCCCATGCTGATCGAGGGCACCATCGCCGAGAACATCCGCTTCTTCCGGCCCGACCTGACTGAGGAGCAGCTTCACCATGCAGCGCTCCGCGCCGGGCTGGGGCCAGATCTCGCCCTGTGGCCGGACGGGCTGGAGCGGCTGGTCGGCCAGCGCCGCCACGGTGTGTCAGGAGGTCAGCGGCAGCGGATCACGATCGCCCGGGCACTGGCCGGCGACCCCCTCGTGCTGCTGATGGACGAGCCCACCAGTTCGCTCGACGAGGAGGCCGAACGGGTGGTGCTGGAGACCCTGCGGGCTCTGAAGGGCCAGTTGACGGTCATCGTGGCGGCACACCGCTCGTCCACACTGGGCCTGTGTGACCGAGTGATAGAACTTGAGCGACCTATACCGACCGCCGAGGTAGACGGGATGCCATCACTACAGGGCTAATTTCGGCGAGCGCCTATCCGCCGAATCCTTCGGGCGCACCTTCGCTTCAGCACCCTCTCCAGATGTCTCTTCGCGGTTCCAACCGAGCGCGATGAAGGGGAGGAAGAAGATTGTGACCTGGATGCGCTCGCGCACGAGGGTGCCGACGTTGCCGATCAGGAGCGTGAGCACCAGGGCGATGAAGGCGGCCGGCGCGATGAGGAGGGCAGCCCGGCGGCCGATCTCACGGCAGCCGCGGCGCAGCCCCCTGATAAACGCAGGCACCAGCCACCAGACCGTGAGGGCATCGAGGAGGCCCAGCCCCTGGCGCACGTTGCTGATCTGCCAGGGAAAGGGGCCGAAGAACAGCTGCGGTAGGCCGAGGGGCAGGTAGGCGATCGAGCCGGCGGTGGACGACACGTCGGCTTTTTTGGCGATGCCGCTGTTGGCCGTGGTGGCCAGGTTCGAGCGCACTGTGTTGACTGCTTTCAGGTCGGCGGTGGCCGAAAGCTGGTAGCCGCTCTCGCCCAAGCCGCCTCCCAGGACCAGCGCGGCCACCAGCCCCATCATGGCGGCGGCGGTGGCAATGCCGGCGATCAGGTGTCGGCCGCCCATGGCAAGGCCCACCAGTAGGCCGGCGCCGAAGACATAGGCGATGTTGGCTCGCAGGGTGAAAAGGGTGGCGACCGTCAGCCCGAGCATGAAGAGGCGGCCCGCAGCGAACTGCTCCGACAGCCGCACAGCGAGGTTGGCGCCGAGGGCCAGGGCAGCGATAATCGGCGCTTCCCGCAGCAGCTGCGACGTCCAGATGAGGAAGCCGGGCAGGAGCACCACCAGTGGCAGCACGGCGAGGCGGGACCGCTCACCGAACAGGCGCCGGGTGGTGTCTGCCACTAGCGGCACCAGCAGGGCCGAACATAGGGCGCACAGCGCGAGGCCACCCACCCGGTAGGGGCCAACGACCTCGTAGACCCGGGCCAGGGCGTAGAAGAAGCCCTCCTTGCCGGCCGGCAAATCGGGGATGGCTGTCCCCTCGGCCCAGTGCCGGGCCAGGGCCACGGAGTAGATGTGATAGGTGTTAGCGTCACCTCCGAAGAAGGCGACCGTAAGGCCCGACGCCCCGATGAGCAGGCTGACCACCAGGTGCAGGGCATAGGAGACATAGGCCCAATGAGCCACGGCGCCGTCGCCCGGCCCGCCCGTCGCCGTCCAACGCACCACCGCCCAGAGCACGCCGAGGGAGAACAGAGCGGGGATGACCAGGGCGTACAGGGAGGGGGCCCGCACCACGGCGACGCCGATGAGGACGGCGCCCAGGACGCCGCCGGCCACCGGCAGCAGGCGGCCGCTAGACATCGGCCGGCAGCCCTTCCCGGGTGGGCCGCTCGACCAGCACCAGGTCGTGCTCAGCGAGCGCTTTAAGGGGGCGGGCGGGCACGCCGCCGTACAGCCACTCGGGCTTGTCGAGCGCCCCGACCACCACCGCACCCATGCCCACCACCGAGCGGGCCGGCACGCTGGCCCCCGGGGCCATGCGGCACTCCGATCCCAGGTAGGCCTGCTCGCCCACCGTCAACGGCCCGGTCTGCTGGCGGTTGTGGGTCCACAGCGACGAGCCACGACCACCGATGATGGCGCGCCGGCCA
>Ga0136611_10001517_pt1 | contig 16157 bp, 14 predicted proteins | sample AntDrymUQ2232306_2_FD_106645 | JGI IMG/M metagenome (GOLD analysis project Ga0136611, IMG submission 106645) | Polar desert sand microbial communities from Dry Valleys, Antarctica - metaG UQ223 (23.06) | ecosystem: Environmental > Terrestrial > Soil > Desert | place: Antarctica: Dry Valley...
CAGCCGAGATCTCGGCTGAGCTCTTCGAGCGGATGCAAGACGGTGTCGCCCTGTACGACTCCCACGATCAGCTGGTCGGCTGGAACCAGGCGGCGGCGGCCATCACCGGGTGGAAGGTCGACGTGGCCGCGTCGCAGCTCGATCCGGATCAACAGGACGGCCTGGCCGAGCTGTCGCCGGGGCGGTGGGTGGATCTGCGGCGCGTCACGTTCCAGCACGCCGCGGAGGACTACGTCGCCCTGCTCTTCAGCGACGCACGCACCCATGTGGCGCTCCAGGCGGCCTACACCAAGCTCAATGATCTGGCCACCACCGACCCGCTCACCGGGCTGCCCAACCGGCTGCTGGCTCAGGACCGTCTTCGCCTCGCCCTGGCCATGGCCCGCCGGGAGGAGCGTTGCGTGGCCGTCCTGTTCATCGACCTCGACCGGTTCAAGGCGGCCAACGACACCATGGGTCACCATGTAGGCGACCGGGTGCTCAGAGAGGTGGCGGACCGCCTGGGCCGAACCGTGCGTGAGAGCGACACCGCGGCCCGGGTCGGTGGCGACGAGTTCATGGTGATCCTGCATGCGCTGGCCGACGAGGGCGGCGCTGTTCGGGTGGCCGAGAGCATCCTGGAGGCGCTGGGCCGGCCGATCATCGTCGACGGACGCACCGTGCCCATCGGGTGCTCGATCGGCATCGCCCTGGCCCCCCGTCATGGTGATGACCCCGAGACCCTGATCCGCCACGCCGACGTGGCCATGTACCGGGCCAAGGCCAGCGGCGGGCACACGCTGTGCGTGTACAGGCCGGGCATGAGCGACCTCAGCCAAGATCGGCTCGAGCTCACCATGGACCTGGCAGGAGCCCTCGAACGCGACGAGCTGGAGGTGCACTACCAGCCCCAGACCGACTCGGACACGGGCGCCGTGGTCGGCGCCGAGGCGCTCGTGCGGTGGCGACATCCTCGGCTCGGCGTCATACCGCCGGGCGGGTTCCTCCCGCTCGCAGAGGGCAACAGCATCATCGAGGACATCGACCGTTGGGTCCTGCGAACCGCATGCCACCAGGTAGCGCGGTGGAGGGAGAGCGGACTCGTGCTGCCGCTGGTCTCGGTCAACTTGTCGAGCCGGTCGATGGTGCACCTCGATGTGGCCGTAATGGTCGCCGAGGCCCTCGACCAGTCCGGCTTGCCGCCGGCATGCCTCGAGGTGGAGGTGAGCGAGACCACCCTCGTCGCCCACCGACTGGAGGCCACCCGCTCCGTCGGGAGCATCAAGGATCTGGGCGTGCGCATCGCCGTGGACGACTTCGGCGCGACCACCTCGTCCCTCGGGTCGTTGATGCGCCTTCCGCTCGACACCTTGAAGCTCGACCGTTCCTTCGTGTGGACGTCACCGACGACCCGGACCCGGCGGATGTGGCCGTCCTCCGGGCCATCGTGCAGATGACCGAGGCTCTCCAGGTGCGGTGTGTGGCTGAAGGGGTCGAATTGCCTGCGCAGCGCAAGTTCCTCCGCTACCTGCGTTGTTCGGTGATCCAGGGCTTCCTCTACAGCCGCCCGTTGCCCGCCCACGACATGGAGATGCTGCTCACGACCAGCGTGGGGGCCGCCGTCTGACCGTTTCCCGGGCTCTTTAGCAGGGAAGAACGCCGCTCACCAATCCCCCTTCAGGAGGGCGCGATGCGCAAAGACCAAGCAGTGGAGACAGGGCGGGACCGAATGGTTCTCGCCAGAGACGCCGGCATGGGGAAGGTGTCCTTCATCAGCGTCCTTGCTGGCGTGCTGGTGGCCTACGGCGCCTTCGCCGTCATCGCCGCCATCACCGCGGCGGTGCTGAACGCGGTGGGCGTCGATACCGCATCGCTGAGCGACAACGACTGGCGCGACGCCGGCATCGCCGGCGCGGCCATCACCGCCTTCGTGCTGCTGCTGTCGTACCTCTTCGGTGGGTACGTGGCCGGTCGCATGGCACGGCGTGCGGGAGCCTTGAACGGCCTGCTCGTCTTCGTCCTCAGTGTCGTCATCATGGCCGTCATCGCAGGCCTGCTGAGCGTTCAGGCCGACTCCGATCAGGTGGCCTCCAACCTGCGCACCCTCGGCCTGCCGACCACGGGCGAGGAGTGGAAGTCGATCGGCACCGTTGCCGGCCTCGGCTCGCTCGTGGCCATGCTGCTCGGCTCGCTCCTCGGCGGCACGCTTGGTGAGCGCTGGCACGGCAAGCTCCTGAAGCGTGCGCTCGACCCCTCGGTCGGCTCGGAGGCATCGGCCATCCGTCAGAGCGAGAGTGCAGAGTCACAGCGGCTGGATGCAGAGCAGCGCCGCCTCAGCGTCGGCCAGCACCGTGAGGTTGACCTACGGAACGGCGCCGGCGACGACACCCAGGCAGTGGTCGTGCGGAACGCCGGTGATGCCGGTGCCGAGACCGAGCGCACCGTCGGCTCTCCCGCGGTGATCAACGCCGACGGTTCGGTCCGGTCGGATGCCGACAACGCGCAGCAGACCCGGATCCTCTCCGATCGCGACCGCCACTGAGCTCCGACTAGCAAGCAGGGCTGCACGAAAGAGCCCGCCCGCCCCGACGGGGCGGGTGGGCTCTTTCGCGTCCGGGTGGCCGATGGTCGCTATGCGTCGAGGAAGCGACTGACGGCGATGGCCGAACCGATGGCACCGACGCCGGCTCCCACGAGCAGGATGAAGATGCCGGTCCCGTACACGTCGCTGGTAGTGATGACGAAGTCGCGGAACATCCCTCCGCCGTCACGCTGCATGGCGCTGGTGGCCACGTTGCTCCCGACCGCGACCACGGCGAAGGCCACCGCTGCCCCGATCAGGCCCTGGATCAGACCTTCCAGCATGAAGGGCACCCGGATGAACCAGTTGGTGGCCCCCACCAGCTTCATGACGGCGACCTCGCGGCGGCGGGAGAAGATGGCCATGCGGATGGTGTTGAGGATCAGGAGCGCGGACGACAGGAGCAGCACGCCGGCGATCACGTAGAGCAACCGCTGAAGGAACGTGGTGATGTCGACGAGCCGGTCGATGGTGTCCTTGGCGTAGACGACGTCGAACACGCCGTCAGCGACCCGGCCCTCGAATCGCTGACCGATGGCCTCGACCTGCTCAGGTGTCTGCGGCACGACCCGGTAGCTCGGAGGCAGGTCCTCGGGCACCACCGTGTCCGCCATCTCCGGAGAGTTGGCGAACATCCGCTTGAACTCCTCGTGGCTGGCCTGCTGGTTCACGAAGGTCTTGCTGCGCACCTGGGGCATGGAGGCCAGCTCGATCTCGACGGCATCGATCTGGGTCTTGGGCGCCTGGGGCTGCATGAAGATGCTGAGCTCCACGCCGCCCTGCCACCGCAGGGTGGCCTTCGAGACGCTTTGCTTCACCAGCAGCGCAGTGCCCACCAGCGACAGCGACACGGCCACGGTGAGGACGGCTGCCGCCGTCATGAGGAGGTTGCGGCGAAGGTTGGAGCCGGTCTCGCGAGCGAGGTAGTCGAGTGAGATGGGCATCGGGCCTCAGGTGCCGTAGCCGTAGACGCCGCGCACCTGGTCGCGGACGACGGTGCCACGGTCGAGCTCGATCACCCGCCGCCGCATGCTGTCGACGATGCCTTGGTCATGGGTCGCCATCACGACGGTGGTGCCGGTGCGGTTGATGCGGTCGAGCAGGCGCATGATGCCGACCGATGTGTTCGGGTCGAGGTTTCCGGTGGGCTCGTCGGCCAGCAGGATCAAGGGCCGGTTGACAAAGGCGCGGGCGATGCTCACGCGCTGCTGCTCGCCGCCGGACAGCTCACCCGGGAGGTTGCCGACCTTCTTGGTCAGCCCGACCAGGTCGAGGATCTGGGGCACCTGGGACGAGATCACGTGCTTCGGCCGGCCGATCACCTCGAGGGCGAAGGCCACGTTCTCGTACACGGTCTTGGTGGGCAGCAACCGGAAGTCCTGGAAGACGCAGCCGATGTTCTGGCGGAGGTAGGGCACCTTCCAGCTCGACATGGCGCCGATCTCCTTGCCGGCCACCCAGATGCGTCCGCTCTCTGGCTCCTGCTCCTTGGTGACCAGCCGGAGGAAGGTCGACTTGCCGGACCCAGACGGCCCCACCATGAAGACGAACTCGCCCTTGTGGATGTCGATCGAGCACTCCCGCAGGGCGACAGTGCTCCCCTTGAAGGACTTGGTGACGTTCTCGAGTCGGATCATGTAGAGAGGGGGCCGCGGCCGGGCATCACCCGGAGGGGCACCGGAAACGCTACCAGCGTGTTCGCGCCCGCTCGTGTCGGTGGACGGTTCGCGGCTTTGGTGTCACGCCTCGGTGCGACGCCACCGGAGAAAGGCCTCCATGAGGTCGTCGACGTCGCCGTCGAGCACGGCGGCCACATTTCCGGTCTCATGCTCGGTGCGCAGATCCTTCACCAGCTGGTAAGGCGCCAGCACGTAGGAGCGGATCTGGGAGCCCCACCCGACCTGCACCTGCTTGCCGGCGATGGCGTCCATCTGCGCCTGGCGCTCCTCTCGCTGGAGCTCGAGCAGCTTGGCCGCCAGCACCTGCATGGCGCGGGCCTTGTTCTGCATCTGGCTGCGCTCGTTCTGGCAGCTGACCACGACGCCGGTGGGCAGGTGGGTGATGCGCACCGCTGAGTCGGTGACGTTGACGTGCTGGCCGCCCGCACCCGACGACCGGTAGGTGTCGACCCGCAGGTCCTTCTCGTCGATCTCGACCTCCTTGGCCGCTTCCTCGAAGAAGGGGGTGACGGCGAGCGACGCGAAGGAGGTCTGGCGGCGCGCCTGCGAGTCGAACGGGGAGATGCGCACCAGGCGATGCACGCCGCGCTCGCCGAAGAGCAGGCCGTAGGCGTAGCGACCCTTCACGATGAAGGTGGCGGACATGATGCCGGCCTCCTGCCCGGCGGAGACCTCGTCGATCTCCGTGGGGAAGCCGCGCTTCTCGGCCCAGCGCAGATACATCCGGAGCAGCATCTCGGCCCAGTCCTGGGCATCGGTGCCGCCGTCCTTGGCGTGGATCTCGCACACGGCGTCTCGCTCGTCGTACTCACCGGTGAACAACGAACGCAGCTCGAGCAGGCCGAGCTGGCGGTCGATCTCGACCACCTCCCGGGTGAGCTCGGCCTCCTGGGTGGCGTCGTCCTCCTCCTGGGCCATCTCGTGCAGTGTCTCTGCGTCCTCCAACCGACCCCGAAGCGCGTCGAGCGCCTTGACGTCGTCATTGACCCGGCCGTACTCGGTGGTGACCTCTCGGGCCTTGTCCTGGTCGTCCCACAGGTCGGGTCGGCCCACCTCGTGCTCGAGGTCGACCAACGCGGCGCGCAGGCCCGCCAGGTCCAGGTAGCCCTCGGCCTCCGTCAGCCGCTTCCGGAGGCCGGCCAGGTCATCGCTGAAGCTCTTCACCCGGCGGCCGGCTCAGTTCCCGTGGCAGTGCTTGAACTTCTTGCCGCTGCCGCAGTGGCACGGGTCGTTGCGGCCGAGCTTCTCGTGCTCGGCCCGCACCAGCGGCACTTGGGGCGCCTCTGCGACGGCCTGTCGAGCCGAGCTGTGCGCAGTGTTGGCCGGCGTCGCCGGCTCCGCGGCCAAGGGGACGGCCGCCGGCTCCTGCACCGGGTCGTCCGCCGCCTGGAAGACGGCGTCGCTCAGGTCGGGCTCGGGCGGCTCCTCCACCACGACCTGCACGTGCATCACGTACTTGACGTAGTCGTCGGCGATGCTCGACATCATCGACCCGAACATCTCGAAGCCCTCCCGCTGCCACTCGACCAGCGGATCCTTCTGACCCATGGCCCGCAGGTTGATGCCATCGAGCAGGTAGTCCATCTCCGAGAGGTGCTCGATCCAGTGCTGGTCGATGATCTGCAACATGATGCGGCGCTCGAGCTCGCGCATCAGCTCGGCGCCGATGGTGACCTCGCGCTGCTCGTAGAAGGCAACGGCCTCGGCGGTGAGGAGCTCCTCCATCTCGCCCGGGCCGGCCACGGCTTCGAGGTCGGCGCCGGTGAGGGCGGTCGGGAAGTACGTCCGGGCGTCGACCAGCAGGCCCTCGACGTCCCAGTCGTCGGTGTAGTCCGAGCCGCAGTGGACGTCGACCACGTGGCCGAGAGCCGCCTCGACCTGGGCCAGCGTCTCGTCTCGGAGGTCGGTGCCGTCGAGCACCTGCATGCGCCGGGCGTAGATGACCTTGCGCTGCTCGTTCATGACCTCGTCGTACTTCAGGACGTTCTTGCGGGCCTCGGCGTTCTTGGCTTCGACCGTGTTCTGGGCCCGCTCGATGGCCTTCGTCACCATCTTCGCCTCGATGGGCACGTCGTCGGGAAGGGCCCGACCCATCACCCAGTTCATGGCGCCGGTGGCGAACAGGCGCATCAGGTCGTCCTCGAGGGACAGGTAGAACCGGCTCTCGCCCGGGTCGCCCTGGCGCCCGGCGCGCCCTCGGAGCTGGTTGTCGATGCGGCGGCTCTCGTGGCGCTCGCTGCCGAGCACGAACAGCCCTCCGAGCTCGCGCACACGGTCACCCTCGGCCTGGCAGTCCGTGGTCAGCTTCGGGAGTATGCGCTCGTAGACCGCCCGGCCCTCCTCGGACGCTGGGTCGAGGCCCTGGGCCCAGACCTCCTCCGCGGCCAGGCCCTCGGGGTTGCCTCCGAGCAAGATGTCGACCCCGCGACCGGCCATGTTGGTGGCCACCGTCACCGCGTGCAGGCGACCGGCCTGGGCCACGATGGCCGCCTCACGGGCGTGCTGCTTGGCGTTCAGCACCGAGTGCCGAACGCCGGCCTTGTCGAGCATGCGGGAGAGCACTTCGGACTTCTCGACCGAGGCGGTGCCGATGAGCACCGGTTGGCCGAGGCGGACCCGTTCGCGAACGTCGTCGACGACCGAGTTGAACTTGCCCTCCTCGGTCTTGTAGATGAGGTCGGGCGCGTCCTGGCGGACCATCGGGCGGTGCGTGGGGATGGGCACCACGGCCAGGCTGTAGGTGTTGGCGAACTCTGAGGCCTCGGTCTCGGCCGTGCCGGTCATGCCGGCGAGCTTGTCGTAGAGCCGGAAGTAGTTCTGCAGGGTGACCGTGGCCTGGGTGATGTTCTCGTCCTTGATCGGCACCCGCTCCTTGGCCTCCACGGCCTGGTGCAAGCCGTCCGACCAGCGACGGCCTTCGAGGATGCGGCCGGTGAACTCGTCGACGATCTTCACCTGCTCGTCCTGGACGATGTACTCCTTGTCCCGCTTGTAGAGCTCCTTGGACCTCAGCGCCTGCTGCAGCTGGTGCACGTAGTTGGCGGACACCAGGTCGTACATGTTCTCCACGCCGAGGATGCGCTCGACCTTCTCCACGCCGCCCTCCGTGGGCGCGACCGTGCGCTTCTCCTCATCGACCTCGTAGTCGTCGTCGCGGCGCAACGAGCCGGCGATGCCGGCGAACTGCTTGTAGAGCCGGGCCGCCTCGGAGCCGGAGCCGCTGATGATCAGCGGCGTGCGAGCTTCGTCGATGAGGATCGAGTCGACCTCGTCGACGATGGCGTAGGTGTGGCCCCGCTGGGCCATCTGCTCGCGTGACCGGGCCAGGTTGTCGAGCAAGTAGTCGAAGCCGAACTCGTTGTTCGTTCCGTAGGTGACGTCGCAGGCGTACTGCGCCCGCTTGTGCGCCGGGTCATGCCGTGAGGCGGGCACCACCAAGCCGACGCTGAGCCCGAGCCACCGGTAGATGCGACCCATCCACTCGGCGTGGAAGGAGGCGAGGTAGTCGTTCACGGTGACGACGTGGAGACCCCTCGACGTCAGGCCGTTGAGGTACACGGGCAGGGTCGAGACGAGCGTCTTGCCCTCGCCGGTCTTCATCTCGGCGATCCACCCGAAGTGCAGGGCGGCCCCGCCCATGAGCTGCACCTCGAAGTGGCGCTGACCGATGACCCGCCGGGCCGCCTCCCGCACCACCGCAAAGGATTCGAGCATCAGATCGTTGAGGGCGTCGTCGATGTCGTCGACGCGGTCGAGCCGCTCGCGAAACTCGACCGTCTTGTGCTGAAGGGCGTCGTCGCTCAGCGCCTCCATGTCCGGCTCGAAGGCGTTGATGTCCGGCACCAGCGACTGCAGGGCCCGGACCTTCTTGCCCTCGCCGGCGCGCAGGATCTTTGTGAAGACGCTCATAGCGGGGCACACTCTACCGGCGGCCCTACGCTCGACCCGATGCTCGGTCGCGATCCGCCGGCCGGGTGGGCCGACCGCTGGAGCGTGCCCGCTGGCCTGGGCCTCGCCCTGGCCCTCGGCCTCGTCCTCACCGCGCCGGCGTGGGGTGGGCGCCCACCGGCCGGCGACGACGTCATGGCCGACGTGGTACGGGCCGACTTCGCCTTCTCGAACGTCTTCGGGCAGGGACGCAGCGACGGGTGGTTCCCCCGCTTCATGGTGGGTCACCAGGAGTTCGCCTTCTTCGGCCCGGGGTTCACCCTGTTCCTCGGTCTCCTCAAGCTGGTGAGCTTCGGCTCGCTGTCGACCGTCGGCGCCTACAAGGTGGCCGGCATCGCCTCCTTCGTGGCCGTGCCCGTGGCGGTGGCCGTGCTGGTGCTGGCCCTTGGCCTCGGTCGGCGCACGGCGGCGGTGGCCGCCGTGCTGGCGCTGGCCGTCGACAGCGTCTTCGGCCTCGGCCTGTCGGCCATCTACGGGTCGAGCTTGGTGCCGAACCAGCTGGCCGCCAGCCTGTTCTTCGTGGCCCTCGGCTGCGTGCTGCGTGGCCTCACCGGCGAGGCGGCGACCCCCAAGCGGTGGACCGCGCCGGCCATGCTGGCCCTCGTCGGGCTGGCCGTCACCCACCCCATCACCGGCATGATCCTGCTCGTCTTCCTCGCTATCGGGTTCGCCTGCCTGGCGCTCACCCGGGGGCTGTCCGTCACCGGCATCCGCCAGGTCGGCCTGGTGGCTGCGGCGGCGGCGGCGGCCGCGTTCTGGCTCGTTCCCTTCCTGGCCCACCTCGATCTCCGGGGGCCGGTGACCGCGTGGGCGACACCCCCGATCGGCGAGCGGCTGCAGGCGGTGCTCCGGGGTGAAGTGCTCTTCGGCCGTGGCCTGCTGCTGTTCGTGGTCGCCGGCCTGGTGGCCTGGGTGCCGGTCGTGATGATCGGCCGTCGCCATGCCCTCTTCCTTCTGGCAGGCCCGCCCGTGTATCTGCTCGTCGCCCACGGCGCGGCCGCGACCTGGCCCGGGAACGAGGTGGCCGTCCAGCTGGCCAATCGGGGTCTCGGGTACGCCGGGCTGCTGGCGCTCGTGCCCCTGGCTGCCCTGCTGGCCCGCGCGCCGGGGCCGGTCGGCGTGGGGGTGGCCGTCGTCGTGGTGCTGGGGTTCGGCAGCGGCGCCCGAGCATCGGTGGGCCAGTCCGCTGCGCCGTCCCCCGCTCTCGTCGCCATCGCCGCCGACCTCACCCACCTCGTGCAACCCTCGGCGCGATTCGTCACCGAGCGGGACTTCCCTGACGAGATCGAGACGACCGGCATCTCCCACCCCGATCTCTGGCTGGCGGAGCGGTCCGGCCGCAACACCCTCAACCTGTTCAACGTCGAGTCTTCGGCATCCGCCGCCGCCTTCGTGACCGAGCGGATCGGGGCCGAGCCGCCCACGCCGCTTCGGGGGGAGCTGTCCCGCCTCGGCGTGTCCCATGTGGTCACGATGCGGGACGGCACGGCGCGCCGGCTGGTGTCGTCTGGGCACTTCCGCTCCGTCGCCGTCCATGATGTGCTGAGCGTCCTGGAGATCGTGGACCCGAGCGGTCACCCCGAGCGGGGAACGCTGCTCAGCGTGGCGCCCGACGACCCGTCGTTGCGGGCCCGGCTGGTCGTCAGCTCACCGGGCCTGCTGGCGTCCGACGTCGAGACGACCGCCCCCGTGCGGGCCACTGCGGCCGTCGGCTGGTCGCCCAAGTGGCGCGCCACCGTGAACGGTGGTGGCGTCGACCTTCACCGCAGCCACGACGGGTTGGTCGAGGTCGACCTGCCCGCAGGAGCCAGCCGGCTGCGACTCGAGTGGCGCCCTGACGGCTGGGACCGTGCCGGCAAGTCCGTCACCGGCCTGGCCGTCGCCGGGCTGGCCTACCGGCTGTCCTCGTTGATGTCGAGGAGGCGCTCGCGCACGGCGTAGATGACCGCCTCCATCCGCGAGTGCAGGTGCAGCTTCTCGAGGATGTTCCGCACGTGATTCTTCACCGTGTTCTCGGAGATGTACAGCTCGTCGGCGATCTCCCGGTTGCTCATGCCCTTGGCTACGAGCTTGAGCACCTCTAGCTCTCGGCTGGTGAGCGTGGGGCTCGCGTATTGGTGCTTCTCGTTGACCCGCTTCTCCAGCGCCACGAACTCGGTCAGCAGCTTCGAGGCCATGGACGGCGAGATGAGGGTCTGGCCCTGCACCACGGCCCGCACGGAATCGGCTACCTCCTCGACGGAGACCTCCTTGAGGAGGTAGCCACTGGCTCCGGCCTTGATGGCCTCGAAGAGGTCCTGGTCCTCGTCGCTCACCGTGAGCATGAGGATCTTGGTGGACGGGACCTTGTCGTGGATGGCGCGAGCTGCCTCGATGCCGTTCACGCGAGGCATGCGGACGTCCATGAGCACCACGTCGGGGCAGAGCTCCTCGGCCCGAAGGATGGCCGCCTCGCCGTCCTCGGCCTCGCCGACCACCTCGATGCCCTGCTCGGTCTGCAAGACCACCTGGAGACCTCGGCGGAACAGAGGCTGATCGTCCGCGATGAGCACGCGAACGGTGCCGTCGCCTTCTGCGCTCGTCTTCTGGTCGGACACAAGGTTCCTCTCGCCGCGCGACTCAGCGGTTGGCGCGGAGTCTACCGACGGGTATCGGTACCAATGTGGTCAAACTGAACAGACCGCGTGCGGCTGACCTGGTCTTTGCCCCCACACTCGCCTGCTGAGGAGCTGCCGTGCCCAGCGCCGGCGGCCGAATGACCCAGCAGCGCTGCAACGGGCACGCTTCCCCCCTTCTCTGCCGGCCGACCGCCATTCGGTCGGAAGCAGGCAGGACTTACTCCTAAGCCGCACCATGCTCAGCAACCACGGGTTGCCTTACGTGGGTCGTTTCGCCTGCGACTGGCTTCGACTTTCAACCACAGACCCGCACGCGGCCCGCCTGAGGAGTGTACGGGGCTACGCGTAGGCGGGGGCGCCCAGCACGAGCATCTCCTCGGCGACCGCCTCGAGGATGTCGCGCCGGCCGCAACGACCGCTGGCCAGCATGGCGCGCAGGCGCGCCACCTCGTCTGCGCCGAGCCCGCACGCATCGTCCTCCAGGAGCCACTCGAGGAGTCCGGTTGGTATGAGGGAACGCCGGTCGGCATGCATCACGATGAGCTACGCATCGGTGCCGGCCGAGATGACCTTGAGCGGCGTACGCGCTGCTGTTAGAGCGTTGATGCGAGTTGTTCCGGCGATGCGTAGAGCGACGGCCGCGGCCATGAGCGTGGTGCCTGTGGTGACGACATCGTCGACCAGGATCACTGCGCCCGGCACATGGCGCCGAGTCGTGTAGCACGGGGCGTTGGCGCGCCGCTCGAGCGCACTTCGGCCCGTGCTGGCCCCGCCCCCGGTGCGCACCAAGAGTGGCCTGGCCGGCCGCCCAAGCCGTTGGGCGACGGCGCGGGCGAGCACCTCTGCCTGGTCGAACGAGCGCCGGCGCCGACGCTCGTCGGTAGTGGGCGCCCAGGTGATCACGGCCGTGTCGACGACGTCGGGCTCGGCCAGCCCGGCCATGCCATCGGCCAGCCAGGCCACTGCGCTGCGGGCGTTGCGGTACTTCAGCCGGGCCAGCAGCTCCCGGCCGGCGCCGGCATAGGCGAGCAACGACCGGCAGCTGTCCAGGCCGGGCGGCACCGCCAGCTCAGGAGCGGGTTGCAGCTCGGCCCAGCACCGCTCGCAGGGCGCCGGCCCGAGGCGACGGCAGATGGGACAGGCCGAAGGGAGCAGCATGGCCGGGAAGGTAGACGGCGGCTGTGACGCGCCCGCCTGGCCGCGGTCAGGTGACCAGGGGCAGAACGGCGAGGGCGTTGAAGAGGGCGTGGCCCAGCACGAGCGGGCCGAGTCGGCCGAATCGAAGGCTCGCGAAGCCGAGCACCAGACCGAAGGCCCCCACCCCGAGCACGATGCTCACGTTCTTGGCACCCATGCCGGGATCGAAGTGGATCAGACCGAAGATCGCCGCCTGCAAGACGGCGGCGGCCACCACGGCCAGCACCGAGTTGAGCGCCCGCTGCACCAGGCCTCGGAAGAACAGCTCCTCGACCACCGGTGCCCCGATCACCGACGCGGCAGCCACCGCCCACAAGCCGACCGTGTTGCCCCGCTGGGCCTCGATGAAGCCGGTGTTGGTGCCGACCAGGTCGGGGAACGGCGACAGCACCACGCCGACGATGAACGATGCCGCCACCCCGGCCATGGCGACGAGCACGCCCCAACCCAGGTCGGCCGAACGGAAGCGCCAGCCCAGATCGGCCACCACCGAACCTGATCCGAGCCGCTTCGACGCGTACAGCGATGCCGCGACCAGTGGGGTCCAGAAGCCTATGAACCCGAACAGCAACACCAACGCCGAGGTCTCGCGCCGCGTGAAGCCGTAGGCCACGCCGGCCAGCACGGCCGAGAGGAAGAAGCCGCCGAGGAAGCCGACCAGGGCCACGCCGAGGGCGGACGAGGGCAGCTGCGGCGGGGCAGCCTCTCGGGGCCGTGGTGCATCGGGTTCGACCAAGGTGATCACGCCGTTCGAGACGAAGTCGGTCCATTGCCAGCCGTCCCACCAACGGAACGCATGACGGCCGGACGGGTCGGCCCGCCAGGCAGGGCCCGGGGTGAGGCGGGGCGGAGCGACGTCGACCTCAGGGCTGGGCGAGGGCCTGCTTGAGCCCGACCAGCGCAGGGACCGGACCGGGGTCGATGCCCTCTTGGGCAGCCAGGTGCAGAGACACGAAGTCACCCATGAGGATGAGATCGAGCAGCTGAGCCAGATCACCCTCGCCTTCGGCGTGGATCTGCTCGATGGAGCCCACGACCTCCCGCATCAGGTCGAAGACAAGCTCGAAGCGACGCATCACCTGCGGGTGCTCGCCGTCGTGGCGGAGGGCGACAAGGGTGAAGACCTGGCGCGTCACGTCGCCGTGCTGCCCCCAGCCGACCACCTCGTTGTGGCAGAGCTCAGGCTGCGCCGACCAGAACGCCGGCGCCTTGGCGTTCTCGTTCACCTGGGTCTTCCACCGCTGGGCGGCGGTGGCTCCGACCGCTCCCCCGCCGTGGATGACCGGCATGGTGCGCCCGATCTTGCGAGCTAACACCTCGGCCTCGTTGCCGGGCCGCACCAGGCGGTCGCGGCGACGCTGCATCTGGCTCACGGCCAGCTCGATCCACTGCGTCGCGCCGGGGAACAGCCCGATCTGCTCGAGCACGACCAGGGGCGGGATGGCCATGGCGCCCAGGGCAGCCCGAGGCTGAGCCACCTCGGGGACGGCGATGGTGGGCGCGCCCCAGCCTGCGGCCAGCTTGGCCAGCTCACCGCCCTGGGTGACAGCCACGATGCGAGCGCCTTGCAGCGCCGCCTCCGTGGCCGCTTCCAGCGTCTCCTCGGTGTTGCCCGAGGAGGAGATGGCGAACACGAGCGAGCCCTCGCCCACGAACGCGGGAAGCTCGTACGACTTGACCACGACGACCGGCACGGGCATGAACGGGCCGGCCGCAGCCAGCAGGATGTCACCGGCCACGCCGCTGCCACCCATGCCGAGCACGACGACGTGCTCGACGGCCTCACGCTCGGGCAGACCATCGAGGTCGCAGGCGGCGCGGGCGGCGTCGGCCACCTGCTCGGGCAGCCCGGCGGCGAGGTCGAAGATGCCCTGCGTGTCGAGCACCGTCGACGGTGACCCTGAGGTCACGGGTTGGCCGCCTCGAACGTCGGACGGATGCCCTCGGACTCGGCCTTGGTCGTCAGCCGCTCGTGCTCGGCCGCGTCGACTCCCTCGGCCTCGTCGATCAGCATGATCGGGATGTCGTCCTTGATGTCGTAGCGACGCTTGAGACGCGGGTTGTAGAGGGCGTGCTCGTCCTGGAAGTACAGCAGCGGTCCCTTGTCCTCGGGGCAGGCCAACACCTCGAGCAGCTTGGGGTTCAGCGCCATCAAAGCTCCTTCATGACGGCGAGCACCTCGGCGACGTGGGTCTCCACGGCACCGTCGTCCGCGGCCTCGAGGTTGAGGCGCAGGAGGGGCTCGGTGTTGGACGGACGGAGGTTGAACCACCAGTCGCCGAGGTCGACGAGCAAGCCGTCGCTCCAGTCCTGCTCGGCATCGCCATAGTGCGTGGCCACCCGCTGGATGACGGACTGGGGATCAGGGACCTCGGTGTTGATCTCACCCGAGGCGGCGTATCGCTCGTAGGGGCGACGCACCTCCGACAGAGGTGCGCCTGCGTGCGACATGAGCTCGAGGATGGTGAGCGCGGCGATGATGCCGGAGTCGGCCCGGAAGTTGTCGAGGAAGTAGTAGTGGCCCGAGTGCTCGCCGCCGAACACGGCACCGGTCTCGGCCATGACCGACTTGATGAACGAGTGCCCCACGCGTGTGCGGATCGGCGTGCCCCCGTTCTCCCGAACGACCTCGGGCACGGCCTTGGAGCAGATCAAGTTGTACAGCACGGTCGCGCCGGGGTTCTTGCCCAGCATGGCCTTGGCGACCATGGCGGTGGTGAGCGAACCCGAGACGGGATCGGCCTTCTCGTCCACCAGGAACACCCGATCGGCATCGCCGTCGAAGGCCAGGCCGACGTCGGCGCCGGTCGCCAGCACCCGGGCTTGGAGATCGCGGAGGTTCTCGGGCTGGATGGGGTCGGCGGGGTGGTTGGGAAAGGTGCCGTCCAGCTCGCCGTACATGATCTCGAGCTCGACGGGCAGGCCCTTGAAGACCTCGGGCACGATGAGCCCGCCCATGCCGTTGGCCGTGTCGGCCACCACCTTCAGCGGCCGCAGGGCCGACACGTCGATGAACGAGCGCACGTGGTCGGCGAAGCGCCCGAGCAGGTCCTCGGAAGTGGTCGTGCCCTTCTCGCTCGCAGCCGGCTTCACGCCGACCTCGGCCATCTCGCGGATCTCCGTCAGCCCGGTGTCCTGCCCGATCGGCTTGGCGCCGGCCAGGCACATCTTGATGCCGTTGTACTGGGCGGGGTTGTGCGAGGCGGTGAAGATCGCTCCCGGCGCATCGAGGTGCCCGGAAGCGAAGTACAACATGTCGGTCGACGCCATGCCGAGCTGCACGACGTCGACCCCCTGGTCGGTGACGCCCTCCGCGAACGCCGCGCTCAGCTCGACGCCGCTGGGCCGCATGTCCCGGCCGATGATCACGCGCGAGCTACCAGCGAAGCTGGCGAAGGCCGCGCCTATGGCCCGCGCCCCGGCGACATCGAGCTCGCCGGGAGCCAGGCCCCGCACGTCATAGGCCTTGAAGATGCGGTCGTATGCCGTCATGAGCGCCGAATCCTAGTGGTCGCCTTCATCCCTTCACCTGGCCAGGACGCGGGCCTCTTCGGAGGCCAGGTCGTAGACCCCGCAGCCGGCCCAGCGCCGGACGCGGATCAGGTCTCGGACCATGCGGCCCGCCTCGACAACCACGTGCACCGTCGATGTCGACGACGACGAGAGGGTGACCGGCACCTCCGTCAGAGAGAGCCGGTACCGCTCCACCAGATGGAAGATCTCCACGTCGAACGCGAAGCCCTCGAGCCGGCCGTGCGCGAAGAGGATGTGGCCCACGTCGGAGCGGAACGCCTTGAGGCCGCACTGGGTGTCGCGATACTGGCCCAGGAGCACCAGAGACGTCAGCGCGTTGAACACGCGCCCTGTGACCTCCCGGAGGCGGCGGGCCCGCACGAGCGTCGTGGCCTCGACGTGACGACGGCTGCCGACCACCACGTCCCAGCCGGCCTCCACCTCGGCCAGCAACCCGAGGATCTGATCGGGTGAGTAGCTGAGGTCGGCATCCGTGTAGGCGATGGTGCGGCCGCGCGCGGCCAGCACCCCGGCCCGAACGGCCCCGCCCTTCCCCTGGTTCACCGGGAGGACGACCACCTGGTCGGCGCCGGCGGCGCGCGCTTGGTCGGCGGTGTCGTCGTCGGACCCGTCGTCCACGAC
>Ga0136611_10001518_pt1 | contig 16156 bp, 15 predicted proteins | sample AntDrymUQ2232306_2_FD_106645 | JGI IMG/M metagenome (GOLD analysis project Ga0136611, IMG submission 106645) | Polar desert sand microbial communities from Dry Valleys, Antarctica - metaG UQ223 (23.06) | ecosystem: Environmental > Terrestrial > Soil > Desert | place: Antarctica: Dry Valley...
ATCCACGACTCTTACTCCCCCTCTCCCAGAATTGGGAGAGGGGGCTGGGGGGTGAGGGCCGCGCGGGTCATCACCAACTCTACGACGCCCCGCCATCCTCGCCACCCCCACCCGCCACAACGTACACTTCACCCCACAGCGAATGTGACGGAAGCCAGCCTGTTTCAAAGGATGACCATGATGCTGCGTCGCCCCATGACCCGCCGCTCGTTCATTGGCACCGCGACCGCGCTCGGTGCTGGCCTTCCGAGCCTGCTGGCCGCCTGTAGCGGGCCGGAGGACGAGCGACCGCTCGACTCCGAGCAGACTGTGGGTCCAACCAACCCCGTCGCGCAGCCGATTGGCACGGAGGCCGACGCGCTTGACCCAACGAACCCGTCGTCGCCTGGAACTGTCGATTTGGGTGCCGAGCAGGATGCTGACGATGCGACCGCGACTGGAACGGGTGGGGTGCTGACGCCAACTCCGATGGTCGGTGGCGTCGACCGGCTCTCCATCCTCATCGACCCGACAGTGTCGGTCGCGATGCGGGGCCGGGCCGAGGCGCTGGTGAACCGGGTCGTCAGCCAGGTGGGGGCGACAGCGTTCGCGCCGGATGACCTTGAAGCGGCGAACGCGGATCTCGTGATCGTTCCGGTGAGTGGCAACGACGTTGATGCCAACCTGCCCATCTCACACGTCGATTTCGTCGGGGTGGTTTCGCGGCGATTACTGGTGCGCGAGATCACGTCCGATCAGCTGCGCGCCCTCTGGGACGGCAGCATCACCGACTGGTCCGACCTCGGCTCTCCAGTCTCCCACGGTGTGCTGCGAGTGAGTGTCCTCGGCAGCGCCGGACCGTTCGACTCCGCGAAGGCCGACCGCGACATGTTCACGCTCGACGACCTGGCGGCTACGCTGCTTGCTGAGCGCGGCGGCGTCGCAATCATCCCGATTGACGACATCGACTTCCGCATGCGCACACTCAACCTCGACGGCGTCAACTTCCTGCGTCCCGGCGACGCGGTCAGCCCACTGCGCATGTCGCTCCAGATTCGCCAGCGTGATACGAGTCGCACCGACCTGCTCGACCGCGTCAAGGCCGCTATCGCACCGGAGTCTGGACCGACGCCGGTGTCGATGACCTGGGCTGGCGACATCATCATCGCCCGTCAGGTACAGCGTCGCATTTATGAAACCGGAGACTGGGCCGCGCCGTTCCGCACGATCGCGCCCGAGCTCACTTGGGCGGACATCACGATTTCAAACCTCGAAACGTCGCTGACGGACTCGTTCGACCCGATCACCGACCCGACGACCTTCACGTTCTCGACCAGCGAAGCGGCCATCGAGGGCTTGCAGCTCGCGCAGATCGACGTGTTGTCGCGTGCCAACAATCACTCGTTCAACTGGGGCGTTCAGGGCATGGAGGACACGAGTCGCGTCCTCGACGACGCTGGCATCCTGCACTTCGGCATGGGCAACAATCTGGACGAGGCGCGCCAGCCGACCATCGTCGAGGCGGGTGGCGTCTCCTACGCTTTCCTCGGCTACAACGGCATCTCCGACGACTGGGACGGCGCGACGCCCGACTCTCCTGGCACCTGCCCGCTCATCGACTGGATGGTCGTCGAGGACATCAAGAGCGAGGTCGCCAACGGTCACGTCGTCATCCCGTTCTTCCATTGGGGTACGGAGTACGTGTACGACCCGAGCGAGGAGCAACGCTATTTCGCGCACATCGCCATCGATGCCGGAGCCGCCGTCGTGATGGGGTCGCACCCGCACTGGGTCCAGGCCGTCGAAACCTACGAGGGCCGCCCGATCGTCTATTCGCTCGGCAACTTCGTATTCGATCAGGAATGGTCGCTGGAGACGAAGCAGGGCATGATCGCGCACCTCTGGATGCAGGGCGATAAGCCACTCAAGCTCGACATCGCCCCGATCCTGATCGAGGACTACCATAAACCGCGTTTGATGAACCCCTCCGAAGCCTGGAACCTGCTCGAAAACGTGTGGTCCGCCAGCGACTGGCTCATCCAGAACGGTTGATCGTCTGGTAAATGGCGTTGGTACCAGCCAGTTGTGGCTCTCTTTCACGTAACGAGGGATGCTTTATCCGTGCACTGGCTCATCCGCTGGTTGTTCCAACATCTGGCAATCGGAATCGCCGCTACGGCGATCTCCATCGCGTTCGCCCTGCTGCTCGATGTGGTGATCGAATCCGGCTGGGCGTGGGAGCGATTCGCGCTCATCTTCCTCGCGCTGGCGGTCTTCCTGCTGCTGACTGCCCTTTCGACGCCGGGCGTCCAATTGCCGGGTGTGTACGGAGCTGGTTGGGACGCGAGGACCGCCTACATCGAGACAATGGCGCGCGAAGGCTCTGGAGCCTTCAGTGATGCTCGTCCACCGACCGGCGGCCTGTCGGCACTTGTCGCCATTCTGCCGCCCTTCGTTGCCGCGCTCGTTATCGTCTCGGCGTACCTGTGATGCAACCGCCGTTCGAGTTCGATCCGATGGTCTGCTTTCCGGTCGGCAAGTCACGCCCGCTGCCAACCGGCTACGCCTCGCCCGATCTGGTCGACCTGGAAGCCGCTGTCATCCCAATCCAGAAGCCGGAACGGCTCCGCGCGATCGTTCTCCCCGATCTGGTTGGGCTACTGGCTGCCGCACGGGAACATGCCCACGACTTCGCTCTGATCTCAGCCTACCGCTCCGAGGAGTATCAGCGCGACCTGTTCGCCCGCTACATTCAGCGCGAACTCGCAGACGGCGCACCCGACGAACATGAAGCCGCCGAACGCGCGAATCGCTGCAGTGCCAACCCCGGCCATTCCGAGCACCAACTCGGCACGACGATTGACCTCTCCGTCGCAGCGCTCGACTTCCGGCTCTCCCCAGACCTCGGCGATCTGCCGGAAGGCCAGTGGCTCGCCACTGACGCCTGGCGCTTCGGCTTCCTGCACTCCTACCCCGCTGGCTCCGAATCGCGCACTGGCTACACCTTCGAACCATGGCATCTGCGCTGGTTGGGCCGAGAGCTGGCCGCGCACATTCATGCTGATGGGTTCATGCGTGATGGTGTCTGGAATGAGATGCAGCCGACGTTGGAGGAACTGCTAGACTCGTCGACCAACGATGGGTCCTGGTTTGACGAACCCGATCGCGCGTAGGGTCGCCGCTTGCCGCGACCGGCGTCGCTGGTCGTGCGTTCGGTGGTGTCGACTACCGTCGTAAGACGATTCAGCACGATTTCGACTTGGGAGAAAGCCGCGTCGGCCTAATGTGGTTTCGACACGTTCGCACGCACGACCAGCGACGCCAGTCGCGGCAAGCGGCGACCCTGCGAACTACTGCCGCACTAGCCGCTCTGCCCCTGTGTACACATTGAATCCATCCGCCCGCACGAAGCCGATCAGCGTGATCCCGAATGTCTCGGCCAGCGAGACGGCCAGGCTGGATGGCGCACCGACCGCCGCGACGACCGGGATGCGGGCCATCAGCGCCTTCTGGAGCAGCTCGAAGCTGGCGCGCCCGGAGAGTAGCAGGACGTGGTTGTCGAGCCGCTGACTTCCGGCGATCACCTGCCGACCGATGAGCTTGTCGAGCGCGTTGTGGCGCCCTACGTCCTCGCGCAGATCGAGCAGCGTGCCGTCGGGATCGAACAGGCCGGCGGCGTGCAGGCCGCCGGTGGTGCGGAAGACGGCCTGCGCGTCGCGCAGCTTCTGCGGCAGTGTGCGGATGACATCTGGCGAGATGAGCAGGCCGGGATCGAGTATGTCGGCGTGGACCGTCAGGGCGTCGAGCGACGCCTTGCCGCAGACGCCGCAGCTCGATGTCGTGTAAAAGTGGCGTTCGAGGCGCGTGAGGTCGAGGCCAAGGGGAGCGCGCAGCGTCACAGTTACGACGTTGAGGCGCTGCTCCTGCTGCACGTCGTCGTCGAGGCAGTAGGCGATATCGAAGAAGTCCTCGCGGCTCGTGATAATGCCTTCGCCGAACAGGAAGCCAGCCGCCAGCTCGAAGTCGTCGCCGGGCGTGCGCATCGTAATCGCGACCGTCTGGCGCACCGTCTGGCCGTCCGTCTCCCAGAGCAGCCGCGTCTCCATCGGTTCCTCGGCGGCCAGGACATCGTCCTGCCGCTCCCAGCCGCGATCATCGACGCGGATGATGGAGTGCGGAACCTGGGCAGGCGGGTCAGTCGTCGGCACCGGTGGACCCGATTGGCGGTTGCGATGGCTCGGCGCGGTTCTGGACGAACTGCCAACCGAAGCGTCCTTTGATGCACAGATGCCCCAACGTGACATCGTGGTCGAGCGGCGACGTGACTTTCACGATATTGTTGTCCTGCACGTGCAGCGACAGCGTGCAACCGACTCCACAGTACGGACAGATGGTGTCAGTGACGGTCTGTTTCTCCTCCCGCCAGGTGCCTTCCTGGCGCATGTCGTATTCGCTCTTGAACATCAGCGCGCCAGTCGGGCAAACCCCGATGCAGTTGCCACAGTACACGCAGGCGGAATCGCCCAGCGGCAGGTTGTATTCGGTCGAGATGCGCGCCTCGAACCCGCGTCCGGCCACGACGATCGCGAACGTGTTCTGCGCATCCACTCCGCACGCCTCGACGCACTTGTAGCAGAGGATGCACTTCGAGTAGTCGCGGATATACAGCTCGTTGTCGATCTTGACCGGCTGCGCGACCGTCGCGGCGGAACCTTCGGAGGTCGGGTGATGATGCCCGGCCCAGGCGTGGTCGCGTGCGCCTGCTGGCACGAGTTCCGCCGGAGCACCGAAACGTTCCGGCGATGCGCCGTATGTTTCCAGGTAGCCGTGAACTTCCCGCGAAGTCGTCGAGAGATCGACTGACGACCCCAGCAATTCCAGCACCAGCCGCCGCGAGTGTCGCACACGCTCGCTGTCGGTGTGGACGACCATGCCCGCCTCAACCGCCCGCGCACAAGCTGGCACTAGCACCCGCGCCCCCTCGACCTCGACAACACAGACGCGGCAGGCGTTGACCGGCGTGAGCGTCTCCAGATAGCAGAGCGTCGGCGTGGTGATGCCGATGCTGGCGCAGGCGTCCAGGATGGTCGTCCCTTCGCGAGCCGTCACCTCCTGGCCGTCGATCGAGAGTGTCACGCTACGTTTCGTCATCTGTTGGCGTGTAATCACCGCGGTCATTGGGAATATCCGTTCTGGGTAGTTAATCGCAATAGCGTTGTCGCGGGAGCGAGCCGCTTGTCATCCTGAGCGAAACGAAGTGGAGTCGAAGGACCTAAGCGGTCAGGTGCAGGTTGCATTTGCGATCAGCGAGCCGCTTAGGTCCTTCGACTCCACTTCGTTTCGCTCAGGATGACAAGGCTTGAAACAACTGCAATTTCGAAATCGCGGACTGGACCGCACCCGCCGCCGTCTGCCCTAGACCGCAGATCGAGGCGTCGCGCATCACCAGCGCAACGTCGGCCAGCAGCGCACGTTCGTCATCCGCCGTCCCGATGGTCGTGCCGGTTGCAAGGCGGCGTAACGCTTCTTCCTGACGCACCGTGCCGACCCGGCATGGCACGCACTGGCCGCACGATTCATCCCGGAAGAACGCGGCGATGCGCAGGATGGTGTCGGTCAGATCGACCGTGTCGTCGAAGACCATCACGACGCCTGATCCAAGTGATGCGCCGATCGCTCGCGTATCTTCGAACGTCAATGGCACGTCGATCTCGTCGGGCGTCAGGAACGTTCCCGCCGCTCCGCCGAGCAGGATCGCCCGCAGCTCCCCGCCGTCCATGACGCCACCGGCCAGGTCGAGCAGCTGGCGGAGCGTGATGCCGAACGGAGCTTCGTAGACGCCGGGCCGGGTCACTCGTCCCGACAGGCAGAAGAGCCGCGTGCCGGTCGAGCCTTCGGTGCCGAACGTCGCGTAGGCCGGGCCACCATACGTGACGATATCGAGCACGTTGACGAACGTCTCGACGTTGTTGACGAGGGTCGGCTTGCGAAAGAGACCGGCCTGCGTCGGGAACGGCGGCTTGTTGCGCGGCTCGCCCCGCAATCCTTCGATCGAATTGAACAGGGCCGTCTCTTCACCGCAGATGTACGCCCCGGCCCCGCGTCGAATCAGAATATCGAACGACACGCCAGCGTCCATGATGGTGTCGCCGAGCAGGCCGCGTCGCCGAGCACTGTCGATAGCGTTCTGCAGCCGATAGGTCGCCAGCGGGTATTCGTTGCGGATGTAGATATAACCCTGGTCGCATCCAGTCGCGTAGCCTGCAATGGTCATCGCCTCAACGAGTGCGAACGGATCCTCTTCCATCAGTACGCGGTCCTTGAAGGTGCCTGGCTCGGATTCGTCCGCGTTACAGATCAGGTAGTGCGGGCGGACAGGTGCGCGGGAGACATCCTGCCATTTGCGTCCAGTTGGAAAGGCCGCGCCACCGCGGCCCATCAAGCGCGCATCCAGCACCTCGCGGATGACGCCATCCGGCCCGAGGTCGAGCGCCTGGCGCAAGGCGGCGTAGCCACCGCTGGCCCGGTATTCGTCGAGGCTCTCCGGATCGACGTGCCCGACGCGCCGCAGCAATCTTAGACCGTGCGCTTCGGGGTTCTCCGCTTGCGGTACCGAGCGCATCCCGCCGCTCTCCGCCTTGACTCGACCTGGACCGTCCAACAGTGCGCTCAATGCTGAAGGCACATCGGTTGGCGCAATCGCGACTTCGACCGGCATTTCACCGGCCCCGTGCAGCAGCACAGCTGGCGCTCGCTCGCAGAGACCGAGACATGGGCTACGATGCCAGGTGACGGCACCGTCGAAAGCGGGTGTTCCGGCTGGTCCCAGCCGCTGCTCGAACGCGTTGCAGATCTCCAGCCCGCCCTTGATGCGGCAGGCGATGTCGTCGCAGACGTGCGCGACGGTCGGTGGTCTCGGCTCAACGGCCAGGAGCGCATAGAAGGTCGCGACCCCCCACGCCTCCGCTGGCGGCATACCGAGCCGCTGGCAGATGTAGTTCAAGCCGCCGGGACTGATGTGTCCGACGCGCATCTGGACAGCCTGCAACGCTGGCAGCAACAGGTGCCGCTGCTGTCGCAACTCGTGACCCCCACGACCGACATGGCCCTCGACCGCCGCACGCTCGGTCGCTCCGCCCCACCCGCTCTCGGGAACGCCGAGCAGCGCATCCAGGGCGGCGCGCTCCTCGTCGCTCGGCGTGGCGTCGGGAATGAGATGCAGATCCACTCAGCTCTCCCGTGTTCCGGACATCGCTCCGACCAACTCTCGCTCATGCACACCTGCGTCGCTCAATTTTTCGATCCGGATCGCTGCCGCCTTGAACTCGGCGGTCCCGGACTTCGGATCGGTCGCGTCGATCGTGAGGATGTTGGTCGCGATATCGTCCTGGAAGTGGAACGTCATGAAGGCGAGTCCTGGCCGAAGCGTTGGATCGTAGCGTACCGGCACCTCAATCGCGCCCCGGCGCGACACGACGCGGACGCGTTCTCCATCGTAGACTCCAAGCCGTCCACCATCTTCCGGATGAATATCGACCGACTCCCCGCGGCGAAGTGGCGATGTATATCCGCCGGTCTGTACGCCGGTGTTGAACGAGTCGAGCCGTCGTCCGGTCGTCAGGCGAACTGGAAAATCCTCGGTCAGCTCGTCAACGGGCGGGTCGTGCTCGACGGCATGGAACGGCGCGCGTGGTCCCGTGACCGGGTCACTCCAAAGGCGGTCGTGCAGGAACATGCTGCCAGGGTGGTCTTCCGACGGACAGGGCCAGTGCAGGCCATCGAGCGCTTCCAGCCGCGCGTAGCTCATCCCTCGGTGCCACCACGACAGGCTGCGCAGCTCGTCCCAGATGTCTTCGGCAGATGTGTAGTCCCAATCGTACCCAAGGCAGCGCGCCAGATCGGTGATGATCTGGACATCGTCGCGGGCGTCGCCGGGTGGATCGAGCGCCTTGCGGATGCGCTGCACGCGTCGCTCGGAGTTCGTGACCGTCCCTTCGGACTCGCACCAGGAGGCCGCCGCTGGCAACACGACATCGGCCATCTCCGCCGTCTTCGTCAGGAACATGTCCTGCACGACGAGGTGCTCCAGCCCGCCGAGCAGCCCTGCCGTTCGGTGCATGTCCGCTTCGGACTGTGCCGGGTTTTCGCCGACGACGTAGAGCGCGGTCAGCGTTCTATGCTCCATCGCGTCGAACATTTGCGACAGGTGCATACCGCGTTTGGGCGGGATCGGCCTGCCATACACTTGCTCAAATGGCTCACGCTCTGCGTCGATCTCAACATCGTTCCCGCCCGGGAGCCGGTTCGGGATCGCGCCCATGTCGCCGCCGCCCTGCACATTGTTCTGTCCGCGCAGCGGCACGAGGCCGGAGCCGTAGCGTCCGACATGTCCGGTCAGCAACGCCAGATTGATGAGCGCCAGCACGTTGTCAACGGCGTTGTGATGCTCGGTGATGCCGAGCGTCCAGCAGAGCTGTGCGCGGCCAGCGCGGGCGTAGGTATGCGCCAGCTCGCGAATCGCGCTTGCTGGCACGCCAGTCACTTGCTCGGCGTAGTCGAGCGTGTACGGCTCGACGCCAGCTTTGTACGTCTCAAAATCAAGTGTGGCGCGCTCGACGAACGAGGGGTTGTGCAGGCCAGCCGCGATAATCTCCCGCCCGACCGCGTTCGCCAACGCGACATCCGAGCCGACATCCAGCCCGAGCCAGACATCGGCCCACTGCGCCGAGCTCGTGCGGCGCGGATCGACGACGAACAGGTGCGCCCCGTTGCGGATACCCTTCAGGACGTGATGAAAGAAGATCGGGTGCGTATCGCGCGCGTTCGAACCCCAGAGAATGATGACATCAGTCTCTTCGACCTCCTGGTACGAACTGGTACCGCCACCTGCTCCGAATGCTGTCGTCAGACCGACGACGCTGGGAGCGTGTCAGGTGCGATTACAGGAGTCGATATTGTTCGTCCCGATCACCTGCCGCGTAAACTTCTGGGTCAGGTAATTGACCTCGTTTGACGCCTTCGAGCAGGAAAACAGTCCGAACGTATCCGGACCGTGCCGATCTACCGCCGCGCGGAATCCGCCTGCCGCGCGCTCCAGTGCCTCGTCCCAGTCCGCTGGGCGCAATGCGCCTGTATCAACGTCACGCACGAGGGGCTGCGTCAGACGGGTATAGCGCATCTGTTTCGACTTAGATTTAGGCATTGGCATCAGGTTCTCCTCACCGGGACACGCGATGGATAGATATGTATGAAGGAAGTCGTAACCAATAGAGAGCGAGTTTTAGCAAGTCAACGTCCATCCCTGCATGATGCAGGATAGCGTCAGACTGTCGAAAGGGCAACGTTTCGTGGTCGGAGAACGCGATCGCGCGCATGCAGGAAACACGATCGAAGGAACGCGGTGCGCGATATCTGGTATGTTCTCTGGAGATCCAGTATGTCTTATTAGTTCTATTAGCCGCATATGGAGTCCAGCATGACGAAGATCATGATCTTTATCGATGGAACGTGGATCTATTCAAACCTCTCCAAGCTCGCTGGTACTGTTGGCGCAATCGACCTGCACGTCGACTATGGACTGCTCCCAACCGTCCTCGCTGCGCACGTCCAGGAGGCGCTATGCCTCCCGCAGGCCGATATCGTCCGCACCCACTTCTTCGGCAGCTACCCGGTTGACTACGACCCGCGTGACGAAGAGGCCGTCCAGCGCACTCGCGAGTTCTTCTCTCTCCTGAAAGAAGAGTTCCACTACGAAACCGAGCTGTATCCTGTGTCGTTTCGCGGCAACCGCTTGAGGAAGGCCGACCGCCCCATCGGCGGCGATTTCGAGCCGCGCGAAAAGTCGGTCGATATCGCCCTGGCGTCGTCGCTCGTCTATCACGGGTCGGTGCAAAGCTCGTACGACGTCGCTATCGTCGTGATGGGCGACCGTGACTATGTGCCAGCCTTGCAGACCGTGCGCCGAATGGGCCGTCGCGTCGCTATCGCCAGCATCCGTGAGTCGTGCGCGGCAGTCTACTCGGACCCACGCGACCAGGCACGCGTCAAGGATGGCGACATCATCTGGCTCAATGATCTGGTCGAGGAGATTCAGCTGCGCTACGAGCCGCGCATGATCGAGTGTCAGTCCGATCTGCACGAGGGGGACCGCTTCGTCTGGACGACCTTCCGACCCCGTCGGCACCAGACGTTCTATTGCGACGATTGCCGTCGCAAGTTTCTCGGCTCGAACATGCTGCACGCACCAACGTTTCATGTGCAGATGTCGTCCGTCGTACTCCAGCAGCGCGACGACGAATCGAACGGCCAGACCGAACAACACATCGCCGAACAGCGCATGATCGAGGCCGGAGAGCATCCGCAACAGGGCGACGCGATGCGCGTCTTCTCGGAACCGCAGCCAGGCGCGATCTACTCGCTCAAGTCCGAGCAGTACTACGGCTTCCTGCAAGCCCGCACCGGCAAGCAGTACTACTTCAACGCTGGCAATCTGCGTGGCATGACCTGGGGCGATCTCCAGATCGCCCTCGATGTCGAGTTTGATGTGCTGCGTGAACCTGCCGATGGCCGCGCCGGAGCCGTCTCCGCCGTCTGGCAGTTGGGCGAGTAGGCACTTCAGCGGGAGCGGACTACCGTTTGAACTCGGTGTAGCCGACGAACTCCATCACCACCGGCATCGGGCCGCAGTTCAAGAGCATTGCCATTTCGGTTACTTCTTCCGGTGGGATTTTTGGGATGATGGCTTTGGAACTGATCTCGCTGACGATCGACCCCGAAAACACCACGCGCTTGTCGATCACGACCGACATCGGTTGGCCGATGTTCGTACGAGTGTGTTCCGCGAGGCGCTCGCTTGCTTCCTCCGTAATGTCGATGCCAACCACCATCGTGCCGAATTGATCGAGGGTCGGGTATGCCGCGACGATTTCATGCCAGGTGATAATCGTCTCATACGGCGCGCTCGCGACCGGAGTGCCGCCGAGCAGTCCCTGCGTCGTTTCAACAATCGCCCCCTCTTCCAGGAGCTCTCCGTTCGTGTCGATGATCTCAAAGAGCGCGGGTTGCCGCATGACCAAACCGATGCGTTCGACTTCCTCAGCCGCAATCGTCGGGTCAAAGATCGTCACGACGACCTCTCGTTCATTGTCCGATATCCGCATCTCCGTGCGGAGTCCGAAAGCCTTGAAGCGGCAGTCAACGATTGAGCGCGCCTCAACGACTTCAAGCGGATTGAAGTCCACCGAGCCAGCGGTCCACGCTACGAAACTCATCTCGAACGTTGCGGTCAGGGGAGTCGCGGATGGAACCAGTGCCGGTTCCGTCGCTGCAACGACGGTTGACGTTACAACCGCGAGTCCGGCCGTAGCTTCTAGCTGAGTCGGTTCGGGAGACGATACTGCTGTCGCTGCACCCCCAGTCGGTGAACCCGAGTTCTCACCGTCCTGACCCCGTGACAATTCGTCGGCGTCGCCGCAACCGATCGCTACCACAAGTAGGACGACCAACGTGATGCCAAACCGAGCGATTGTGCGCATCTGGTCCAGATCTTTCATTGACTATCAACGCAGACGCAATATTGTACTCCAATGACGTGCCAAAGGATCATCTAGCCACCCGCTGGCGGATGCTATACTGCGACGGAAACGAGATCCTTCGTCGTGACCGCTCCACGGTGAGTCATGGCAGCACATAGACGGCATTATTGAGAAACCGACGACGTTCTCCAGAAAGGTAGCCGGTCGATGACGTATGTGATCAGTGAGCCGTGCATTGGCGTCAAGGATGCGTCCTGCGTCGAGGTATGCCCGGTGGACTGCATCCACTCGGACGATGCCAGCCAGCAGTTTTTCATCGACCCCGACGAGTGCATCGACTGTGGTGTCTGCGCCGAAGTCTGTCCCGTCGAGGCCATCTTCTTCGAGGACGACCTCCCCGAACAATGGTCGACCTTTCTCCTCACCAACCGGGACTACTTCGCGAATCGATAGGATGTTGCCGTTTTGATCATCACTGTACGCAGCGAAGTGAACAGGGCCTAGGGGCGATTCGGTGAATCGCCCGCGTCACAGGTTGCTCGTTTGAGCGAGAGGATACCGTCGGTCGCCGATGTGGGTCCGGTGCCATCGTCGCTCGCCGAACGGCATGAGATTCGCTAACGCTCGTCCCTCGATGCGGGTGATGCACCGCATCGCCCCTACGCACCAATGGTTCAAGAATTGGACGTGTTCAGACAGGTGATGGGCAGAGACGGGATATAAGCCTGCGTGGTGTGCCAATGAATGTGCTACTGGCTACGGTAGCGGAGGCGGCTCCGGCGACGGCGTTTCCGTCGGTGCCTCAACAGCGGGCGGGGTTGGCAGGCGGAGCAGGTAGAGTGTGTCGTTCGAGACAATGAGCGCGACGCCTGACGCAGCGTCAACCGTGATATCGGTCGCGCCGGTCATCGGGGCGTTGGCCGGCGGGACGATCTGCTGGAGCAACCGGCCGTCGGCGCTGATTCGCAGGATTCGTCCATCCGTCTCACTCAGCATGTAGAGCAGGTCGCTGGCCGCCGGCACGACGATGGAGCTGGCCCGTTCGATCGGCGGCAGGACGCGTGGCTCGAACGTCCCTTCCAGTCTGGCACGGTAGAAATCCAGAACGCGACCGTCTTCGAGTGCGACGTAGACGTGGCCGTTGATCGCCAGATCGACCGCCGACTTGAGGTCGTCGCGTGCGACCGCGCCGTTCCAGTCCTCCGGCTCGCTGTCATAGATGCCTGCCGAGAACTTGAGAATCTGGCCGTTCTCTGGAGCCAATAGATACAGGTTCCGGTCGAACGTCTCCGCTGCCATCGTCTCGACGTAGCCGGTCGCATCGACTCCCGCCAGAACCTCCACCGACCAGATGCCGGTCGCAGGCTCGAAGGCATAGGCCCGGGTCGCGTCGACGGCGAGCAGCGCGTTGTCGCGCCAGGTCAGCGCGGAGATGCGGCCGACCGGCTCGATAGTTCCCGGAACGATGTCCCCTTCTCCGAGCATACGCACCAGCGTCGCGCCCGCTGTTTGCACGTGATAGACCGCATCGGCGAGCAGATAGGTCTGTCCGCCGCCGGAAACGAGCTGCGGATCGCCACCGCGAGGTGTCTTGGGAACCGTTCCGACGACCCGCACGCTCGACAGATGCACGACGTTCGTGACACGCTCCAGCGCGGCGATCAACGCATCATCCTCGAGCGCGATGGCCGCATGGTCAGTATCGGTCGAGCCCTGCGCGCCCACCTCATCGATCCGATTCTGGGCGCGAATGAGCAGTGCATAGGCTTCTGACTGACTACGGGTGGCAGCGGCCTGCTGTCGCAGCGTCGTCACCTCGGACAGCCCGAGCATGAACGCTTCCTGCTGCGAGGCGCTGCGCGACGAGGAGCGCGAGAACCAGAACGCGGTGCTGGCGGCGATCCCGATCAGTAAGCAGAGGACGATGACGACGCGGCTGATTTCGATGCGGGGAAAACGACTCCGCAGCCGCTGCATGCGCGGCGGCTGATAGGAGACATCCCAGCGCTGGAGGCGTGGCAAGCCCAACGTTCCGTCATCCAGCGGGCCATGCAGCGGCCTGTCCCGTTTCGTGACCTGCCAGACGCCAACCACTGCCGCAGTGAGGCTTAGCACCAGCCCCGCCAGCAGCTCAATCACACGAAATCCTCTCGCCGCCAGGTGGAGGACCGCAGGCGGCCCGTGTGCCGCGTGCGCATTGAAGCAAACCCGCACGTGTCCGTGTAAGAAGCTTCGCCGCCGGGAGGCCCCAGTCTGGCGTAGGTTATGATCGTTCATTATTCAACGTAATCGACCGGCGTACCCGTCGATTACCGAAGAACCTTGACACGGCTCCCAGGATTCCCACCGTGTCCCGGGATGGCATGACGACTGGATAGTTGAATTCGTGATGAGCACTGACACTGGTCGCCTTTCGCGGGCTGTGATGTCGGGATGCGTGACGATTCCAGCTCGTCGATGCGTGTTTCCGTGCCGTCCGGGCGAGCTTCAGACAGAGCACGACCATCTCCGGGAGACCCCGGCGAGTGCGAGCCAAGCCATGACAACGCCACTGGTTCTGCCCTTTCAGTCTGCATGTTCGGTGCTTTCTGGTCAAGGGCAAGTCGGGGTGATTTTTCCGAATTGGCGACGAACGGGGGTTGTAGCGTGGCGAGCATCCTGATTGGTGACAGCATGTCATCGGAGAAATGCTTGGGTGTGTCCTGCTGGAAACCGCCGTCCGCTGGGGCATCGTCATCCCGCTGCCGTCCTCGCCACCAGCCTGGGCGCCGTTCGCTCGGGATCTCCATCACCGCTCCATAGCCGGATTCTACCCCCAGGCCGACAGCAATATCGAGCAGAAGTCGCTCAGTCTGTTCCAGGGACGACGCCTGACAGAGGGCATCCTGCACGCTGAGGACACCTTTCGCAACGCTCGACGACAGCGCGAACACCTGGTCTCCAGGCTCGGTGCGAGTGTAGAAGATCTGCGGCTCGGTACGTGACCGCAGGCCAAGTGGGTTCGGCAGTTCATACGTGTGGTCGGGCTGAAAAGTGGTTGACCAGCTTTCCAACGCTGGAAATGCGAACAGTTCCGCGTCCTGTCGAATCATGATCTGTCCCGGTGGTACCTGGGCGACGAACAGGTCGTCGCCAATCAACAGTAAGCACGACAGCCCGAGGACGACTTTGCGGCGCGAACCACGGGCTGCATTCTGGTCGCGCAGCCACGTATTCGCGTTCTCGAAAGCCTGTTGGAGCAGGGTGATGGCGTTGTCCGCCTCAACCCCGATCAGGGCGACCGCGAACGTGTCAATCAGTTCAGCCGCGATGGCCGCGTCATCGGGTGCGGCGTCGACCGGCTCAGCCAATGCGATCAGGACTCCTGACCACGTGTCGTTGTCCAGTGCTCCCGGCAGAGCGACATGTACGAACGGGGAATATTGCCCAACATTGCCTGCGCGCACCGCGAAGCGCACGCGCTCTGGCGAAAGGCGTTGCCCTGTCCGACCCACGTTGGAGTGCTGTGGAAGATGTGCTTGTGACTGCGACTGCATCAGGACACCCCGCTTCGCCTGCAGCGACCACTACCGGATTCCCGGTATCGGCAGCCCATTGCCACCGAAGATCGGCGTACACAGAGCGTAACAGACAAGTGTACGTACATCAAGTACGTACACTTGACGGCAAAGGGGGTTTGCAGAGAACAGGCTACGAGTCAGGGTCGCCAGTTCCAGACCGCTTCGCGGCCAGTGATGGATTCGAGATATGAGCCGTCAACCTTGTCAGGACGGACGTACTTCGTAATGAAGTCGACGCGTCCCTCGCGTTCGACCCGCCAGATCGCGCCTTCGACAGGATCGAGCGCACCGTGATGACCGTAATGGTTCTCTCGTCCTTCGCCGCCGGCCCCGGATCCCAGTCGCTCCATCGCCACGTCGATCGCCATCGGCGGGCCGGCGCTGATTTCGTGCGCGAAGGCAAGAATGTCGCGACACCGTTGCTGGAACTCACGGTAGAGTGTGCGTCGGCCGCCGTTGTCAATCAGGTCAAAGGCGACGAATGGCTCCCCGTTCCAGGACGACAGGTCGTAGCGGGTGCCATGCGCCTGAGCCAGCCACTCTCCAACGATACGCTCGCCTTCGTTCAACAGCGTATCGAAGCGCGCATAGTGCTCACGTACCCACACATCAAACAGGACGTGCTGGAAGTAGTGCGACGCCACTGCACGGTATCCGGCACGGGTCAGCGGAATAACTTCTCCCTGCACCTTCGCCACCGCAACACACGATCCGTCCAGCTTCTCCTGCACGATGACGGTGTCGTGCCTGTCGCGCACCTTGATCGTCGCGATGCGTGCCTGTCCCTCGTGGCAGTGGTGATCGCCTGGCCCCATGCGCGATCCCGGCAGGTGCGGAATACTTCCGTATGCTTTCCCGCCAAGTGGCTTCGTTGGTGGCTGCATAATGGCTATTAAGCCTTTCGGTACTCGCCATCACGGCGTCAGTAGTACACCACAGCCTTGTCATTCTGAGTACTGCGCCACAGTGAATTCGCCACTGGTTGTCCTTCGGAGTAGGGACGAGTTTCACCGAGGACTCGGCCAGCGAACGTGCTGGGAAACTCGTCCCGATGTCAGCGAGAACCGACGAGCCTGGCCCACG
>Ga0136611_10001519_pt1 | contig 16151 bp, 15 predicted proteins | sample AntDrymUQ2232306_2_FD_106645 | JGI IMG/M metagenome (GOLD analysis project Ga0136611, IMG submission 106645) | Polar desert sand microbial communities from Dry Valleys, Antarctica - metaG UQ223 (23.06) | ecosystem: Environmental > Terrestrial > Soil > Desert | place: Antarctica: Dry Valley...
GAGCGTCTGTAGGCGGCGGGCGATCACCTCGCGCACGGTCTGAGGGAGGGGCAGCTCCGGGGCACGACCCTCGGCGCGTTTGCGCGCGAGCGGGTCTCCCGCGAGCAGGCGTAGCACCTCAACGACGAAGAGCGCGTTTCCTTCGGTCTCCCGCAGCAGCCGGAGGGCGAGCGCTGCCGGGTCCGTTGTGTGCGGGAGCATCAACTCGACCATGCGCGTGATCGCCACTGCATCCAGCCCGGAGAGGCCAATGTGGAGCGCACTGGGGCGGCGCATCAGCGCGCCAAGCGTGCGCGCGAGCGGATGATCCAGATTCAGTTCCATGTCGCGGTAGGTGCCGAGAAAGAGCACGGGCGCGTCCGCAAGCTCCGTCGTGACAAACTCCAGCAGCAGGAGCGACGCGCTGTCCGCCCAGTGCAGGTCATCAAGCACGATCAGGAGCGGTGTATCGGCGGCGAGCCGTCGGAGGAGCGCGCCCGCGGCATCAAAGAAGCGGAAGCGCGCGGCAGCTGGATCGGCGGGCGACTCCACTTCGGGGAGCGGCGTGAGCGAATCACCCTGGACACCGGGCAGCGTTTGCGCGATCACGGCGAGCGGCACAGCTGTCAACTCGGTGCGGGCCGTGGGGAGACGGCGGATCGCGGCGCGCAGGATCTGCGACCAGGGCCAGTACGCTGGTGCGCCGCTGGCGGCGCCCGCGCCGGCATCACCCTCATAGCAGCGGCCCCAGAGCGTCGTCATGCCCCGCGCGCCCGCTGCCGTGACCACCTCACCCGCAAGGCGCGTCTTGCCGATCCCGGCTCGCCCGCGACCAGCACGATCCGTCCGCCGCCCGCGGCCGCGCCGTCGAGCGCGTCCAAGGCACGGGCCAGTTCTGCATCACGTCCGACAAAGGGGGCAGGGGGCGCTGCGTTCATAGAGGTTGGTTTCACGTTCCTTTAGCCTGGCTAACTGGCGCGTGCGATGCAGCCGGATCAGGCGGACAGTATCAGAATAGTAACATGGACGGGCATGGCACCAACGACGCTGAAGGCGACCGTGTGAACCGGTTTGCGCACGCCAGCAGCATAGCACCCGCGCATCATGCGACGGTGCAAAATGTTCGTTCACGTATCTATCTTTGCGTTGGATTATGCGCGCCGCCGGACGCGCCCCAGGATGTTGGGGCAGCAGGCTCCGCGAGGACTGCAACGTGTGGGGTGCAATCTCAGGCTGCGCCGCCGCGGACGCGGTCCCAAGAATTTATCGCAGATCACCGCCGCCGGTCCGGTCGGCGCGCGTTATACTCGCAGCGAGCAGACGGCGTGGAGGTTGGTGATGGCAGACGCGGTCACACGCGTGGAGGCAGAGTTTCAGGACCGGAAAAGAGTTGTGTTCACGGCGCGAGAGCGCGCCAGCGTCAACGTGCGCGTGGAGAGCGAGGACGGCGGCCCCGTGGGCTATACATCCTATGAGCTGTTGCTGATGGCGCTTGCCAACTGCACGCTGGGCGTGGTGCTGAACCATGACAGCCTCAAGGATCTGCCCGTGCGCGCCTGTCGCGCCGTGGTGGAGGCAACCGGTGCGGGCCGGCCCAGCCGGGTAAGCAGCATAAACGTGCGCGTGGAGTTGGAGGTTGAGGGCGGCAGCGAGCGTCTGCAAGAAACGCTGCAACGCGTTGCGGACGCCTGCCCGGTGGGGAACACGCTGAAGATGCCGCCGGAGGTGAGCGTACAACTCGTTCTCAAGGATGCGGCGCGCGCGCGATGATCCGTCGTGCGTGACGGTTCCCGCCAGGGAGGGATGAGGGATGCGGGATGAGATGTGGCCCAACGGTCTTCATTTCTCATCCCCTGTGGCATTCCCTTCCCTCAATGCACTTGCTAGCATGACGGCAGCCGCTTTGGTGCGGCGGTGCTACCCTTAACGGCGCTACCTCTGAGATGCGATGGGCGTGTGGCCCGGGACCACGGAGGCAGAAATGCGGCGGCTTGCGGTGCGCGGCGTGGTGGCGGTCTTCATGGGCGTGAGCGCGTGGCTTGCGCTGGCGTGTGGGGTGAGCGACAGCAGCACCGGACAGGCGAAAGCGGTACCGACCCCGCCCGCGCCTGGTTGGTACGCGGAGGTTGAGGACGCTTCCTACATCGCCTACGAGCGCGTCACCTACGTGCGTATCCCGAAGGCGCGCATCGAACCGGCGGGCGAAGTGCGCCTTACCCAGCAGGTGCGCCGTGTCCAGTCCTTCCGACTAAAGGAGAGTGGTACCTCCGCAATCCGCTTTACGGATGACGCGGGCAAGGGGTGGCTCGCCTGGCAGCCAGCGATTGTGCTGCGTGCGCGGCGGGAGTTTGCCCAGGCGCAAGGCGGTCAGCCCGCAAGTGTGACAACGCTCGGCGTCGCCCGCGTCCAATGGCCGGATAGCTGCCTCGGGATCGCCCAGAGCGGCTGCTCCGGCGAAAGCATGGCCGGTTTCCGCATCACGCTCCGCCTCGGCGCCGCCACCGCCACGTATCACAGCGACCTCAGCGACCGTCTCACCCGCGCGCCCGCCTAAACGAGAGGCATGAAGCGCCGCTTGCATCTGCCCCTCATCCCTCATCCCTCATCCCTCATCCCTCATCCTTCCGACCTGCCAGTCTCATGCGCGTGCGTGGCTGTCCGACGCTTCTCGTATGAGCTTTCAAACCTCGATGCGGGACGGCGATCGGATCGCGCCTCACGCCGGCTGGGCTTCAACCTGGAGCGCCGCCCCGTCCTCGGACTGGGACGAACTGCGGCTGCGCCTGCGGTCTTTGCACGCGCCGGAGATCGGTTGCCGGCAGAGCGTGCAGGCAGCGGCGGCCGAGGCGACGCCCGCGCTGGAGATGCTGCATGGACCGCAGCCGGCACGCGTAAGCTGGCGCGCGGCGCCCGGCAGCCCGCCCGCCAGGTTGCGTGACCGACTGCTGCATGATCTGCCCCTGCCGCGCTGGTGGAGCGAGCACGACCCGCTCACCGTCCAACGCGTGCTGCTCGTGATCGCGCTGCTGCTCACCGTTGAGCTTGTCTTTCACCTCTTCTAGGATCTACGATCGCTGGCCGCAGCCTGATCCCCACGCTCTACCTGATCGCGCCTCGCTTCGTTTGGACATCTATCCCTTGACGAACGAACACATGTTCTATCATGATGAGGCGCATCAGGTGGTGGAGGATGTGTGGTGGTGGAACGGCCGGCGATCACATGGAAGGGCGCTCATGCGGGGAACTACACGCTTGGGCGGGGCGGCTACGCGCTCGAGTTTGTGGTTGTGCATATCATGGAAGGGACGCTCGAAGGCTGCGCGGCGTGGTTCAACGACCCGCGTGCGCGTGCGAGTACGCACTTTGGGGTGGGGAAGGATGGGCGCATCTGGCAGTTCGTGGACCTCGCGGATACGGCGTATGCGCACGGTGCGGTCGAGGTCGCGCGTGAGGGCGCACCCGTGGTTCTGCGCGAGAACTGGGGGACCAATCCGAACGTGTTGGGAATCGGAATAGAGCATGAGGGCTTCAGCGGCGAGGCAATGACGGCCGCGCAGTTTGATGCTTCGACGCGGCTCTCGGCCTGGCTCTTTGCGACCGTCCTCCTCTCCGGCGGCGCGAGCAACGTTGCGCCTGACCGCGGCCACATCCTGCGTCACGGCGAGATCTCGCCGTTGTCGCGGGCGCGTTGCCCGGGCTACCCGGAGGTGTTCTTCACTCGCTACGTCGCGCGCCTGCGCGAACTGCTCGGAGGCATGCCGCCGGCGGTGCGGGAAACCCACGCCTCCCAGCGTATGCGCGCGCTGGAGGATGCGTTGACCGTGCAGGCCATGGCGCTCGATGACCTCGCCGTGTGTGCCACGATCCAGGCCGCGAACCTCCGCGCGCTCGTGTTCGCGGGGCCGGCGTCGCAACTGGACGCGGCAGCGCCGATCCGGCCCGGTACGAAGTAGAGGGGTTGGGATGAGCGTCAGCAAGGGCCGACCAGACCGCTATTGCCGGATCGTCGCCGGTGCCAAAGTTGCGGATGTGGTCTACGAGAGCGCGACTGTGCTCGCCTTTCGCAAGCGGAGCACGCGCTATCAGACCCATATCAAAGTAATCCCCAAGCGGCACATCAGCTCGCTCCTGGACGTGACCGCAGAGGATGGTCCGCTCCTGGTGGAGATGGTGGCCGCGGTGCTAGCGGTCGCGCGGCTGCTGGGCCCGCGTGGCTTTCGCATCGAGATGAACAGCGGCAGCTACCAAAACACGCCGCACCTGCACTGGCATCTGCTGGTGGACCGCCCTTCCCACTGAGCGAGCCTGCCACGAGCCGCGTTCCCCTCGCGTTGACAGCCCGAACGCGCTGGTGTAGAACGGTCGCACGGAGAAAGCGAGGGGGAACATCATGGCAACCTATCTCGAACGCCGGCGTCTGCTCGGCGTCGCGCTCGCGGGGGGAGCGGGCGCGGCATTCTTGGCAGCGTGCGGCGGCAGCAAAGACGACAGTGCCAGCGACAGCCGCGCCGCCCCTGCGCAGGGTCTCGCCGTTGCTAGCTCGACGCGCGCGGCCGAGACCGCCCAACCCAAGCCCGGCGGCACGCTCAACCTACGTCAGAGCGCGAACGCGCCGCTCGACCCGCACGCTAACGCCACTTTTACCGCCCAGACCTTTGCCAGCTATACCATGTCTCGCTTGCTCAAGCTCAAGACCGGCCCGGACCCCGCCTTCGCCAACAACTTCGAGCTGGAGCCGGATCTCGCCGAGACGGTCGAAACCGTGGGCGACGGTCGCACCGTCACGATCAAGCTGCGTGCGGGCGTGAAGTTCCACGATATCGCACCTGTCAGCGGGCGGGCGCTCGATAGCGAGGACGTGAAGTTCTCGCTCGAACGCTTTCGCACCGAACCGAAGAACAACAACCGCACCGTCTTCGGTACGGAGGCCAGCCCGCTCGTCGAGGCGGTGGAGACGCCCGACGCACGCACCTTCGTCTTCAAGCTTGCCAAGTCTTACGGACCCTTCAAGAGCTTGCTCGCCAACTCCAACTATCTCTGGGTGATGCCCAAGGAGCTGGCCAGCGGCCGTTGGGACCCGGCCAAGCAGCAGATCGGCACGGGGCCGTTCGTGCTCGAGTCCACCCAACCAGATATCGCCTACAAAGTGAGGAAGAATCCCGCCTACTTCCTCACGGGTCAGCCCTACGTGGAGGGCGTCAATCTCGCGATCATCGCGGAGGAGGCGCAGGAGGTAGCCCAGTTCCAGGCCGGCCGCCTCGATATCGCTGGCCTTCCCGCCGAGCGCCTCGACGAGGTGAAGAAGGCCGTTCCCAAGGGGACCTTCCTCGAGTACATCCCCCAAACACTGCGCTACCTGGCGATGCAGCAGCGCGGCCAGAGCCTGCTCAAAGATGAGCGCGTGCGTCGCGCTGCCCAGATGGCGATTGACCGCGATGCGCTCCTTTCCCTGATCTACCTCAACCGCGGCGCCTGGACGAGCGTGATCCCGGCCAACTTCGGAGCCTGGCGTGTGGACCCCAAATCAGCGGAGATGGGCCAGGCGGGCCAGTGGTACAAGTTCAACCCGGCCGAGTCCAAGAAGCTGCTCGCCGCCGCGGGCTACCCGAACGGCTTCCCGGTGAAGTTCAACTACTCCAACAACATCTACGGCGAGCGCTTCAACCAGGAGGCGGAGGCCGTCGCCGGGATGCTCAAGGAAGCGGGCTTTGCCGTGCAGATGAACCCCCAGGATTACCTCACGCAATACATCACGCCGGGCACCGGCACGATCTTCGGCAACTACGAGGGGATGGTCTTCGGCACCGCCGCGAGCTATACCGACCCGCATGAGTACTTCCTCACGCAGTACTACTCCAAGTCCTCGCGCAATACGGCGGGCATCCAGGACGCACAGCTCGACGCGCTGATCCTCAAAGAGGAAGCGACCTCGGACGAGAAGGAGCGCCAGAAGCTGGTTAAGGAGCTTCAGGTTTACCTCGGAGACAAAGCCTACTATGGCCAAACCGTGGTCGGTCCCGCCTACATCGGCGTGCAGGAGTGGCTGAAGAACTATCAGCGCACCAACGGCTTCGGTGCCGGCGGCGAGGTCTATTTCCGCGTCTGGCTCGACCGTGCGAACTGAGCGAGCAGCCGTCTTGATCAAGTCATCCTGTACTCTGGCGTCAGAATTTGACGCCAGAGTACAGGAACATGTTATGCTTGTGGCAGGCATGCATCCGGAGATGAAGAATGCCGCTCACGACAACCCCCGCCCGCGTTCTTGAGGCATGGCATGGGCTGGGGCTGACGGACGAAGCACTCACTCAAGCAACGCGCGTGGACGTGCGTACGCTCCAGCGCTGGTTGCGGGGCACAACCTTTCCTCAGAATGAAGCTCGTACGCGACTTGCCGCCCTCGAAATACTCCATCAGCATCTGCTTGACTTCTTTGCCTCGGAAGAGGACGCCCAAGCCTGGTTATTCTCCGACAGCCGGTATCTCGGCGGGTTGAAGCCAGCGGACGCGATACTCGTAGGGAGGACGGATCGGGTCGAAGCTGCGCTCGAAGCGATCGCCTCCGGCATCTTCACCTAGCGGCTCACCGTAACGCCACCGGTCGGCTGGTCCGCGGTTGACGCCCTCGCGCCTCTTCAGACCATCACTTGGGAGGGATCTGCGTGGCGTGCCCATGACCGGCGGTACGACGCGACAGATTTTGGTGGTTCGCTCCGTGTTTCAGGGCGCTGGCACCGTGCCGGGGACCTCACTCCGACGACTCGTACTTGGCCGGCGCTGTACTTGGCGCTTGGCCGCGATGTTGCACTCGCGGAGATCGTGCGTCAGCTAACGCCGGTCTCTGTCTCGCGGCTCAAGAGCTACCGGCTGACCGAGTTGCGTCTGACTCTCAGCGCTGTGCTCGATTGCCGAAACCCGGATGCGATTGGGCTCTCTCTATCTGACCTCACTGACGACGCGAACTGGGACACGCCCCATGCCCTGGCAGAGGCGACGATTGGCCGAGGCGCTGAAGGGATACTTGTTCCCTCCGCGACACGCATGGAAGACAACCTGATCGTGTTCCCTCCGAATCGCCTGAGCGGCTCGACCTTTGAGATCATCGGATTCGTCGAACCGCGGCTGTATCGTGATTCAACATAGCGCCTGCCCGCGAATGCTGGCGCCGCACTACGTGGCATCCGGCTTTACGCTCCGCGAGGGGCGTCCTGCCAGCGCCGCCGAGATCGCCGCCTCACATTCCACATGGGCGAGGCGCCTGGGCGCGGGCGCTGGCCGGCAAGCCTGGTATGCGCGCTTTGAGCGCACCAGCAGCGGACCATAGGAAGGAGGCGTCCGCTTGATGCAGCAATCGGCCTGAGCCGGCCTGATGTCGTACTGTTCCGCGCTACGACCGAATGATGGGATGATGCGTGGGACGTGATGGGAGCACGCTCTCTCACCCCAATCCTCTCCCGCGAGGGAAGCGGGGGCACGCTCCGATCATCCATCCGGGCGCGGAGCGTGATATGGCGAACTGGTCAGGCGATATCGCAGTCATTGGCGGGGGAATCGTCGGGCTGGCGGCGGCGCGCGAGCTGCTGCGGCGCCGCCCCGGCGCGCGGCTGCTGATCCTCGAGAAGGAAGACGGCATCGCCCGACACCAGAGCGGGCACAACAGCGGCGTGATCCACTCTGGGATCTACTACACCCCCGGTTCGCTTAAGGCGAAAGCGTGCGTCGCCGGCGCGGCCCAGTTGCGCGCCTACTGCGATCAGAAGGGTATCCCCTACGATCTTTGCGGCAAGCTGATCGTCGCCCTCAACGATGAGGAATTACCGCGTCTGGACGAGCTCCACCGCCGCGGGATCGCCAACGGCGTCCCCGGCCTAGAGATCGTTGGGCCGGAGCGGCTACGCGAGCTGGAGCCGCACTGCATCGGTGTGCGCGCGCTCTGGTCGCCCAACACGGGCATCATTGACTTCACGCGCGTCGCCGCTGCCTACGCCGATGACGTGCGCGCCTCCGGTGGCGAAATCCGCACCGGCCAGGAGGTGACGGCGATCCGCGCGCACGGCAGCCTCACCCGCCTGCGTACGGCTGGCGGCGTGGTCGAGGCGCGCACCGTGATCGCCTGCGCGGGTGTCTACGCCGACCGCGTCGCACGGCTGGGTGGCGCCCCCGCCGAGCCGCGCATTGTCCCCTTCCGTGGCGACTACTGGGTGTTGCGCCCGGAGAAACGCGCGCTCGTGCGCGGCATGATCTATCCGGTGCCGGACCCATCATTTCCCTTCCTCGGCGTCCACTTCACGCGGCGGATGGACGGCGGTGTCTGGCTCGGCCCCAATGCCGTGCTTGCCTTCTCGCGCGAGGGCTACAAGCTCACGGAGATCAGTCCGCGTGACCTCGCGGAGGCGCTCCGCTTCCCTGGATTCCAGAGGTTGGCGCGCAAGTACTGGAAGACGGGCCTCGCGGAAATGGCGCGTGGCGTCAGTAAGCGCCGCTTCCTTGCCTCCCTGCAGGCGTATATGCCGGAGCTGACGCTGGACGATCTGCTCCCTGGCCCCTCGGGCGTGCGTGCCCAGGCGCTCGCCGAGGACGGCACGCTTGTGGACGACTTCATCGTGGACCGCGCCGCCGGCGTCCTCCACGTCCGCAACGCCCCCTCCCCCGCGGCAACCTCCTCGCTCGCGATCGCGGCGATGATCGCGGATGCAGTGGAAGGCGAGACGTAACGCAGCATCAGGCGCGCATCTGGGACGCCGCGTGTTCCTGCCGCGCCTGCGCCAGCAGCGCCACCACCTCGTCGTCCGTCGTCTGGTCAAAGCGCTGATACCAGGAGCCGACGGCGAGAAAGTCAGCGGGAGATTGCACACAGATCAGCGCGTCAACCTCTGGCCGCATCGCCGCCGCGGTTTCCGGCGCGCAGACTGGCACGGCGAGTACGATCCGGCGCGGGCCACGCTGCCGCAGGGCGCGCACGGCGGCCAGCGCCGTGATGCCGGTGGCGAGACCATCGTCCACCAGGATCAGCGCACGACCGCGCGGGTCCGCGTCCGGATCGCTGCCGCGGTAGCGTTGGTGGAGGCGAGCAAGCTCGGCCTCCTCCGCGCGGGCCACCAGCTCGATCGCGGACGGACGGATACCGAGCGCCTCAATGATCGCCTCGTTGAGCACACGCGTGCCACCAACGGTCACCGCGCCCATTCCCAGCTCCGGCTGCCCCGGCACGCCTAACTTTCGTACCAGAAAGAGATCGAGCGGTGCCTCCAGCGCACGCGCCACCTCGTAGCCCACCGGCACGCCGCCACGGGGAAGGGCCAGCACCACGGGCGCGTGCCGCCGCTCGTCCGCCAGCAGCGCGGCCAGCCGGCGACCGGCATCGCGCCGGTCCGCGAAGCGCCCCTCAGGCGCAGGGCGAGCGTTCGGATGGTCGCGCGCATTGTGTGCCATCAATCCCTCCATCCGCCTCTCAGAAACCTGGCTCAGAGATATCCGTATCGTCAGACGCAAAAACTCCCCTCGCTCCCTCCAAACGGGGTATCCGGCGCCTGCGCCACGCCGCTGCCGTTCTGCGCCCGACCAGGCAAGATACTCCTGCCGCGTGTTTCGGCACGGCGGCGGCTACGCTCTGATCAGCAGCATGAAGATGAACTATGACGTGATCATTGTCGGCGGCGGCCCCGCCGGTCTGAGCGTCGCCCTCGTGCTGGCGCGCGCCTGCCGCCGCGTGCTGCTCTGCGATGCTGGCCATCCGCGCAACGAGCGTTCCCACGGCCTCCACGGCTACCTCACGCGCGACGGGATCCTGCCCGGCGAGTTCCTGCGCCTTGCCCGCGAAGAAATCTGCCGCTACGAGGACGTGGATACACGCGACGTAAATGTCACGGACGCGGCCCCCGTCGAAGGCGGCTTCCAAGTCACGCTCGCTGACGGCCGCGCCGAGGCCGGACGCATCTTAGTGCTGGCGACCGGTGTCGTGGACCAGGTGCCGCGCATTGAGGGGATCGATGCGCTCTATGGCCGCAGTGTCTTTCACTGCCCCTACTGTGACGGCTGGGAGGTGCGCGACCAGCCGCTCGCGGTCTACGGGCGCGGCACACGCGGCTATGAGCTTGCGCTGGAGTTGACCGGCTGGAGCCGCGACGTGGTCCTGCTCACCGATGGCGCCGCCCGCCTGCGCCCGGAGCAGCGCGACGACCTGCGCCGCCTCGACATAACCGTGCGCGAGGATCGGATCGCGCGGCTGGAGGGGCGCGAGGGCATCTTGGAGCGCGTCTGTTTCATCAATGACGCGCTGCTTCCGCGGCGGGCGCTTTTCTTCAACACCGGCCAGGTGCAGCGTTCGCCCCTGCCGGAGCGCTTCGGCTGCGAGTTTATGCGCGACGGCGCGGTCAAGAGCAGCCGGGAGCAATCCACGACCGTGCCCGGCCTCTATGTGATCGGCGACGCCTCGCGCGATGCTCAGTTCGTGATCGTGGCGGCGGCGGAGGGTGCGAAGGCGGCGGAGGCGATCAATGGGGAGCTTCTCAAGGCGGATCACGCCGCGCACGCATCGGGCGGCTGAGCGCGGCGTGGCGCTGCACGAGCGAGCAGCACGCGTTCACGGCTGATACGTCAACGGTCACGATTGGCTGATTGACGGCGACTGAACGCCCACCCGCCTCCACCGGGCGGCGGAGCGTACCTGTCGCGGTCGGAGGGGAGCGCTGGGAACACCGCCCGTAGACCGGGGAGACTGCGGGCGGTGCTCCCGGCTCCTTCCTAACCTAACCCGCGGCGCGCTGACACCTCACGACCGCACCCCTGACAAGTTGCTGACAGATATACTAAGGTTGGCACCTTTCCGCCGCGCACCGCTTTAGTGGAAACGCTTATGCTCTATGCCGCCCTGCGCCCGGCGCTCTTTCGTCTCGCCGCCGCTGATCCGGAGCGCGCGCACGAGTGGGCGATGGCGCTGCTCGCCCGCGTCAGTCACCGCCCGCGCGCCCTCGCCGCGCTCGCGCGTCTGCTGAGGGTGGACGATCCTCGCTTGCGTCGGCGTGTCTTCGGTCTGGACTTCCCCAACCCCATCGGGCTGGCGGCCGGTTTCGACAAAAACGCGCGTGCTTTGCCCGGGCTGGTGGCGCTCGGCTTTGGCTTCATCGAGGCCGGCACGGTCACCTGGCACGCCCAGTCCGGCAACCCCCGCCCGCGGATCGCGCGCCTACCGGAGCATCACGCGCTGATCAACCGCATGGGCTTCAACAACGAAGGCGCCGCCCGCATCGCGCGGCGGCTTGGCCGCACGCCCCGGCTCTCCGTACCACTGGGGATCAGTCTCGGTAAATCGCGCGTTACGTCGCTCGAAGACGCAACCGCGGATTATCGTGCGTCATTACAGCAGCTTGCGCCTCACGCGGACTACATCGCCGTCAACGTCAGTTCGCCCAACACACCGGGCCTGCGCTCCCTCCAGGACCGAGCGCAGATCGAGGCGCTCTTGCGCGCGCTGCTTGGCGACCTCGAGACGCGCGCTGACCAACAGCAGCGCGCCCGCCTCCCGTTGTTGGTCAAGGTTGCGCCGGACCTCACCGACGCGGCGCTGGACGAACTGCTCGGGGTCTGCCTCACGCTCGGCATTGATGGGATCATCGCTGTCAACACCACGCTGGCGCGGGCGGGCGTGACCAGCCATCCGCGCGCGACCGATACGGGCGGCCTCAGCGGCCGGCCGCTCCACGCGCGTGCGCTGGCGGTGGTGGATCAGATTCACCGCACCACGCGCGGCCAGCTTCCGGTGATCGGCGTTGGCGGCATCTTCACGGCAGCAGACGCCTATGCGATGATGCGTGCCGGCGCATCGCTCGTCCAGGTGTACACCGGCCTCATTTACGAGGGCCCAGCAATCGCGCGCGCGATCAACCAGGGGCTGCTTCGGTTGATGGAGAACGACGGGCCTCACGCGGCACTCAGGATCAGGAGATGAGTTCAGGGTTCATGCGTCTGGTGCGGAGACGCAGAGAGAAACAGGGGAACTGCATGACCACTGGGACCAGCGTTGACCCAGAGCGTCTCGCGGAGGCGCTCTATCGCGCGGGGGCGATTCAGTTTGGTGCCTTCCGGCTGAAGCTGCATGAGGAGCGGCCCGACGCGCCGCTTTCGCCGCTCTACATCAACCTGCGCCTGCTGCGCTCCTATCCCGACCAGATGGATGTGGCGGTGGAGACGTACCGCGCGCTCGTCTCTGCCTGCACGTTTGACGTGCTTGCGGACGTGCCGTTGGCGGCGACGCCGTTTGTCGCGATCCTCTCCCACCAGACGCGCATCCCCATGATCACGCCGCGCCAGCCGAAAACGCATGGCTCCGGCGCGAGCATTGACGGTGCCTTCGCGGCAGGTCAGGCAGCAGTCGTGATTGATGACCTTGTGACGAAGGCGGATAGCAAGCTGGAGGCGGTGCGCGTGCTGGAGGGTGAGGGCCTGCGCGTGCGCGACGTGGTCGTGCTCGTGGACCGCGAGCAAGGCGGCCGGCAGCAGCTCGCGGCGGCGGGTTACACGCTCCACGCCGCCGTCACGCTCTCTGAGTTGCTGGAGATCTACCGTCGCAGCGGTCGCATGGACGAGGCCGCGTACCAGCGCGTACACGCCTACCGGGAAGGGTGACGAAGGGTGTTTGCGGAAGCAAGGTAGTGAGGACTTCAGTCCTCTCGTTCTCAGCATCCACTGACGACCGAACGAGAGGACTGAAGTCCTCACTACCTGCTTCGCACCGCCGCGGGCGCGTCCGCAAACATCTGTGGCACACCGGTGATGTATGATTGCTCTCCCGCCGCGGTATGCTGGTCCGCGGTGACCCGGAGCACTGATTCGTGAGGGCCGCTCCGATGGCGAAACCGACAGCGATTTTCCCCGGCTGGTTCGTGGTCGCTGGCGCGTTCCTCGTGATGTTCATGGGGTTCGGCGCGGCCTACTCCTTCGGTCCCTTCTTCCAATCGTTGCGGGACGAGTTCGGCGCGACCCGTCGCGAGATCGCGCTGATCTTCTCGCTCACCGGGTTCTTGTACTTCCTGCTCGGCGTGGTCAGCGGACCGCTCGCCGACCGGATCGGGCCGCGCCGCGTGATCCTGGCGGGCGGAGTGCTGCTCGGCGTGGGGATGCTGCTCGCGGCGCTGACGCAGGAATTGTGGCAGGTCTACCTTACCTATAGCCTCTGCGTCGGCACAGGCGTCGGTCTCACCTACGTGCCCGCCGTGGGCGCGGTCCAGCGCTGGTTTGTGCGGCGGCGCGGCTTTGCCTCGGGGCTCGCGGTGGCCGGGATCGGCCTCGGTACGCTGCTCGCGCCGCCGGCCGCACTCGCGCTGATCGAGACGCTCGGCTGGCGCGGCGCCTATGCGGTCCTCGGTGTGATCGCGCTCGTCGGCACGCTTGCCGGCGCACTCCTGATCGAACGCTCGCCGGAGGTGCGCGGCCTCACCCCGGACGGTGATCCGCCCCGCCCGACGCGTGCGGCGGCGGTCTGGGGGCTTTCCCCCGCGCAGGCGCTGCGCACGCGCCCCTTCTACCTCCTCTACGCGGCGGGCGTGGCGACCACGCTCGGCCTCTTCATTCCCTTTGCCCATCTCGTGCCGTACGCCACGGATCACGGTATCTCCGAGCGTTGGGGCGCGCTCATCCTCGGCATGATCGGCGCTGGAAGCATCGCCGGCCGGCTCGGTATGGGCGGCACGGCGGACCGGATCGGGCGGCGGCAGGCGCTGGCCGGCTCATTCTTGCTGATGGCCGCCGTCCAGCTCTGGTGGCTGGGGGCGACCGAGGTCTGGTCGTTGATCGTCTTCGCGCTCGTCTTCGGCGTCGCCTACGGCGGCTTTGTCGCGTTGATGCCGGCCCTGATCTCGGACTTCTTCGGCGTGCGCTACGCGGGCGCGGTGATCGGGCTCATCTACACCGCCGCCGCGATTGGTAATCTGCTCGGGCCAACGCTCGCCGGACTCGCCTTTGATCTCGCCGACAGCTACACCCTGCCGATCCTGCTCAGCGCCCTCGCCAACCTCGTCGCGGTCGGCTGCATGATCGCGATTGGCAACCCGGCGCGCCCGACCGCGCTCCCGGATGGCGCGCGCCGAACCGAGCCCGTCGCCGGTGCCTAGCCGCGCCCGTCGCCTCAGCCTGTCGTTGACCTCGAGTGCGTCGTCTTCCGTGCTGGCAGGGTCTACCCCAGCACACCCTCAGCGTAGAGCGCATCAATCTCTGCACGGTTCATGCCCAGCAGTTCGTGTAACACCGCGTCCGTGTGCTCGCCGAGCATTGGCGCAACGGACACCGGCTGCTTGCGCCCCTCCGGCCGGATCACCTCGCCGTGTGTGGTGAAGAGACAGCCTTCTGGCCCGCGGACCTCGCTGAAATATTCGGCGCGATACCAGGGGTCTGCAAGCAGGTCGTCGAGCTGGTTCACCGGGGCGGCTGCCACGCCCGCCGCCTGAAGCCGCTCGGCCAGCGCGCGCGCATCCGCGTCGGCTGTCGCCGCGCCGATCAGCGCGTCCAGGGCGTCCTCGTGTGCGCGCCGTGACGCGGGCGAGGCAAAGCGCGCGTCACGGCACCAGGCGTCTCGGTCGAGCACGGCGCACAGCGCGTCGAACTCCGCGTCGTCCGTCACTTCGAGCGCGATCCAGCGGTCCTCACCGGCGCAGGGATAGACGTTGTGCGGGCACGCGCGCGCCGAGTGGTTGCCCTCCCGCCGCGGACCCTCCCCGCTGACCGCCTGCTGGAGCAGCGCTGGGCCGAGGATGCTCACCGTTGACTCGTACTGACTCACCTCGATATGCTGCGCCCCCGCGCCCCGGTCGCGGTTGAGGAGCGCCGCGAGTACGGCGGCGTTGGCGTGAAAGGGGTTGCCGCTGAAGTCCGGATAGAGCGGGCCAATCCCGAAGGGCGGCTCCGCTGCATACCCCGAGAGCGCGTTGATCCCGGCGAGTGCGTTGATATGGCTGCCGATCCCGCCCCAACGCTGGCGCGGCCCCACGCTTTCAAAGACCGGCATCGTGAGGAAGATCAGGTTTGGCCGCTCCTTCACCAGATCGTCGAAGCCCAGCCCCCAGCGGTCCATCCGGCTGCCAGTAAAGTTCGCCGCGACGATATCCGACACGGCCGCCAGCCGCTTCGCCAGCGCCTGCCCCGCCGGATAGCCCAGGTTCAGCAGGATACTCTTCTTCCCCAAATTGACATCGTTGAATGACCCGTCTTCATTAAAACTCCACGGTCCGTCCGGATGCGGCCCCGTTTCGCGTACGCGGTCCACGCGGTTGTACGACTCGATTTTGACCACGTCCGCGCCGAAGTCCGAGAACAACCGCGTCGCAAGCGGCCCCGCGATCATCCAGGTGAAATCGAGCACACGCACGCCCCTGAGGGATTGCGGATTGCGGATTGCGGATTGCGGATTGCGGATTGACCGGCGTGGCGCCCGCGCCCGGCAATTGCTGGTGAGGCGGGCGCGCGGGCGTGTCCCAATCCGCAATCGCCGGTTCCGCAATGCGGAAGGGTTCTCCCTGCACCCGCACCCGTCCCAACGCTGGATGCTCGACCTCGTGGAAGAACCCGCGTCGCTCCAAATATGGGTCGCCTAGGATGTCCGCGGGCATGTTCACCGGCACCGTGGCGACACCGGCCTTCTGTCCCTCCTCAAAGAGGTACTCTTTCGGGAAGCGGCGCGTGAAGGCGGCGAGCACATCGTTCAGATGCGCGGCGTGTTCCACGCGGTACGGACCATCCTGATAGACCGGGTGCGCGAGGTCATCCGCCGCATCATGCGCGGCGAGCAGGCGGACGAGGCTGTCCCACTGGCCGGGGAGCGCCTGGATCGCCACCCAGCCGTCCGCCGCCTCCTGGAGCAGACGGAACCAGGGCATACCGATCCCGCGCCGCTTCGGCACGCGTCCGTGCCAGGTGTAGAAGTTCGCGTTTGCGGTTTGCAGCGTGGCGAGCGTCGCGGCGAAGTTGGCCGGGACCTCGAAGTGTCCGCCGACACCGGTGCGCTGTTGCTGCACGAGGCCGAGCAGCGTCGCGCTTGCCGCGATCAAGCCCGCCATGTGCGCGACCTGCTCCCCGCCCGGTCGGTACGGCGGCGCGTCCGGCCGCCCGTTGAGCACGAGCAAGCCGCTCTCCGCCGCCACGGTCAGGTCGCCGCCCTTCCAGGCGCGATGCGGGCCATGCAACCC
>Ga0136611_10001520_pt1 | contig 16150 bp, 18 predicted proteins | sample AntDrymUQ2232306_2_FD_106645 | JGI IMG/M metagenome (GOLD analysis project Ga0136611, IMG submission 106645) | Polar desert sand microbial communities from Dry Valleys, Antarctica - metaG UQ223 (23.06) | ecosystem: Environmental > Terrestrial > Soil > Desert | place: Antarctica: Dry Valley...
GCGTGAGCGACCTGCGCCACGCCCTGCTGGAGCGACTGAGCGACGAGCTGCACCGCCTCGCTCCGGACCGGCCGCTCCGCCTCGCTGTCGACGGCCGCACCGCCTCCGGCAAGACCACTTTCGCCGACGCTCTCGGGGAGGCCCTGTCGCGTCATCGGTCGGTTCTGCGCGCGTCGATCGACGGCTTTCACAGGCCCCGATCCGTCCGTCATGCGAGGGGGCGCGACTCGGCGCTCGGCAACTACGAGGACGCCCGCGACTACGCCATGTGCCGCGCCCTGCTGCTCGATCCGCTTGGCCCGGCGGGAGACGGCGGCATCCGGCTGGCCGCCTTCAATCTCGCCACCGACCGCCCGATCGACGCGCCAGCCATCGACACCTCGCCGACCTGCGCCCTGATCGTCGACGGCTCCTTCCTCCAACGCGCCGAGTTCGACGGCGCTTTCGACGCGACCGTGACGCTGCGCGTTCCCGCCGACGTCGCCTGCCGCCGGGCCGTCGCGCGCGACCGCGCCGCCCATGGCGGGGCCGACGCCGCCGACGCCCTCTACCGGCGCCGCTACCAGGCCGCCTGGGAACTCTATGAGGCCGAACGCACCCCTGAAGCCGGAGCGACGTTCGTGGTCGACAACGCCGACCCTGCCGCGCCGCATCTGGTGGTGCGGTCGTGAGACCCGCCCTGGCCCTGTTCCGCCGGGAGCTGTCGGTCGCCTGGGGCGGCGGCGGCGGGCCGCTGCTGGCCTGTGCGGTGCACGCCTGCGTCTGTACCCTGTTGCCGCTGGCCGTGGGGGCCCAACCCGCGCGGCTGGCCGCCGTCGCCCCCGCCGCCGCCTGGGTGTCGCTGGCGCTGGCGTTCCTGCTGTCGCTGGAGCGGCTGTTCGAGCGGGACTACGAGGACGGCGCGCTCGACCTGCTGGCGCTCGGCCCGCTGCCGCTGGAGGCGACCGCCGCGATCAAGAGTCTCGCCCAGTGGGTCGCCACCGGCCTGCCGCTGGCCCTGGCCGCGCCGCTCGTCTCCACCGCGCTGGGCGCCGATCCCCGGCACATCCCGCTGACGGCCGCCGCCGCCGCGCTGGCGGCGCTGGGCTTCGCCTCGGCGGGCGCGGCGGGCGCGGCGGTGGCGCTGGGCGCCCGGCGCGGCGGCGTACTGATCGCGGTGATCGTGCTGCCGCTCTACGCTCCGCCGGTGATCTTCGCCGCCGGCGCGCTCAGCGCCGCGGCGAGCGGCCTGCCCTGGGGCGGGGCGATGCTGCTGCTGGCGGCCTACACCCTGGCCGCCGTGGCGCTGGCCCCCTTCGCCGCCGCCGCCGCCGTTCGCAACGCCGTCGGCTGAGCCTCACTCGATCTCGGGGACCACCACCACGCGACCCGCGACCGCAAGCTCCCCGGTCGGCCCGGGCAGCCCGTCGGGCCCCGGAGGTCCCGCCGCCGCCGAGCCGTAGCCGCAGGCGGTGTTCTGGATCGCCCCGCCGGCGCCGCCGCGCCCGCCGGGTCCGCCCTGGCCGGCCACGCCGGGTTCGCCCTGGAACGTCACCTGCTCGCGCGAGCCGCCGATGGCCCCGACCAGCTCCAGCACCCCGCCGCCGCCGCCGTTGCCGCCGGCGCCGCCCTGGCCGCCCGGTCCGCCGGGAACGCTCCGCGAGCCGCCGCCGCCCGAACAGTCGATCAGGTCGCCTATGGCGTCGCCGCCGCCGCTCCTCACCGTGGTTTCCGAGTAGCCGTCCTCGCCCGGCTCGCCCGGCGCCCCGTCCTGCCCGTTCAGCCGGACCGTCAGCCGCCCCTGCAACGGCGACAGCGTCACCAGCCTGACCACGCCGCCGTCCGCCCCGTGCGTGCCCAGTTCCGGCGCCGCGGTGGACGGCCTCAGCGGATCGGCCACCGGTTCCGGCTCGCGCCGGTTGCGCCGACGGCCCGCGGGCGTCGCCGCCGCCGGCGCGGACGTCGGTCGCGCCGCCGCCGGCCCCGCGGCCCTCAGCGCCGCCTCGACGAACTCGAAGCCGATCACCTGGCCGCCCTGGCTGACGATCTGGTTGGCCAGGATCTCGAACCGCGCCCCGTTGGTGACGATCCGCGCCCCGTCCTCCAGCCGCACGATGTTGGCCACCAGCTGCCGATAGCGCCCGTTGGCCGCGCCCTCGCCCACCACCAGCACCGCCCCGTCCAGCACCAGGTCCCGCTTTTCCAGCAGTTCCTCGGCCACCAGCCCCGAGGCCGGCGGCAAGAAGAATTCGGTCGGCAGCTCGTCCAGTTGCACCCGCCCCGTCACCCGGTAGACGCCTCGCGGCGAGGGCGGCACCCGCTCGGCGGTGGCGGCGGGCCTGACCGCCGGCGCCTCGCGCACCCCGCCGGTCCCGGGCAGGCCACGCAGCACCAGCAGCAGGATCGCCAGACAGACCGCCGTCACGACCGCGGCTATGCCCAGGGTCACCTTCAGCGTCGGCCGTCGCACGCTCGACATCCGGCCGCCGCGGCGCGCGTCCGGCGCTCGCTGCGCCTCGTCCATCACGCGTCTCTGGCCTCGACCGAAGGGGAAATCGCGCGCATCTATCCCGCCCGATGGTGCGATTCCTAGACCAAGCGGCCGGACCGCGCGCGAAGGCGGCCGCCTGTCGCATCGGCGCCGCATCGCTGATCGGCCTGATCGCGCTCGGCTTGCCGGTGCAGGCGCAGCGGCGGCCGGACCTCGACGCCCTGCGGGCGCTGCGCATCGAACGTGAGGCCGAACGCGACCGCTACCGCCAGGAGGCCGCCGAGGCGGCGCGCGAGATCGCCGCGCTCCGCCTCGAACTCGCCAGCCTGGGTCGCGCCCAGGTCGGCGGAGAGGCGGTGGCCGGCGACCAGCGGCTGGCGATCACCGCGCTGGAGACGCGCGAGGCGGCGCTCACCGCCCGCGCCGCCGTCAACCGCACCGACCTCGCGCGACTGCTCGGGGCGTTGCAGGCCTATGAGCGCGACCCGCCCCCCGCCCTGCTGGTCTCTCCCCGCTCGGCGCTGGACGCGGCCCGCGCCACCATCCTGGTCCGCGCGCTGCAGCCCGAACTGCAGCGCCGCGCCGCCGCCTTTCAGGCCCAGGCCCGGGCGCTGACCATCGCCCGCCGCGACCTGGCCCTGGCCGGCTCGGCCCTGGCCACCGTGGAGCGCGAGAACGCCGACCGACGTCTGCGCATCGAGCGCCTGCTGGCCGAGAAGTCCGCTCTGGAACGCCGCCGCCTGGCCGACGCCGACGCCGCCGACGCGGGTCTGGCCGAGCTCGCCGCCCAGGCCCGTTCGCTCGGCGACCTGATGGCCCGCCTGCCGATTCCCGGACCCGACCCCGCCGCCGGCGCCGCGCCCTCGATCCGCCTGGGCCTGCTGCGCCCCGTGGCCGGCGCCGTGGTCCGCGGCTTCGGCGGCGACAGCCGGGGGTTAAGGTTTCGCACCGATCCTGGCGCCGCCGTGATCAGTCCCTTCGCCGCCCGCGTCGACTACGCCGGCCCCTTGCGCGGCTGGGGCGGCGTGTTGATCTTGAGCGGGCCGGACGGCTACCATGTGGTGCTGGCGGGCCTGCAGGCCGTCGCCAGCGGAGCCGGAAGGCCCGTGGCGGCGGGAGAACCGGTCGGACGAATGGCGTCCGGCTCGCCGGGCGACCCCGCCCCCGAGCTGTACCTCGAAGTCCGCCGGAACGGCGAGCCGGTCGACCCGGCCCGGTTCATGAATACGACGCCACGCCCCGTGCGTTAGGTGTCGGAGGTGTCTGAAATGCGCAAGATTCTGCTGGTCGGCCTGTCCACCTTCGCTCTGGGCGCCGCCTGCGCCACCGCCGTCGCTTACGCCGATCAGGCGGGCGGGCGGCCGAGCGCCGAAACCTACCGCATGCTGGAGCTGTTCGGCGACGTGCTGGCCACCGTCGAGCAGCAGTACGTGGTCCCGGTCGACGATCGCCGGCTGATCGAGAGCGCCATCGACGGCATGCTCTCCTCGCTCGATCCGCACTCCGGGTACCTCTCGGCGGACAACTTCGACGACATGCGCGAGACCACCCGCGGCGAGTACGGGGGCTTGGGCATGGAGGTCACCTCCGAGAGCGGGGCTGTACGCATCATGACCGCCATGGACGGCACGCCGGCCCAGCGCGCGGGCCTGCAAACCGGCGACGTCATCGGCGCCATCGACGGCCAGAGCCTGCTCGGCGTCACCCTGACCGAGGCGGTGCGCCAGCTGCGCGGCGCGGTTGGCACGCAGGTGACCCTGACGGTGGGCCGCGAGAACAGCGAGCCTTTCGACGTGCGCCTGACGCGGGAGGTGATCAACGTCCGCTCCGCCACCGGCCGCATGGAAGGCGACGTCGGCGTCCTGCGCATCAGCCAGTTCAACGAGGACACCGCCGAGGAGGCCCGCACGGTCCTGGCCACGCTCCAGCGCGAGAACCCGAACCTGCGCGGCCTGATTCTGGACATGCGCAACAACCCCGGCGGTCTGCTGGACAGTTCGGTGGCCATCTCCGACATGTTCCTCAGCGGCGGCGAAGTGGTCAGCCAGCGCGGCCGCGACGCCCGCTCCATCGACCGCTACAACGCCGAGCCCGGCGACCTCTTGAACGGCAAGCCCATGGTGGTGCTGGTCAACGGCGGCTCCGCCAGCGCCGCGGAGATCGTCGCCGGCGCCCTGCAGGACCGCGGCCGGGCGGCCGTTCTGGGCCTCACCACCTTCGGCAAGGGCTCGGTGCAAACCGTGATCCCGCTGCGCGGCGGCCTCGACGGAGCCTTGAAGCTGACCACGGCCCGCTACTACACCCCGGCCGGCCGCTCCATTCAGGCGCGGGGCATCGTCCCGGACCTGCAGGTCGCCCGCTCGCGGCAGGAGGCCGAGGTCGCCACCCGCACCATGTTCCAGCTGACCGAGGCGCACCTGCGCAACGCCCTGCAGCAGGAGGGCGAGCCGGCCCGCAACGCGCTGGAGATCGCCATGCTGCCGCCGGAGTCCTACTCCGCCGAGGAGGACTACCAGCTGGCCCAGGCGCTGACCGTGATGCGCCGCGGCGGCCAGCCCGTGCAGGTCGCGCAGGCCATGCAGCGCGCCGTCCCGCCGCGCCCGGCCACGACCCTGGCCTCCGCCACAGGCGCCCGCGGCGCGCCCACCGCCGCCGACCGAGCCGAGCGCGCCACCACCCGCCTGACCGCTCCGGCGGCGGCGCGGCCGAGCCCCGGGACCCCGGCCGAGACGGTCCTGCCGGCGAGCCCCGGAGTTACGCCTGCCGCCCGCGGCGCCGACGCCCCGGCCGGCCGCACGCCGGGCTCTCTGCCAACGCAGACGACGCCGCCGGAACAGCCGGCCACCACCCCGCGTCGGTAGATCGCGCGCAGCCTGCAGCTCGGGGCGGGAGAGCCGGGTTCGGCGTTGCGGATTCGATGTGGACCTTCGGGGCGCGGAGGGCGACATAGCGCGCCATGAACGCAGCGGAACAGTCGAGACGGCGATCCGGCCGACGCGTCGTGATCGCGCTGGCGGCCGCGACCGCGCTGCTAGCGGCGTGTGAGCGCGGCGGCGGCGGCGACGGGCCCCCCGTACCCGGCGATGTGGCGGTGGCTGAGGTCGGCGACCGGACGATCTGGGCCTCAGACGTCAAGCGCGAGGCGGCGGCGCAGCGGCTGATCACCGAGGGCGAGCCGCTGGACACCGGCTCGGCGACCTTCCGCCGGGTGCTGGACGAGGTGGTCGACCGGCGGCTGCTGGCGCTGGAGGCCGAGCGGCGGAACCTGGACGACGGACCAGCGGCGCGGCGGCGGCTGCAGGCGGCCCAGGACCAGGTGCTGGGCGACATGGTCATCGAGGAGGCCGTGGGGCGCTCGGTCAACGAGGACGCGGTGCGCGCGCTGTACCGCGAGCAGCTCCGACTCTCGCAGAGTTCGGAGCAGTTCCGCGCCCGGCAGATCGTCACCCGCACGCCGGAGGAGGCGCGGGCGGTGCGGCGGCTGCTCGACGCCGGCGGTGACTTCGACCAGCTGGCGGTGGAGCGCTCCACCGACGCGGCCACCCGGTTCAACGGCGGCGACCTCGGCTATTTCACCGCCGACGTCATGCCGCCGGCCTACGCCGAGGCGCTGGAAGGGGTGCGGCCAGGGCAGCTGGTCGGGCCGTTCCAGACGGCGGGCGGCTGGGTGCTGCTACGGCTGGAGGATCGCCGGCGGGAGGAGCCGCTGACCCTGCAGGAGGCGCGGCCGCAGATCCTGCGGTTTTTGACCTACGACGAGATTCGCGAGCTGATCCAGACGCTGAGGCGCGGGGCGGAGATTCGCTACCTGATCGCCCGCCCCGCCGGTACCGCCGCGCCGCGCGAGCCGGCCTCGGCCCCGCCGGGAGCGCCGCCCGCGTCCACCGGCCCGGCCGCCCCGCCGCCGGGCACGGCGGGCGCCCGGGCGCCGGGCTACGTGGCCCCGACGGCTTCGCCCGGCACCGCGCCGCCGCGGACCGTGGCCCCGCCGCCGCGGCCGGAGCCCCCCCGGTGAAGCCGCCCGCGGGAGGCGGCCCGCCCCGCTCGGCCGGGCGCCGGGCGCTGGAGACGGTGGCGCGGCCCGCCGAACGGGTCGGACAGACGGTGGCGGAAGCCCTGCGCGGGCTGGCCCCCCGGAGCCGGCCTTCGGAGCCCGCGATCCCCGCCAGGCTGGAGCCGCGGCTTTCGCCGCTGGCCGTGCCGTTCCCGGCCATCCCGCCGATCGGCGGGGTCGAGCTGGCGACCGCCCGGGCCGGCTTCTACAGACACGAGCGTCCGGACCTGATGGTCATGCGCTTCCCCAAGGGCGCGAGCTGCGCCGGGGTGTTCACCAACCACGGAGTGGGCTCCGCGCCGGTCGATTGGTGCGCGCGGCAGCTCGGGGCCACCGAGGGAGAGGACGTTCGCCTGCTGGTGGTCAACGCCGGCTGCGCCAACAGCTTCACCGGCCGGGCCGGGGCGGACGCGGTGCGGCGGGTGGCGGCGGCGGCGGGCAAGCGCTTCGGCTGCCGCCAGCGGGACGTGATGCAGGCCTCCACCGGGGTGATCGGGGTGCTGCTTGACGACGCGAAGATCGCCGCCAGGCTGCCGGAGATCGAGGCCGGGCTGGCGGCCGACGGCTGGGCGGCGGCGGCGCAGGCGATCACCACCACCGACACCTTCCCCAAGGGGGCCTGCGCCCAGAGCGAGATCGACGGCGTGCCGGTGAAGATCGCCGGCATCGCCAAGGGGTCGGGCATGATCGCGCCGGACATGGCCACCATGCTGGCCTTCGTGGTCACCGACGCGGCCCTGTCGCCGGCGGTGCTGCGGGTGCTGCTGGGGCTGTATGTGCGGGGCAGCTTCAACAGCGTGACGGTGGACGGCGACCGCTCGACCAACGACACCTGCCTGCTGTTCGCCACCGGCGCGGCGGGAAGCCCGCGCATCGGCCGGGCCGGCGACCGGCGGCTGGCGGATTTCCGGGTCAAGCTGGAGGGCGTGCTGCTGGACCTGGCGCACCAGCTGGTCCGCGACGGCGAGGGCGCCACCAAGTTCGTGGAGATCGAGGTGACCGGCGCGCAGTCGGCGGTCTCGGCGAGGAAGATCGCGCGGACCATCGCCGAGAGTCCGCTGGTGAAGACGGCGCTGGCGGGGGAGGACGCCAACTGGGGGCGCGTGGTGATGGCCGTGGGCCGGGCGGACGAGCCCATCGACCGCGACGCCCTGTCGATCCGCTTCGGCGAGCTGGCGGCGGCTGAAGACGGGATGGTGTCGCCGACCTACGACGAGGCGGCGATGAGCGCCTACATGAAGCGGGCCGAACTGAAGATCGCGGTCGACGTGGGCGTGGGACGGGGCAGTTCGACGGTGTGGACCTGCGACCTGACCAAACGCTACGTGGAGATCAACGGCGACTATCGGTCGTGAGCGGCGGCGACGGCGAAGCCCGCCGAGAAGCTAGCGCGGCAGATGCGCCAACGAGGGTGGACGATCCGCCAGATCAGCGAAGCCCACGAAAGGGGCGAACGCCACGCCGCGGTCAACAGCGAGACGGGCGGACCCGCGACACGCTATGTTCACGCGACGACGGGACGGTCCGTCGTTATCGACGACCAAACAGGAGAGGTGATCCATGTCGGCGGCGACGGCTTCATCTACTGACACGGTCACCGTCTACGTGCGCCTGCTGAACGAGGGGACGGACGTCTGGCGCCCGGTCGAAGCCGCCAGGTTGAGCGAAACGACATTCCGCTTGTCGGAAGATCCCACGCCGGACGACGAAGAGTGGACCTTCCAGCCTGGCGACATCGTCGTGGCGGAACATCGGCGAGGCGAGCGGGAGCAGCCGCTGGTCGCCGTGGCGCGGGCTAGCCAGATCGACGAGCGCTCATGGGGCCGTCGGCGCGCCGCCAGCTGACGGGTGTCGACGTTGCTCGTGCTCGTTTCGGCCGTCGCCCTGGTGGACGTGGACGGGCGGGTGCTGCTGGCGCGGCGGCCGGCGGGCAAGGCGCACGCGGGCCTCTGGGAGTTCCCAGGCGGCAAGGTCGAGGACGGCGAAACCCCGGAGGCGGCGCTGATCCGCGAACTCGACGAGGAGCTGGGCGTGGAGGTCGCCGAAAGCTGCCTGGCCCCCTTCTCGTTCACCAGTCTCGCTAACGAGTCCTTTCACCTTTTGATGGTCTTGTATCTGTGCCGGCGGTGGCGGGGTCGCCCGTCGGCGCGGGTGCATCAGGCGCTCGCCTGGGTGCGGCCCCAGCGGTTCTCCGACTACGAGACGCCGCCGGCCGACCGTCCGCTGATGGCGCAGCTGCGCGATTTCCTGTGAGGAGACGAGCTTGATGCCCGGGCCGTCGCCGCTCCTGAAAGCGTTCGCGGACGACGAGCGCGGGGCCACGGCCATCGAATACGCCATGATCGCCGCCCTGTTGTCGATGCTGGCCATCGTCGGGGTGATCACCTTGGGCGACAGCCTGGTCGCCCTGTGGACGTACATCGTCGACGGCCTGGCCGCGGCCTTCGCCTAGGATTCCACCACCACCGAAGCCTTGACCGCGTCGGCCAGCCGGGTTCGGGCCGAGCCCGGCGTCAGCGCGTGCGGCTGCGAGGCGTGCGGCGCCCAGCCGGTCAGGGTGACGATCTCGAAGGTCGCCGACACGCGGCCGTCAGGCTCGGCGGCGTCGCGGGCGTAGGCGGCGCAGGCGCGGGCCAGCACCTCGCGGGTGAGCGGCGCGGCAGGCCGGTCGGCGAGCGCCGCGCCTTCGCCCATACGCCTGAGGTCCGCCAGCAGCTTCAGCGGGGAGGCGTAGCGGACCGTGATCCGGTCGACGTCGGCCGCCGGCAGGGCGAAGCCGGCGCGCTGCAGCAGGCCCGCGGCGTCGCGCGGATCGGCGAAGGGCGCCACCCGGGCCCCGGCGCCGCCACGGACCTCGGTCTCGGCCTCGAGCAGGGCGCGGCGCAGTTCGCAGAGGGTGTCGCCGGCGAGCATGGCGGCGAGGAACAGGCCGTCGGGCTTCAGGGCACGGCGGATCTGGGTCAGCGCCCCGGGCAGGTCGTTGACGACGTGCAGGGCGAGCCCTGAGACCACCAGATCGAGCGACGCGGGGGCGAACGGCAGCCGCTCCTCGTCCAGCACCACCGCCGGACGGCCGCCGAGCAGGCGCGGCGAAAGGTCGGCTTCGACCAGGGTTCCGACGCGGTCGCCGGCGGGCGAAGCGGCGAGCGCGCGCGCGAAGGCGCCGCCGCGGGCCCCGAGGTCGACGGCCAGCGGGAAGTCCCGCATGATCCCCTCCAGCCGCCAGACCAGGTCCTCGGCGACGCGGACGCGAAGGAAGTCGGCCTGAGCCATGGTCGCGGCCGCCCGGTCCAGCCAGCGGCGCAGCCGGGCGCGGTCGAACAGGAGCGGCGGGGCGGACATGCGCGGCGAAGATGGGGCGGGCCGGGTCTGGCGGGAAGTCGCCGGCTGGCGGCCGGGACCTCGGCTGCGAGGCGCGGTGGCGGCGCTGCTGGACGTCGCTTGGCCGCAGACCGCCGCGGACGGCGCGCCGTCGGCGGTGGGCGGGTTCTCCGCCGACGGCTGGGCGCAGGTGCGATTCCTCGAAGCGCCCTGGTGCGACGGCTGCGGCGCGCCCTTCGAGCACGACCTCGGCGCGGGCGTGCGCTGCGCCCCCTGCGAGGCGCGGCCGTTCGCCTTCGACCGGCTGCGCGCCGCCTGCGCCTACGACGAGCGGTCGCGCGACCTGGTGCTGCAGTTCAAGCACGGCGATCGGCTGGAGCACGCGAAGTTGTTCGCCGCCTGGCTGGCGCGGGCCGGCCGCGAGCTGATCGCCGAGGCCGAGGCGGTCGTGCCGGTGCCGCTGCATCCGCTCCGTCTGCTGAAGCGGCGCTACAACTAGGCCGCGGAGATCGCCCGGCCGCTGGCCCGGCGCGAAGGCCTGCCCTACCTGCCCGACGCCTTGGTGCGCACCCGCAGGGGCGGCCAGGCGGGGCGTTCGGCGTCCGGACGGCGGCGGGAAGCCCAGGGCGCCTTCGCCGTTCCGGAGGGGCGGCGGGGCCAGGTGGCGGGTCGCCGTGTTCTGCTGGTCGACGACGTGCTGACCACCGGCGCCACCGCGGAGGCCTGCGCGCGGGCGTTGAAGCGGGCGGGCGCGAGGTCCGTCGACGTGGTGGTGGTGGCGCGGGTTCCGGACCCGCGCGACGTCACCATATGACGCCATTCCGCTAGGACGAGGTCAGCATGCAAACGGTTGAAATCTACACCAAACCCTACTGCCCCTACTGCGCCCGCGCACTCGGGCTGCTGGCCCAGAAGGGCGTGGACTTCACCGAATACGAGGACGCCTCGACCAACATGGAGCGCAAGCGGGAGATGATGCACCGGGCCGGCGGCCGCGCGACCTTCCCGCAGGTTTTCATCGGCGGCGAGCACGTGGGCGGCAGCGACGAGCTGGCCGCGCTGGAGCGCGACGGCCGGCTGGACGCGAAGCTGGCGGCCTGATGGCGGAACTGCGCGTCGCGCTGGTCCAGCTGCGCACGCCGGCGTCGCAGGCGGCCGCGCTGGCGCACGCCGAGCCGCTCGTGCGGCGGGCGGCCGAGGCGGGCGCGCGGCTGATCGTGACCCCGGAAGCGACCAACGTCCTGCAGCGGCGGCGCGAGCTGCTGTTCGCCGCCTTGACGACGCTGGAGGGCGATCCGGCGGTGAGCGGCCTGCGGGCGCTCGCGCGTGAACTTCGGATCTGGCTGCTGATCGGTTCGGCGCTGGTGCGGCGCGACGACGGGCGGGCGGCGAACCGCTCGGTGCTGGTCGGACCGGACGGCGGGGTCGCCGCGACCTACGACAAGCTGCACATGTTCGACGTTGATCTGCCGACCGGCGAGCGGCACCGGGAGTCCGAAGCCTACGTCGCCGGCGAAGCGGCCGTGGTGGCGGAGACGCCGTTCGGCGGCCTGGGCCTCAGCGTCTGCTACGACCTGCGTTTCCCGCAACTCTACCGCGCGCTGGCCAAGCGGGGCGCGGACCTGATCGCCGTCCCGTCGGCCTTCACCGTGCCCACCGGCGAGGCGCACTGGGAGGTTCTGCTGCGCGCCCGCGCCGTCGAGACCGGCGCCTTCGTGCTGGCGGCGGCGCAGGGCGGGCGACACGAGGACGGCCGCGCCACCTGGGGCCGCTCGATGATCGTCGATCCCTGGGGGCGGGTGCTCGCGCGGGCCGACGACGACGAACCGCAGGTGGTGATCGCCGACCTCGAGCTGGACGAACCGGCGCGAGTGCGGGCGGCGATCCCGGCGCTGACCCACGACCGGGCGTTCGCCGCACCGTGATCCGCTACGCGCTTTCCTGCGGGCACGGCCACCCGTTCGAGGCGTGGTTCGGCTCGTCTTCCGACTACGACGAGCAGGCCGCGCGTGGGCTGGTGGAGTGCCCGTTCTGCGCCTCGAAGACCGTACGCAAGCAGATCATGGCCCCGGCGGTGGCCGGTACGAAGCGCAAGGGCGGAGACGAGGGACCCTCGCCGCAGATGCAGGCGATGATGATGGAGGCCGCCGGCAAGATGCGGAAGCACGTCGAGGACAACTTCGACTACGTCGGCGACCGCTTCGCGAGCGAGGCCCGCGACATCCACGACGGCGTCTCCGAAGAGCGCGGCATCTACGGCCAGGCCACCCCCGCCGAGGTCAAGGACCTCGTCGCCGACGGCGTGAAGGTCGCGCCGCTCCCGGCCGCCGCGACGCCTACGCCGCCGAAGAAGAAGCTGAACTAGCGCGCCGCGGCGTCGGGCGTCGGGGCCGCGTCGGCCACCGCCCGCCTGGCCTTGCGGGCGAGCTGGCGCGTGGAGGGGTCGTTGCGGCGCAGGATTTCGGCCATCAGCCAGTTAGCGAAGGTGACCCAGACGGCGTGCGGCAGGCCCGCAAGGGCCGCCGGGCGGTCGGCGTTCCAGGCGGCGGCGACGAAGCTCCAGGCCCCGAAGAACTGGGCCACGGTGTTGGCCTCGGCCGCCTTGAGGTCGCGCCGGCCGAAGAACATCTTCGAGAAGGTCGGGATGCTGGTGAGGTTCACCGCCAGCACGCCGAGCGCGCGGTTGCGCCAGACGTCGCTGGGCTTCCGGAGCAGGCGGAAGGCGGCGTAGGCGAGACCGACCTCGATGGCCGGCCAGACCAGGCCGAAGGCCAGGTCGGGCGGCGTACCGCTCGGCTTGTCCAGATCGCGGTACCAGCGCTTCGCGGCCGGATCGTTCTGGGGACCCGGAGCACGGTAGCCGAGCACGCCGACGATCAGCAGAGCCCCCACCGCGACGGTCGCGGCGGTGACCAGCGGAAAGCGGCCCTGTTCGTCGGGCAGCGCCGGATCGAGGGGGCCGCCCCGCAGCCGGTCGACGACCGCATCCTGAATCCGGTCGAGCATGGCCGTCCTCCGCCCGCCCCTGACGCCGGAGGCGGGTGGATGGTTCCCGTGCCACGTCCATCGCAGGTGTCCACAGGGGCGGCACGGTCTCCACACCGCGCCCTCTCGGCGGCGGCGCCGCGCGCCGACCGAGGTCGGGGCACCAAGATCCCGGCCGCGCGTTCGGCGGAGGTGAGCGCGCCGCTGATCGAGGGGGAGACCTGCTGGCGCACGGCCCACGCCGACCGCGTGGCGCTGCTGGTCGACGCCCAGGCCTATTTCGCGGCGGCGGAAGGGGCCCTGCGCGAGGCCGAGCGCTCGATCCTGCTGATCGGCTGGCACTTCGACAGCCGCACGCGCCTGCGGCCCTTCACGCCGGATCCGACGCCCATCGGCCACCTGCTGATCCGGTTGGCGCGGGAGCGGCCCGAGCTGAAGGTCCGCGTGCTGATCTGGAACATGGCTCTGGCCATGTCGGCGGGCTTCGAGTTCTACCCGGGGCGGGCCCGGGCGACGTTCGTCGGCACCGGCGTCAGCTACCACCTGGACCGCACCGCCCCGTTCGGGGCGTCCCACCACCAGAAGCTGCTGGTGGTCGACGACAAGATCGCTTTCATCGGCGGCGGCGACTTCTCGGTCGATCGCTGGGACACCGCGCGGCACCTGGACGAAGACCCGCGGCGGATGGACCCCGACGGCGACTTCCACCCGCCGCGCCACGAGGTCATGGCCATGGTCGACGGCGACGCCGCCCGGCTGATCGGCGACGTGGCCCGCGAGCGCTGGTGTCGCGGAACCGGCGAGACGCTGAAGCCGGTGGTCACCGCCGGCGATCCCTGGCCCGACATGATGCCGTCTTCGCTGGAGGACGTGACCGTGGCGGTTTCCCGCACGCGGGCCGCGCACCACACTTACTCGCCGCTGCGGGAGAGCGAGGCGCTGCACCTGGCGGCGATCGCCTCGGCGCGGCACACCATCTACCTGGAGAACCAGTACGTCACCTCCCGCGTGATCGCCGAGGCGCTGGCCGTCCGGCTGGCCGAGCCGGACGGGCCGGAGGTGACGGTGATCTCCACGCGCCAGTCGCCCAGCTGGTTCGACCGCGGCACCATGGACCGCACCCGCGACGGCCTGATCGAACGTCTGCGCGAGGCCGACGTCCACGGCCGCTTCAGCGCCTGGTGCCCGCTGACGCCCGGCGGCGGCGGCGTGATCGTCCACTCCAAGGTAAGCGTCATCGACGACCGACTGCTCAGGGTCGGTTCGACCAACCTGAACAACCGCTCGCTGGGCTTCGACACCGAGTGCGACCTGGTGGTGCAGGCGGAAACCGATGCTCAGCGCGACGCGGTGCGGACCCTCCGCGACCGGCTGATCGGCCACTTCCTCGGCTGCACCGGCGCGGCCTTTTCCGAGGCGGTCAACCAGTTCGAGACGCTGGAGGGGGCCATCCGGGCGATGAACCGGCGCGGCCGGCTGGAGGCGTTGAAGACCAACGCCCACGGGCCGTTCGGCAAGCTGGTGGCCGCCTGGCAGATGGGCGACCCGATCAGCCGCGAGGACAGCTTCCGGCCCTGGCGGCGGCGCAGGCTGGCCGAGGCGGCCGGCGAGCGGGCGCGGCTGGCGGTGTCAGCCGCCGTCCTTAAACTCGAAGTCCATCCACAGCGGCAGGTGGTCGGAGGCCAGCCGCATCAGCGGGGCGTCGGCGGCCTCGACGTTCAGCACGCGGACCCCCCGGCTGACGAACAGGTGGTCGATGCGCAGGATCGGCAGGCGTGAGGGGTAGGTCGGCTGGGTGCGGCGGCCCTTGAGCGCCCGCTGGGCGTCCTGCAGGGCGCCGGCCAGCGCCTGGTAGGGGCGGGTCCGCGACGGCGCGTTGAAGTCGCCGAGCAGGATCACCGGGTCGAGACAGTCGGGGTGGGCCAACCAGTCCTCGCTGAGCAGGGCGGCGACCTGGGCGCGCTGTTCGCGGGGCATCAGGCCCAGGTGGGTGGTGATCACCTGCAGCTTGCCCCCGTCGAGTTCGATCTCCACCCACAGCGCGCCGCGGGGCTCCAGCAGCGTCATCTCCGGCAGGGTCGGCAGGGCGGCGGCCCTGACCAGCCGCATGGGCAGGGGGGTCAGCACGGCGTCGCCGTAGCGCTCCTCGGCCACCTTCATGGCGGCGTTGAAGTGGAAGCGCATGCCGAGCTTCTCGGCGAGCGCATGGGCCTGGTCGACGCCACGGCTGCGGTTGCGGCCGACGTCCAGTTCCTGCAGGGCGACGATGTCCGGCCGGCAACGGGCGATCACCTCGGCCACGCGGTCGACGTCCAGCCGCCGGTCGGTCCCCAGGCACTGGTGGACGTTGTAGGTCAGGATACGGGGCACGAACCGGTCCGTGCCCCGCGTCTCGGGCTAAGACAAGGCGAGCGGGCGGATCAGAAGGCCATGCCGATCGCCAGGCGGCCGGTGTTGGACTCGTAGCCGTCGCCGAACCGGCCGCGGTAGCTGGCCGAAACGGTGAAGCGTTCGGCGAAAGTCCCCGACAGGCCGGCGTTGATCAGGCCGACGCCGTCGTCAGGTTCGTCCACCTCAGTCAGCAGCCGCCGGGCGGGGTTGTCCACCAGTCCCGCCGACACCGCGTCGCCGTCGTAGCTGAAGTAGTCGCGGTAGCCGCCCTCCACATACCCGCTTAGCGTGTCGCCCAGGCGATGGTCGTAGCGGAGCGAGATCTGGCCGGCGAGCGCGTCGACCCGGCGCTCGTCGATCAGCTGGCGGGCCATGGGCCCGTCCTCGCTGTAGCCGTCCACCTGGGCGGCGGTGAAGTCCAGGCCGATGCGGGGGCTGAGCACCCCGCCGCCCATCTCGTAGATCAGGCCGCCGCGAACCGCCGCACCGAAGTTCCAACCGTCGGTGTCGGCCTCGTGGATCGCCGGCGCGACGGAGGTCAGCCGGCGGATGTCGTCGTATTCCTCGAAGCCGCCGCCGATGGAGGCGTCGACGAAATACCGCTGACGGCGCAGGCCGCCGTAGACGTCGCCGGAGAAGCCGGTGGTCTCGAAGCCCAAGCGCCCGGCGCTGACGTCGGAGCGGGTGTAGCCGACGCCCAGGCCCAGGTGCATGTCGGCGGTCAGCCCGGCCTCGGCGGCGAAACGGACCGAGCCGGTGTCGATCTCGGCGTTCGAGACGTCGCCGCGTGCGTCGGACTCGGTGACGCCGCCGTCGATGGAAAGGGTCCCCCGGCTCTCGCGCTCGCCGAGCTGCGGGGCCAGCAGGGCGCGGTCGAGCACCGCGTCATGGGCCATGCGTCGGTGCAGCAGGCCGGTCTCGGCCTGCAC
>Ga0136611_10001521_pt1 | contig 16143 bp, 10 predicted proteins | sample AntDrymUQ2232306_2_FD_106645 | JGI IMG/M metagenome (GOLD analysis project Ga0136611, IMG submission 106645) | Polar desert sand microbial communities from Dry Valleys, Antarctica - metaG UQ223 (23.06) | ecosystem: Environmental > Terrestrial > Soil > Desert | place: Antarctica: Dry Valley...
ACATCGCCGATATTTCTCACCCAATCCACGCCGAGCGCGTCGCATTTAAGTTCCGCTAATTTTTTATAAGAACCGACGCCTTTCGCAAAAACAATCACCGGCGCGCCGTTTGTTTCGAGTTTTTCGCAAATATATCGAATATATTTGAGCGAGAATTCTTCAAAATCCGTCGGCGATAAAATGCTCGCCCAGGTATCAAAAATTTGTACGGCATCGCAGCCGGCGCGGATTTTCGCGTTCAGATATTCGACGACCGAATCGGCTAAAATCTGCAAAAGTTTATGCGCGGCTTCCGGTTCGTTGTAAATGAAACTTTTGATAATGTCGAAGTTTTTCGAGCCTTTGCCTTCGACCATATAAGCCGCCAGCGTCCACGGCGAGCCGGAAAAACCGATCAAAGGAACGCGATTGTTCAACTTTTCCTTGGTCATTTTGACGGCTTGCATTACGTAATCAAGTCGTTCGATCAAACCTTCAATTTGCAAATTTTCAATTTGTTCAATTGAGCGAATCGGCGTATCGAAAACCGGACCTTTCGATTCGATAACGTCGAGATGCATTCCCATCGCTTCAGGAATCACCAGGATATCGGAGAACAAAATCGCCGCGTCCGGCTTGATGATATCAATCGGCTGAACCGTAACTTCAGAAGCGAGTTCAGGCGTTTTGCACATTGTCAAAAAGTCGTGCTTGGCACGAATCGCGCGGTATTCGGGCAAATAACGACCGGCTTGACGCATAATCCAAACGGGCGTGCGCTCTGTTTTTTCGCTTTTACAAGCTCTGATAAATAATGAATTTTCGCTCAAATTTTCTCCTTCGTTTTACGCGAATGGTTTTTCGGGTCTGTTTTGACAGTATTCGCAGGTTGAATCGCCGCAAGCGAAATCAAGCCAAACATTACATTTCGGACAAACAAAAGAATCATAATCGTCATAATAGATACTGTTTTCTAAACAATTCGGACAAAGTTTTTCATCATCAATGAATCCATCTATTTCTTGTTCATCAATGATTACAGTTCCTTTGTTTTTATTTTCGACTACTCTTTTCAACTTTTCTATCCAAAAAATTTATTAATTCAACTGCAAAATCTTCCGCCTTCGCTTTAGATGAAACGAATCTGACTTTCAAATCTCGCTTTTCCAAAAAATCGGCGGTCGTTTTTCCGATTGTCGCAATCATCGTTTGATGCGGAAACGCCGCGCTGAATTGTTCGATAAAACTTTCAGCCGCGCTCGGACTAAAAAAACACACGCAAGCGATTTCGCCGTTTTCAAATTTTTCGCCGAGTTCGTTTATTTTATCAATACCGACCGTAATTTTCTCGGTTCGGTAAACAATCGCTTCGTCCACCGAGGCGATTTCCTTCAAAAAATCGGGAACCGAGCGCAGAGACTTGTCGCCGCGAACAAATAAAAATCGCTTATTTTTCAAATCTCCGGGCGCGATTCTCTCCAGCATCTCACGCGCCGTGTTCGCCGTTTCATCAAAGAACAAATCGAGACGCTCGTCTTTTAGTAAATCGAAAGTTCGCCTTCCCAAAATATAAATTTTCCCGTTAAAATCGGTGTTTCTCTCACGCAGTTTTCGGCGAAAAACTTTCGCCGCATTCGCGCTTGTCAAAAAAACTCCGTCGTAAATTTCAAGCGCGGAAATCTGCTTATCAAACTCATCTAAACTTTCAAGCACCACAGTTGCGATGGTCGGGCAATTGATAATCGAAAAACCACTTTCAGACAGCGTTCGGCTAAAATCATCAAATTCCCTGACGACCAGAATAGATGACATCAGACAACAACCTCGCTGACTGATTGTTGAGCCGCGCTTCGGGATTCATCAAGCAGTTCAGCCGCGCCCTGAAGCAAACATTTCTCGGCAAGATTTCGTCCCAAATTTTCCGCCTCGCTTGAGTTTCCGCGCATCGAATCACGAATAATTTTTTCGCCCTTCAAACTACCAATAAAACCTTGCAGAAAAATTTCCTCTTTTTCCAGAACCGCAAAACCACCAATCGGAACCTGACAACCGCCCTCTAGCGAGCGCAAAAATGCGCGTTCAGCCGTGATGCAAATTTCTGCCTTCCGGTCGTTGAGTTCGCGCACCATTACGGAGATTTCATAATCTTCGTCGCGGACTTCAATCGCCATTACGCCTTGTCCGACGGCGGGCAGCATAATATCGGCAGGAATGATTTGTTTGATGTGCTCGTCCAAATTCAGGCGATGAACGCCCGCGAAAGCGAGGATGATTCCGTCTAAATCCGAAGCGAGAAATTTTTCGATGCGCGTCGGCACGTTGCCGCGAATTTCGACGACTTCCAAATCCGGGCGAAAATGCAGCAATTGGCTTTTGCGGCGCAAACTGCCCGTCGCGATTTTTGCGTTTTTCGGTAAATCTTCGAGCGATGAATAATGTTTGGAGATCAATGCGTCGTTCGGCATTTCTCGCGCGCTGACCGCGCCGATTTTCAGATGTTTCGGCTGCGTCGTCGGCAAATCTTTCAGGCTGTGAACGGCTAAATCAATCTCGCCTGATAAAAGCGCGTTTTCAATTTGTGTCGTAAACAAACCTTTATCGCCGATTTTTGAAAGCGCGGTGTCGAGAATCACGTCGCCGGTGGTTTTGATAATACGGACTTCAAACCGGACTCGCGGAAAGCGTTTTTCAAGTTCGGTTTTGACGTAATCGGTCTGCCACAAAGCCAACCGGCTTCCGCGCGATCCGATGGTAAATATAGACTTCAATTTTAACCCTCTCGCGCGAACGCCGCGTTTTTCATCGCCACTAATTCGTTTACGACCTCAACGTGACCGGCAAAATTTTCCGCGCCGTTTTGCATCGCCAATTTGTGAACGCGCGAAACGTTTTTGAGCAGAAATTCTTTAACGCCGACTATTTCTTTCACAATCGAATCGGCGGGCTTCGCGCCGCACTGCATCGCGGTCGGCAGCAGCGGCAGTGAATAATACCAGACAAGAAAATCGCTCATCTCGCGCATTATATTTTTTTTGACCAGCGGCAAATCAGCCATCCGACGTTGATAATTTTTGTCTATTATCGCGTACAAATCATCAATATTTTTCAGGACGACGTTTTTCATTTCGCCCGCTTCAGGGGCGATATCGCGCGGCACGGCAATATCAATCAGAAGAATTTTGTTCGTTTGATTGGCAAAATCCGTTTTCTCCAAAATCGGTTCGGGCGCGCTCGTCGAGCTGATAACGATGTCGGCTTCGTTCAGATAATTTTTAAAGTTGTGAAAATCAATCGTTTCGCCTGTGAAATGATGCGATTTCTGTAAATCCTCGAGCAGTTCGTCGGAGTGCGCTCCGGTTCGATTGGTAATGATGATTTTTCCGACGCGCTTTTTAATCAAACACTCCGCCGTCAACCGCGCCGTATCGCCCGCGCCGACGATCATCACCGTTTTATCGTTCAACGAACTGTAAATTTCCGCCGCCAACTCGACCGCCGCTAAACTTATCGAAACCGCGCCTTTGTGCAAATTCGTTTCTGTCCGGGCGAGTTTTCCGATTTTAAAACCGCGCTGAAAAAGCTGATTCAAAATCTTTCCGGTTGAATTTTGTTTTTTGGCGAAAGAATACGCGTCGCGCAATTGATCTAAGATTTGCATATCGCCGACGATTTTCGAGTCAATGCTCGTCGCCACGCGAAAAAGCTGTTGACACGCCGCGCACGAAACCAACCCGAAAAAATGTTCGCGGCTCACCGTCGTTTCCGCGCTCTTGAAATTTATCAGCAAATCTTTATAAAAATTCAAATCAAGGTCAGTGCGCGTCGTCACGCCGTAAATTTCCGTGCGGTTACAAGTCGAAATAACAACGCATTCAACAAGCGTTTTTCTGAGTTCGGCAAGCAGCGAGCGCGCTTCGTTTTCGTGAACGTAAATCCGCTCGCGCACTTCAATCGGTGCCGTTTTGTGGTTGATTCCGACCGCGAATAAAATTGAATGTTGATTGAGATGCTGCAAAGTTTTTACTAAATAAATTTAATCAGTTCAAATCGGGCATTCTGCCGGTTAAATATAATACTAGCAAAAATCGTTTTTTTGTCTTAACACGGAATTATAATAATGCCTTATAAGCCAAATTAGTTACAAAAACCTTCAGTAAAAACCTGCGCTTATTATTCGCCGCATAAAATTTGCGCGGCGAGCAGCGGAATCATTAACTCGTGGTGACCCGTGATGGAAAAGCCGCGCCCCGCGCCGCCGGCGGTCGGACGACGAACGACATTCGTGTTCGGGCGATAGCTCTGAATAAAATCGAAATTAGCGGTTGTGAAATCTTCGAGCGGAAAACCCAGATTTCGCACAACCGTCACCGCTTTTAAGAAAATCTCCGGCAAAATGACCGCCGAGCCTAAATTTAAATAAACGCCGCCGCCGTTCAATTCTTTGACGATTGAACAAAACAATTTGAAATCGGTATGCGAAGTCGCGCCGAGAGCCGCGCCGTCGCAGGACGCGTGAAAATGTCCGATATCCGCGCCGATTGCCAAATGAGCGGTTAGAGGAATTCTCCGCCGGTAAGTTTGACAAATCAAAGAGGCGGCGGCGTTCGGCGGATTTTGCGAATTAACTTCCCTGCCCATCGCCTCGCCCAAACCAATTTCGTCTTTTGCCCCATTTTTCGCCGCCCGATTCAAAATCTCGCCGGTTTCTTTCGCCGCCCCGAAATCGCCTTTACCCAAAGTCGCGTCAACGTCTTCGCTGGTAAATCCAACGAGCGCGATTTCCGTATCGTGAACCAGAACCGAACCGTTCGAGGCGATTGCCGAAACGAAACCGCGCTCCATCAAATCAATCAGCACCGGCGCGAGACCGGTTTTAACGACGTGTCCGCCGATTCCCCAAACAATCGGTTTTTGCAAATCGCGTGCGCGCCGAATTTGTTTGGCAATTTCGCGCAACGACTGAACGGCTAAGATATTCGGCAGTTTCCTAAGAAAATTTTCGAGCGAATCCTTCTCATTGACCGGTTCGGCAAAATCTTTAACCGTCACCTTGCTCGGACGCGAAGCGAGTTCGTATGTGCTTATCGCGTCGAAATTTATCGGCTGATAATTTTCGTAGATTGACATAATAAATTTATATTATAGCGCTATCAATTGAGGCGTTTTTTCAAATCGCAGTTCGTTATGATAAAAAGCCTTTACCCGAATTGGCAAAGGCTTTTTATTTTAGGTAAGCAAATCTTCTTTTCGATTTAGTATTGCTTTAGATTTACCTGGCGGAAGATAACTGCAAACGCGCTTGGGCGGTTTCAAGTCGTTCGCGCTCCGTTTCGGCTTCGTCTAAAGAACCTTTCCAAGCGTTCAATTCCCTTTCGGCGGCATCGCGTTCCGCCCGGGCATCTTCGACATTAATTTCGCTCGCCGTCTCCGCGACATCCGCCAGAATGGAAACATTATTTTGGCTGACTTCGACGAAGCCGCCCGCGATAACCATTCGTTCGGTCGCGCCGCCGCGCGTGTAGGATAAAATTCCCGAACGCAGGGAAGAAATTAGCGGCGCGTGGTTCTGCAAAACACCGACTTCACCGCTCGCCGTCGGAATCGTTACCGAATCAACCGCTTCGCTCAAAACTTTTTTTTCTGGAGTTACAATTTCTAAATTCAACATTTTTTCAGTTATCAGTTATCAGTTATCAGTTATCAGTTACAGACCTGTTGACTGATAACTGTTATGCGGTTGCTGCCATTTTCTGCGCTTTTTCACGCGCCTGCTCGATTGTGCCGACCATATAAAACGCCTGTTCGGGCATATCGTCGCATTTGCCTTCGAGAATTTCTTTGAAACCTTTGATGGTGTCTGCGACTTTCACGTATTCGCCTTTCAAGCCGGTGAATTGTTCGCCGACGAAAAACGGCTGCGAGAAAAAGCGTTGGATTTTTCTGGCTCGCGCGACGGTCAATTTATCTTCTTCGCTCAATTCGTCGAGTCCGAGAATGGCGATGATGTCCTGCAAATCTTTGTAGCGCTGCAAAATGCGTTTGACCGACTGCGCCGTGTCATAATGCTCGTCGCCGACAATATCGGGCGTTAAAATCGTTGAGTTCGACGCGAGCGGGTCAACCGCCGGATAAATTCCGAGTTCGACAATTTGACGCGAAAGCGCGGTTACCGCGTCCAAATGCGCGAACGTCGTCGCCGGAGCCGGATCGGTGTAATCGTCCGCCGGAACGTAAACGGCTTGAATCGAAGTGACGGCACCGGTTTTCGTCGAAGTGATGCGTTCCTGCATCTCGCCCATTTCCGAGGCGAGCGTCGGCTGATAACCAACCGCCGACGGCATCCGCCCTAACAGCGCGGAAACTTCCGAACCGGCTTGCGTGAAGCGGAAAATGTTGTCAACGAAGAACAGCACGTCATTTCCTTGGTCGCGGAAATACTCGGCAACCGTCAAACCCGACAAAGCGACGCGCAGACGCGCTCCCGGAGGCTCGGTCATCTGCCCGTAAATCAAAGCCACCTTGGAATTTTTCAATTCGTTCATGTCAACTTTCGACATATCGAACTCGCCGGTTTCTTCAAAATGGTGAGTGAATTCGTCGCCGTAAGTGATAACTTTCGACTCGACGAATTCCCTAAGCAAATCGTTGCCTTCGCGCGTCCGTTCGCCGACACCGGCGAAAACTGAAAAGCCGCTGTGTTCGGTGGCGATATTGGTAATCAGTTCCTGAATCAAAACCGTTTTGCCAACGCCCGCGCCGCCGAACAAACCGATTTTTCCGCCGCGTTTGAACGGCTGAATTAAGTCAATAACTTTAATTCCCGTTTCAAACATTTCGAGTTCCGTCGCCTGCTCGTCAAACGACGGCGCGTGACGATGAATCGAAGCCCGCGACTCGGAATCAACCGTGCCGAGTTCGTCCACCGAATCGCCGATAACGTTCATCACACGCCCAAGCGTCGCCACGCCGACTGGAACCGTAATCGGTCCGCCCGTATCAATTACCTTCATTCCGCGCACCATTCCGTCGGTCGGCAGCATCGAGACGGCTCGCACGCGACCTTCGCCCAAATGCTGCTGAACTTCCGCGATGACATCAATTGCCGTTTCGACATCGAAGCCTTCCGACGTGATACGCAGCGATTGATAAATCGGCGGCAGATGATTATTTGAAAATTCTACGTCAACAACCGGACCGATAATCTGCACGATTCGTCCCGTCTGCTGACCGTTTCCGTTAGTATCCATTTATTAAAATTACTCCTCGTTATAGATAACAAAAAAGGTATGATTACAAAGGAAAAAGATTATCATATCGAACGAGCGAAAGGCAAAGACGCGAGTGTTTTGCGGAAAACTGCCGGCAATTTGTTAAAATTTATCAGAATGAACAAAATAAAAATCTTACCCGACAATCTGGCAAATCAAATCGCGGCAGGCGAAGTCGTCGAGCGTCCAGCATCCGTTGTTAAAGAGTTGTTGGAAAACGCTCTTGATGCGGGCGCAAAGAGATTGCAGATTGACATCGAGCTCGGCGGCAGACGATTGATGCGCGTTTCCGATGACGGCGAGGGAATGGTGCGCGACGACGCGATTTTGGCGTTTGAACGTCACGCGACATCGAAAATAAAATCGTTAGAAGATTTATCGAAAATCCAAACGCTCGGCTTTCGCGGCGAAGCTCTGGCTTCGATTGCGTCGGTTGCTAAAGTCGAACTAATTACAAAAACAGGTGAAGCCGATGCCGCGACGCGCGTTTATATCGAAGGCGGCAGATTGATTGACGTCAAAGACGCGGCGCGTTCGACGGGAACGATGATTACCGTCCGCGAGTTATTTTTCAATACACCGGCGCGGCGAAAATTTATGCGCTCCGAGGCAACGGAAAATTATCATTTAACGAACATCGTGACGCATTACGCTCTCGCCAACCCGGAAATCGCTTTGACGCTGACCAACAACGGGCGCGAGATTTTGCGTGTGTCGCCCGCCAGAGATTTGCGCGAGCGAGCCTTTCAGATTTTCGGGTCGCAAATGATCGAAAGTTTATTGAAAGTCGAAGGCGGGCGTGAATTCGTCGCTAAAATCAGCGGCTATATTTCCGCGCCGCGCGAACGCCGCACGACCAGAGACGCGCAATACTTTTTTATCAACGGCAGATTTGTCCGCGACAAAATTATCGCGGGCGGACTTCTGGAAGGTTTTCGGTCGGTTTTGCCGCACGGCGTTTATCCGGTCGCCTTTTTATTTCTCGAAATTCCGTTTGAAGAACTCGATGTCAACGTCCATCCGGCAAAAACCGAAGTTCGGTTTCGGCGCAGCGAAGCCGTCAAAGAAACGATTAGCGAAGCGATTCGCGGCGCGTTGCGAAACGCCGGAATTTTGAGCGACGCGAAAGTGCCGGAATCAAACGATTTGAGATTTGGAATGTCGGATTCGGGATTTCAAAATGAAGACCGAAAACCGGGAACGGAAAACCGAATTGCCGAACAAAATAAAATTGAATTTCAAATTTCAGACGACAAATTTGAAAACGCGTCGTGGAATGAAACGAAGCGGCAAAATCAAGAAGGTCCGCAAAATGAATTAAGAGAAACTCAAAGCGGCGAAATCCCAATTAACCAAATTGCCGCGCCGCCATCCGAGTTTGAAACTGAAGTTTATTCCGGTGATTTTGAAACGGAAGTACAGACGCGCTTGAGCGAAATTCCGTCTCAGAAATACGCGGGTGACGAGCAGAACGAATTACCGAACCCAAAAGTCCAAATCCCAAATCAGGCGGTTTTACCGCCGGTTGATTCCGCCGCGAAAATTCCGAAATCAATCGAGCCGGAAAATCTCTCGTCGTCGAAGATTCGCCCCGTCAGTCAACTGCACAACAGCTTTATCATCGCCGTTGACGACGAAGGGTTACTTTTAATTGATCAGCACGTCGCGCACGAACGAATTCTGTTCGACAAATTTCGCAAAAAGGAAACGGAAAGACGCATCGAATCGCAAAACCTTTTGCTCCCTGAAACAATTGATTTAACGCCCGCGCAATCGGTCGCGTTTGATTTAATCGAAACGGAACTTGAAAATTTAGGTTTTTCGCTGATGAAACTTTCCGGCAGAACAATCGCCGTCAAAGCCGTGCCGACCGATTTGCCCGCTTCCGAAGTCAAGAATCTTCTAGCCGAGATTTTAGATACGGTTGACAGGGAAAAATTCGGCAGCGCGCGGGCGAATCTGCGCGATCAAATAGCGGCGAGTCTGGCATGCAAAGCCGCCGTGAAAATCAATATGAAACTTACGCCGGAGAAAATGCAGTGGCTGATTGATAAACTGCTCGTCACGTCTTCGCCGACGACTTGCCCGCACGGACGACCAGTGATATTGCGCCTCACAATGAAAGACATCGAGCGCGGTTTTCACAGAACTTAAATTTATACGATTTCCAAAATCAGAAGAACGCCGATATATCCGTTGTTTGTTCCGCTGCTGAAATTGTTTTCTGAAATTTGAGGCTTTAGATTCGAATTTACTACTCGATAATCGCCAAGATGTCGCCCGCGTTGACGGTCGCGCCTTCGGGAAAGCGAATTTCTTTAATCACACCGTCTTTCGGCGATTTCATCTCGTTCTGCATCTTCATCGCTTCGACGATTATTACGCCTTCGCCCGCTTTTATTTCCGCGCCGACTTCCGCTAAAACGCGCACGACTTTGCCGGGCATCGCGGTTTTAATTTCCGACACGCCTTCTGCTTGTTCACCGCTCGCGCCGATTCCGCGCAGACGTTTCGGGTCGAAGATTTTTATTTCGTAATTACGATTTCCAACGCTGACGGCGTAAGGCTCGCCGGACTTTTCATTCGGGGAAACGAAGATTTGATATATGCGGTTTTCGTGTTTGAACAGATAAATATTGGGTTCGGGTTCTGACACCTCGAGTTCGTAGGCGCGCCCGTCAATCGTGGCGGTCAGACGCGAACCGTCACCGCGCGCAACTTCGATTTCGTGCTTTTCGTTTTTAAGTTCGGCAGTAAGTTTCATAAATGCACATTAAAGAAAGAGGGATGAATAAGAATCTTATTCATCCCTCTTTCTTTAATCATTGTCTCGCTCCAGCTGTTTCGATGATCGCCGAAATCAAGTCTTCGGGTTCGACCGGTTTGCCGAGATGTTTTTGAAAGCCTGCCTCAAACGCCGCTTCGCGGTCTTCGGGACGATTAAACGCCGTCAGCGCGACCGCCGGAATTTGTCCGCCGTGTTCGCGCGGCAGCGAACGAATTTTTTCGAGCAACGCGTAGCCGCTTTCGTTCGGCATACTAATATCCGAGAGCAAAACATCGGGCAGCCGCCCATTTGAATCCTTCAAAATCTCCAGCGCCTCGACCGCCGAATTCGCCGTCGTTACTTTCGCCCCGTTGATTTGCAGCATAAACGAAACCAACTCGCGGGCATCCGCTTCGTCATCAACCGCCAGAATCCAAAAACCGCTTAACTTTCCTCGAGCGTCCATAAATTCCACCTCGTTTAAGTTTTCTTTAATCGGCGCAATCATTCGCAGAGGCAATATCACCGTGAAGATTGTGCCTTTGCCTTCACCCGCGCTCTGCGCTGAAATCGTGCCGCCGTGTAATTCTACCAAATCTCGCGCCAACGACAAACCGATGCCGAGACCGCCGTGCCGCCGCGTGGTTGACGGGTCGGCTTGTTTGAAGCGTTCAAAAATCTGCGGCAAAAATTCCGCGCTGATTCCCTGTCCGGTGTCGCTGACAATTATTTTCGCGTTCGTGTTATCCCGTTCAAGACGAATCTCGACGCTGCCGCCCGGCGGCGTAAATTTTACCGCATTTGACAGCAGATTTTCAATCACCTGGCGAAGACGGTCAACATCGCCCGTAATGAAATTCGCCGCGCGTTCAAGCGTTTGGCTGACTTTGATATTATCTGTTTCCGCCGCAGGTCTGATGATTTCGACGGCTTCGTTAATAATCGGAATTAACTCGGTCGGTTCCATTTCGAGCCGCAGTTTGCCTTTGCTGACGCGCGCGATGTCGAGCAGGTCTTCAATTAATCTTGATTGCGAACGCGCGTTTCGGATAATCACGTCGAGAGCGTATTCCTTTGTTTTTTCGTCGGGATTTTGATTTTGCAGAATGCGCGTCCAGCCGAGCATCGCATTCAGCGGCGAGCGTAATTCGTGCGAGACGAGAGCAATAAATTCGTCTTTGGCGTGATTGGCTTCCTCTGCAGTTTCACGGGCTTGCTGTTCGCTGATCAGCAAGCGTTCGCGTTCGGCTTCAGTTTGTTTGCGCTCGATGCCCAGAGCGATGGCGTTCGTCACCGCCGCCAATGCTTCGATGGTTTTCTCCGTGAGCGGTTTGCGGGCAAACATCGCTACAACTCCGACCAGCCGTTCTTCGACGAGCAGCGGATAACCTGCAAATGCGACCATTCCCTCACGCGCCGCCCATACCTGATCGCCGACGCGGGCATCGCCGATCACCGAATTTGTCAAATGCGGTTTGCGCTCTTCGGCGATAATTCCAATCTTGAATTTCCCAACCGGAATGCGCGAATGTTCGCCGTCAAGGTGCGTGTACATTCCCGAACTGGCTTGCAGTTCCAGAACGTTTTCTTCTTTGTTAAGCGTCCAGATGCGGGCAAAAGCCGCGTCGAGATGTTCAACCGCGATTTCGGTGCAAGCGTGTAAAATATCCCGGAGTGGACTGTCTTTGATTAAAGCGCGGCTGACATCCGAACTTAGTAATGCAAGACGCTCGCGTTCCAACAACGCTTCTTCGGAGCGTTTGTTGCGCGTGATGTCAACATAAGTTCCGAGACAGTAAACGGCTCGCCGTTCCGCGCCCTCGCCCTCGAAAAACGCCCGTCCGCGGACGCGAATCCAGCGCATTTCGCCGTCCGCGCGAATGATTCGCTGCTCAACCTCGAACTCGTCCGCGCCTTCAGGGGCAAATGCCGCCGCGACGCGACGCGCGACTTCATCGCGGTCGTCCGGGTGAAAATGCGATTGAACTTTAGTAAAAGTCAGCGGCTCGTCAGCGTCAAAACCGTAAATGGCGCGTCCGGTCCGGTCGGTTTCCACCTCGTCGCTTTTCAAATTAATATCGAATGTGCTGATGCGCGAAATATCAAGGGCGAGCTGCAGACGTTCTTCGGATTTGCGCAAAGCGTTGTTAATTCGCAGCTTTTCGATTGCCGTCCAGGTTCGTTCGGCGATGGTTTCGAGCAGGGAAATTTCCTGTCCGCTCCATTCGCGCGGCACGTCGTCGCTTACCCAGAGCGAAGCCACCCAGCGATTTTCCCGCAACAGCGGCACGGCGACGTAGGCGCGTTCGCCGTTCGGCTCGTAAGTTTTCGCGTAATCATTCGCCGTGCGCGGGTCTGTTTTTGAATCGCGGTTGACTACCGTTTTTCCCGCTGTCATATCGGCGGAAGTAACGGGACTGTAATCGGAAATTCGGTGGACACCCGTCACCGATTCGACGCCGCGACAGTAATCGCGGTGAACAATTTCGCGGTCACGTTCGAGGTCAATCTCATTGAATAAACAACGCTTGACCTGTAAATGTTCTCCGACGGCTTGCGAGACGACAAACAATAATTCGTTTGGGTCTTCCGATGCGCGCGTCAATTCGCTGATTTCGGCGAGTAAAGCCAGGCGACCTTCCGCCCGCTTGACATCGGTAATGTCGGTTGACGTGCCGAACCATTTCAGAATTTTTCCGCCCGCATCTTTAATCGGTCGGCTGCGCGTTAAAAACCACCGATATTCACCCCGACGATTTCGCATCCGCAATTCGATTGCCAAAACTTCTCCGCTGGAAAAGGCTTTTTCCCATTCTTTCGCAAGTCTTTCAACATCATCTGGATGGAAGACTTGCGCCATCGTTTGCGAATCGTTGGTTTGTTGAAAAGTCAAGCCGGAAAATTCCAGCCATTGTTCGTTGACGTAGCTGAGCGAGCCGTCAACTTCCGTCACCCAGACGAATTGCGGAACCGCTTCGGCAAGCTGGCGAAAATTCGCTTCGGACTCGCGCGTGGCTTCTTCGGCGCGTTTCTGTCTGGTGATGTCGCGCCGCGTTCCCCAAACTCTAACCAGATAACCTTTTTCAATTGTGCCGACCAAACTGTTGAGAAAATACTTATCTTTGCCGTCCGCGTCCTTTTCGCGCGATTCTGCACCGGTTAATTTGTAACCTGATTCGATAAACGAGCGAATGTATGCGACATTCGCCGCCCCGTCCATACCGAGCAAGTCCGCGACGCGGCTGCCGACCAAATCTTCCGCCCGCTCCAAATTATACATCCGCGCCATCGCGTCGTTGCATTCCGCCAGAAAACCGTGACGAGAAGCCAACTCGATTTGTTCTTCAACCGGAAGGTTAACGGAAAATTTTTCGTCGAGTTCAAACCGCCAGATGCCTTCGGTGCTTTGTTCGATAAACGCCCGGTAGCGGTCTTCGGATTCGCGCAAGTGTTTCTCGATGTGTTCGCGTTTGATGAATTGTCCGATGTTGCTGCCGACGGCAGCGAACATTTCTAACAGAGCGTCATCCGCCTGACGCGGTACGCGGCTGAAAAAACTAAACGCTCCGAGAAACTTTTCGCCGAGCAGAATCGGAAAAGCGAAACCGCTTCGCAAACCGGTTGCTTCAGCGAAAAAACGGCGCGGCATTTTGTCTTCGCTGCTCAAGTTTTCAATCCATACCGGAGCATTTTTCGCCCAAACCTTGCCTAGCAATCCCATCCCGACGGAAAATTTAAAGCGGCGACTCTCGGCGACGAATTTCTCCAACGGCGGAGCGGGCAAATGCCAAATGCTTTCAAGATGTAGAACCGTTTCGCCTTTGCCCAGACACCACAACTCGCCGAGTTCAAATTGGAGATGGCGGCAAACCGCCTCGAGAATTTGCGGCGCGGCTTCATTCATCGTCTCCAGCGAAGCCACAATGCGCCCGATCTCATAAAGCAGATTGAGCCGAGCATCATTTCCCGCGATTGCGGTTGAGTCAAGCGAATCCAATTTTCTGTCTTTATCGCGCATTTCGTCCGATTTATGCGATTCTTTTTTTTAGAACATTTTTTCAGCCGAATTCGACTAAATTTTTCCGGAGAATTTGGACAAACAATCTTCACACAGACAATTCTCAAATTTCTCTCGTAATTCCGCCAAAGTTTCCGATTTCACTTCGACTGCAAAACACCAGCATTTTCCGACGTTCGCGCCGCAGGAAAACGCGTTGCCGCAAGATTCGCAGATTAATTTGTCGAGAACTTTTTCGCTGGTGTTTTCAGTAGATTCAGCAATCATCAAATACAAAAATAGCACAGAATTTAGCGAGTTATAAACAAACCAAATTCCGTGCCGATAAAAAATCGCAATTTGTTTTTCCTACTTGTTCGGCTGCGGCGTAATTCGCAGATACGGCTTGACCGCCGTCCAGCCTTTCGGAAATTTCTCCTTTGCGTCTTCGTCGGAAACTGCCGGAACGATGATACAGTCGTCGCCGTCTTGCCAGTTAGCGGGCGTAGCAACGCTGTGTTTCGCCGTCAACTGCAAAGAGTCAATCACGCGCAGAATCTCGTCAAAGTTTCTGCCGGTGCTTGCCGGATAAGTCAGCATCAATTTTACTTTTTTATCCGCGCCGATGACGTAAACCGACCGCACGGTAAAAGTGTCGCTCGCGTTCGGATGAATCATATCGTAGAGGTCGGCGATTTTTTTATCCGCGTCGGCGATCATCGGAAAATTGACCGCCGCGCCCTGCGTCTCTGCGATGTCTTTCGCCCAGCCTTCGTGCGAGTCGAGCGGGTCAACGCTCAAGCCGATAATTTTCACGCCGCGCCGGTCGAATTCCGGTTTCAGCCGCGCCGCCATTCCGAGTTCGGTCGTGCAAACCGGCGTGTAATCTTTCGGGTGCGAAAACAAAACGCCCCAACTACTCCCGAGCCATTCGTGGAAATTAATTTCGCCTTCCGTCGTCTGCGCCGTAAAATCCGGCGCGTCGTCGCCAAGTCTGATTGTCATTGTATTTACTCCTTTTAATTTTTATTTTTAAGCGCCGTTGGCGTTTGCGATTTCTTCACGATATTTATTGACAACTTCAATATCCGTGCGAACCGTGTCGCCTAAAATCACCACCAGTTCGCCCTTGCCCGCATTTTTCAATGCGTAATTTATCGCCTCGGGAGTTTCAGCGATGTATTTTACCGTCACGTTTTTGCCGCTTTCTTTTATTCCTTCAAGCAGAAGCTCGCGCATATTGTCTTCGCCGCGCCCGCGCAAATGGTCGCCGCGCCGGATGATAATTTTGTCGAACGAATCGGCTGCGAGCCGTCCCATTTCGCGCAAATCTTCGTCGCGCCGGTCGCCCGTGCCGCACAAAACCGCGGTTCTCGATTCAAACGGAAGTTTTTCGATAAAATTCTGCAAACCGATGAGTCCCGCCGGATTGTGCGCGAAATCCATCAGCACCGTGAAATCAGATACCTCGACGAAATTCATTCGTCCGGGCGTTTGCGCTGTCGAAGGCGTGAACGTCGTTAAGCCGACGCGAATATCTTCCAGAGAAACGCCGTGAACGAAGCACGCCAGCGTTGCCGCCATGACGTTTTGAATCATAAATTCGGCGCGTCCGCCGTAAGTCAAAGGAACATTGATGGCTTTCTCGACACGCACTTTCCATCTGCCTTTCAATAACGTGATAAAACCGTTTTCATACACGCACGAAATTCCGCCGCGACGGGCGTGGCGGCGAATATTTTCGTTGTTTTCATCCATCGAAAATAGCACGACTGTTCCGTCAACGCGCTTTCGCATCGCGTAAACGTGTTCGTCTTCGGCGTTCAGAACCGCGAAACCTTTCCGCGAAACCGAGCGCGGCACAACGGCTTTGACACGCGCCAAATCTTCGAGCGTGTTGACATCCTTCAAACCCAGATGGTCGGCGGCGACGTTGGTGACGACCGCCACGTCGCAATGATCGTAGCCCAAACCCGAACGAATAATTCCGCCGCGAGCCGTTTCCAAAACCGCGACCTGCACCGACGGGTCTTTGAGAACAAGCTGCGCCGAAACCGGTCCGGTGTTGTCGCCCGCCGTGATTTGATTATTTTGAATGTAAGTTCCGTCAGTCGTCGTAAAGCCGACGGTCA
>Ga0136611_10001522_pt1 | contig 16143 bp, 18 predicted proteins | sample AntDrymUQ2232306_2_FD_106645 | JGI IMG/M metagenome (GOLD analysis project Ga0136611, IMG submission 106645) | Polar desert sand microbial communities from Dry Valleys, Antarctica - metaG UQ223 (23.06) | ecosystem: Environmental > Terrestrial > Soil > Desert | place: Antarctica: Dry Valley...
CCAGCGGCAACACAACCGCTTGTGCCTGGCGCAGCTGCTCGACCGTGCGGGCTGAGGCGATTGCCTCGCGGGCCTTCATCAAAACTTCAGCGTCTCCGCTGGCCGGACGTGACATGGCTTTCTACAGTCATTAAAGATGAGGAGAGATTATTTCATCAGTGAAATAGGAATGGAATCACTTATGAATTAGAAATGGAATAAGGCCAGCGCTGAATATGCCGGGGCTCGTCAGGGTTAACGTGTAGACGTCAATAAACCCTCCAGCCACCGGCGTGTTGAAAAAACCGGCACTGCCGCTCGAGAGATCAACCGGCCCGGCATGACCGAAGGCCGGGGAGGCGGCGACCGCCAAGGCCCCAAGAAGTCGTGTGAGAGTCATGGCTGTCCTCCAGGACGTACTACTTTATTACATGCAATTTTCGCTGACTGGCAGTTTATTCTTCGTCCATCAAAAAATCAATTGCGGCTCCAGCCGCGGGTCAGGGCGCCTGAAACCCGCTGGCGCGGTAGGTCAGCACCAGCGTGTCGCGCAGGCCGCTGCCGGGCGCCGCGTCATCGGCGGGAAAAAGCGGCGTGGTTTCGTGGATTACCCGCTCGTCGTCGAGCAGCAGCGCGGTCAGCGGCTCGCGCATGACGAAGCGAATGCCGTCGGGTCCGTTGGCATCGAAGACGCGGGTTTCGCCGCCCTTGACGCCGCGCCTCGCGACCATCAGCACGACGACGAAATCGACGCCGTCGCGGTGCGCGCCCTCGGGCGTGGGCCGGCCGACGCCGCTGGCGGTGTCGATCCGGAACTGGTGCGCCTCGATGTACCAGCGCGGCACGGGCCTGACCTGGGCGAACAGCTTGCCGAAACCGGCCAACAGTTCGCGCCATGCCGGCGCGGCGGCGACGGCGGGCTCGACCGGCTCGAACCAGCGCTCGAAGCCGCCATGCAGCGCGTTGTAATCGGTCGGCTGCCAGTGCGCGCGGTGCGGTGTTTGCGTCAATATTCCGCCAGCCAGTGCCTGGATGAAACAGGCGTGGCGGCGGCGCCGGTAATGTCCGCCGTCCTTGAGGTGGGCGTCGGGCGGCAGGCGGTCCCAGGATGCGGCCAGTACGTTCCATTCGTTGGCCCACCGGGGTAAGGGGAGTTGGAGATCGCGCATGAAATCGGCCGGCCGCAGCAGGCTCAGGCCGTCCTGGCGAAGCGCCTGAACCGGGGGTTTTTGAACGGTGACGATATTGAACATGAGGGTATTTTGCTCGACGTGTCAGGCGCGCCGGCAGCCCGCGTCAGTGGTGACCCACGCCTACATACAGACCCTCGAAAGCTGCCGATAATGAACACGCTGTTTTAAATCCGAGGAGACCCACATGCTGTACAAATTCAAATCCAGAGAAGCGGGCGATGTCATCATGCTGGAGGCCAACGGCCGACAGGTTCTTGAAATCATCGGCAAGGATGCGGGAGCCAAAGGCATCATCCTGCCGGAGCAGATGCCGGCAGCGATTGCCGCGCTCGAAGCGGCGATCGCACAGGAGAAAAGCGCCAACGAAGAAGCCGGCAAACTCCATCCGGACGGAGTCGGTCTGCACCAGCGCGCGCTGCCATTCATCCAGATGCTGCGGGCCAACCACAAGGCCGGCCAGGAAGTGGTTTGGGGCGTTTGATTTTGCCGCCTTAGCGACCGGGCGGCTTGTCGCCGCCGTTTAGCAGGTTGGCGGGCGAATACTGGTCGGTCAGGATCCGGGTCGTCGGCGGCCACTGGACGCCGGTCGAAAACAGCGGCAGCAGCCAGTCCTTGCCGGCGCCGAATGGTTTGAGCCTGCCCTCGAGGCGCTCGGCATTGGCGGCGATTTCGGCCATCGGCGGCAGGCGGTCATGTCTGGTCAGGATGACGCGGTTGCTCGCCTTCAAGTTGTAATAGGCGCCGAACACGCCAGCGTAGGTGGCCGATTCGGCGTCGTAGAGTTTCGACGACGAAAACGTGTTGGCGGCCAGCACGCCGCCAGGGGCCAGCAGCGACCTGACCTCGCCCAGGAATTCGCGGGTCAGCAGGTGTTCGGGAATGTAGACATGGTCGAATGCGTCGAGCACGATCATGTCGTATTTTTTGCCCCGCTTTTGCGCCCGTTTGACAAACACCCGTCCATCCTCGATGAACACTTCGCCGTCCCGGCCTGGCAAAAATCCAAAAAAACGCGCGGCGACCTTCGCTACCGATGGATCGAGTTCGACAGTGTCGATTCTTGCCTCGGGCAGAATTTTGCGCAGCGTCCTGGGCAGGGTGCCGCCGCCCAGGCCAATGACGAGGATGCTGCCGGGATCGGGCTTCAGGTAGAGCGCCGTCAGCAGCATCTTGGTGTAGTCGAGCACCAGCGCATCCGGGCTTTGCAGCAACACGCAGCTTTGCCGGCCGGCGTTGGCGCGCCCGAAGCGCATGCAGCGCAGGCCCTGGTCGTCGTACACCAGAATGTTGCGATAGAGCGACTTTTCCTGGTACACCTCCTGCGCGCATGCCGCCGCGGCCATGAACAGTGCCGACAAGGCGATGAGCGATCTAAACACTGCCCGCATGGCGCGAACCTCCAGACTGAAACAGCAGCCCGGCCACGCCGACCGCCACGGACACAGCCATCATGCCGATCAGAATCTGGTCCAGCTCGAACAGCAGCACCAGGTAAAACGAGGTCAGCAGCGTGCCCAGCGTGCTGCCCAGCGTCGATGCGAAAAAAACTCTGCCGGCCACTTGGCCGCTGCTGCCGCTGTCAACGACCAGCAGCCGCACCGCATAGGGCGACACCGCACCGGATACCGTCGTCGGCAGAAAGAAAAGCGCCACCGCTGCGCTCAGCGCGCCGTAACGCGGGTCGGCGACGCGGTCGAAAATAAACTCCAGGATCGCCTGCGACACCAGCACGCAGGGCAGCGCAGTCGCAACGGCCAGCAGCAATATGGCGCTCAGCTTTTGCACGCTGGGCCTCACGGATGACAGCCAGCCGCCGATGAGGTAGCCGATCGACAGCGACAGCATGAAGAGCGCGATGATGGCGCCCCACACATAGATTCCCGAGCCGAAATAAGGGCTCAAGGCCCGCGCTCCGAGGAGTTCCAGCGCCATGACGAAAAAGCCCGACCAGCCGGCGATCAGGTAGACGAGCGGCCTGTGGGCTGTCATTGGCCGCTGCCTCAAAGTTTCAAGGCTTCAATCAACCTTCGCGCCCGAGGTTTTCACCACGTGTGCCCACTTGACATGCTCGGCGTTGATAAAGGCGGCGAACTGCTGCGGCGTGTTGCCGCCGGGAATTGCGCCCTGGGCGAGCAGTTTTTCCTTTACCGCCGGCGTGTTCAGCGACTTGGCGACTTCCTGCTGGATGCGGTTGACGATCTCGGGCGGCGTGCCGGCGGGCGCCAGCAGGCCGAACCAGGAACTGGCCTCGAAACCCTTGAGCGCCGGCCCGCCGGCCTGCTCGACCGTCGGCACGTCGGGCAGCGCGGCGGAAGGCTGCGAACTCGTCACCGCCAGCGCTTTCAACTTGCCCGACTTGATGAGCTGCATCGAAGAGGGCAGGTTGTCGAACATGACGTCGATGTCGCCGCCGACCATCGCCATCAGCGCCGGGCCGGAGCCGCCAAAGGGGAAATGCGTCATGAACGTGCCGCTCATGGTCTTGAACAGCTCACCGGCCATGTGGATCGACGTGCCGTTGCCACTGGACGCCATGTTGTATTTGCCCGGATTGGTCTTGGCGACGCGGATGAAGTCGGCGACATTGTTGATGCCGGCGGCCTTGGCTTTTTCCGCGTTCACCACCATCACGTTGGGAACGCCTGCGACCAGCGTGATCGGCGCGAAGTCCTTTTGCGGATCGAACGCCATGCGCTTGTAAAGCGACTTGTTGATGCCGTGCGTGCCGACGGTTCCCATCAGCAGCGTGTAGCCGTCGGGCGCGGCTTTGGCCACCACGTCGGCGCCGATGTTGCCACCCGCGCCGGCCCGGTTTTCAACGACGAAAGGCTGGCTGAAAGCCTTTGAAAGCTCGGGCGCCATGGCGCGGGCCAGGAGGTCGGTCGTGCCGCCGGGCGCGAACGGCACGATGATCTTCACCGGCCGGGCGGGCCAGGCGCTTTGGGCCGACGCCGGCAGCACCGGATTTGCTACAAAAATAATAGCTGCCAGCGCAGAGCAGACAAGCGCAAAACGGCGATTTTGCTTAAAAATTTGCTTCATGGCGATTTCCGGTGGCGGTAGAGCTGGCGGTGGTATGGCCCGTGCGTCAGTCGGCGAATTTGCCGGCCGCTTCGATCACCGGCTTGAGCTTGCCGATCTCGGCCGTCACGAAAGCCTTGTGGGCCGCCGGCTCGACGCGTTTGTCCGTCACCACGACGGCGCCCAACCCTTCTTCCTTCTTGAGGAAGTCCGGGTCCTTGAGCGCCTGCTTCAGGGCGGTATTGATCTGCGCCACCACGGCGGGCGGTGTTCCCTTGGGCGCGTACAGGCCGTGCCAGATCGTGAGGTCGAAATTCTTGAGCCCAATCTGCTGCAGCGTCGGCAAATCCTTGAGCAGCTTGCTGTTGGTCAGCGGCTTGGCCGTCGTGACCGCATAGGCCTTGACGCGGCCGGCCTCGATCTGGCTGGTGGTGTTGGTGGTCTGGTCGCACATCATGTCGACCTGGCCGCCAACCAGCGCATTCATTGCCGGCGCGGTGCCGGGGAAGGGGATCGTCGTCATCGCTTCATTGGCGTTGAGGGCCGACTGCCACATCAGGCCACACAGGTGCGACGCCGAGCCCAGACCCGCATGGGCGATGTTGAGCTTGCCGGCGTTGGCGCGGATATAACTTTCGAGTTCGCGGTAATTCTTCGCCTCAAGCTGCGGTTTTCCGATCAGCGTCATCGGCACCTCGTTGATGAGACCCAGGTATTCGAAATCCTCCAGCGGCTTGTATTGCAGCTTGCGGTACAGGCTGGGCGCCGAGGCCATGCCGATGTGGTGCAGCAGCAGCGTGTGGCCATCCGGCGCCGCCCGGGCGACCTTGGTCGCGCCGATGGTGCCGCCGGCGCCGTTGACGTTTTCAACGACGAAATTGGCACTGCCGCCCATGGCCTTGCGCATCGCCTCGGCCAGGTCGCGCGCGACGCGGTCGGTCGGGCCGCCGGCGGCGAAGGGCACAACGATGCTGATCGGCTTGGAGCCGGGAAAAGTCTGCGCCTGGGCGGAAATTAGGGTTGCGGCCGCGATGGCGACCAGAACGGGCAAGCGTTTCATGGAATTTCTCCTTTTTAAACCAGCGCTTATTTTAGAGCTGTCGATCGTAGGACACGGCCGCGAAAGGAGATGCCGGGCGGAGGCTGGGCGCCTTATTGGTAGGTGCGCGCGTCTTCAATCACCTTGCCGTCATTGGGCAGGCTGCCGGGCGCGCACATCTGAACGCTACCGCGCAACTTGGTGATGTCGCGTATCGCCTCGCCGATGCGCCGGTCAAGTCCGTCCGGCGAAGACCGGGCTTCCACCCGCAGCGTCATGCTGTCGTCGGCCATTTCGCCGCTCACCACCAGCCGCGCCCTGACGACTTCAGGAAAGCGCCGGGCGATTTCAGCGACTTGCGCCGGATGAACGAACATGCCGCGCACCTTGGTGGTCTGGTCGGCCCGACCCAACCAGCCCCTGATGCGGGTGTTGGTGCGCCCGCTCGGGCATTGGCCCGGCAACACCGCCGACAGGTCACCGGTGCCGAAACGGATCAGCGGGTAGTCGGGGTTCAGGGTGGTCACGACGACTTCGCCAACCTCGCCTTCGGCCACCGGGTCGCCGGTGCCGGGCGTGACGATTTCGACGATCACGCCTTCGCCCAGCACCAGGCCTTCGCGCGCTTCGGTTTCATAGGCGATCAGCCCCAGGTCGGCCGTGGCATAGCACTGGTAGCCGGCAATGCCGCGCCCGGCCAGCCAGTCGCGCAGCGACGGCGGAAAAGCCTCGCCTGACACCAGCGCCTTGCGCATGCCGGGCAGCGTGACCTTCATGTCGGCGGCCTTCTCGACAATGATTTTGAGAAAACTCGGCGTGCCGATGTAGCCGGCCGGCTTGAGTTCGGCCATCGCCCGCACCTGCTGCTCGGTCTGGCCGGTGCCGCCCGGAAACACCGTGCAGCCCAGCGCATGCGCGCCGCTTTCCATCATCGCGCCGGCGGGAACGAAATGGTAGGAAAAACAGTTGTGAATCAGCTCGCCGCGCCGGAACCCCGCCGCGAACAGCGAGCGCGCCATTCGCCAGTAGTCGGGCCGCGTGCCTTCGGGCTCGTACAGCGGGCCGGGGCTGGAAAAAACGCGCGGCATGGCGGCGCCGAAGCCGAGCGCGCTGAAGCCGCCGAACACATTCCCCCCCGCCTCACGCCCGGCCTTCTGCTGCGTAACGAGTTCTGACTTGCGCGTCACCGGCAGCATGGCCAGCGTCTGACGGGACCTGACGGCAGACGCGTTCACATCCTTCAGGATCGAAGCGAACGCCGGCGCATTCGCCGCCGCATGCGCGACCTGCGAAGGCAACGCCGTCATCAGCGCCGCTTCACGTTCTTCAGAACTCCTGGATTCAAGCGTGTCGTAATGTGTTGTTGTCATCTCAATCTTTCAAACATCTAGCCATGCGACGCGAAGCGATCCGTCCAGTCCAAGCAGGGCCGCGGAACCGGCCTCGCCGGGCCGCAGGCGTAGTACATGCGGTGACAAGCGTGGGAGCGGCGGCGATCCCCTGCCAGCAGTGACAAGCGTAGGGGCGGCGATCCCCTGCCAGCCAGGGCCGCGGAACCGGCTTCGCCGGGCCGCAGGCGCAGCAGCCCCCTCGGGGGGGCAGCGCAGTACGCGAAGCGACAAGCGTGGGGGCCATCAAGCCAACCAGCGCTTGCGCCGCCGGTAGCTCTTCACATCCTTGAAGCTCTTGCGTTCGCCGCCGCCCACGCCGAGGTAGAACTCCTTGACGTCTTCATTGCTGGCCAGCTCGCTGGCGATGCCATCCATCACCACGCGGCCGCTTTCCATGATGTAGCCGTAGTCGGCGTACTTCAGGGCCATGTTGGTGTTTTGCTCAGCCAGCAAAAAGGTGACTTTCTCTTTCTGGTTCAGGTCTTTCACGATGTTGAAGACCTCCTCGACGATCTGCGGCGCCAGGCCCATCGACGGCTCATCGAGCAGCACCATCGACGGATTCGTCATCAATGCGCGACCAATCGCGCACATCTGCTGCTCGCCGCCCGAGGTGTAGGCCGCCTGCGACGCACGGCGGGTTTTCAGGCGCGGAAAGTAGTTGTAAACTTTTTCCAGGTTGGCCGATACCTCGCCCTTGCTCTTGCGCGTGTAGGCACCTGTCAGCAGGTTTTCATCGATGGTCAGGTGCGCAAAGCAGTGGCGGCCTTCCATGACCTGCACCACACCGCGCTGCACCAGATCGGCCGGCGAGAGGTTTTCGATGCGCTCCCCGCGCAGCTCGATGGAACCCTTGGTGACCGCGCCGCGCTCGCCCTTGAGCAGGTTGGACACCGCACGCAACGTGGTGGTCTTGCCGGCGCCGTTGCCGCCCAGAATCGCCACGATTTTTCCTTCGGGCACATTCAGCGACACGCCCTTGAGCACCAGGATCACATGGTTGTAGATGACCTCGATGCCATTTACATTCAGGACGATCTTCGGGACAGTTTCAGTTTTTTCCATAGCTGCTTTACGTTGACCAGATTGAGCCAAACGGGAGCGCCGCAGGTCTGTGGCGCTCTCGTTTGGCGGCTCCGCAGAGCCTCCAAACCACGGGTGGCTTCACCGGGGGCATTGTCCCGGTGAAGCGCCACCCATCAGGACTGACAGTCGGCCGATGTGCGCGGCGTCAGCTTTTTGTCGGCGGCGTATTTGGCCGCCGTCGCCTTGACCAGCGGCTTGATGATCTGTTCGTCAGCCTGCAGCCAGTCAGAGGTGAACTTCCAGGCCTTGCCGTCCCAGGTGTGAATCCGCGCCCAAGCCGCGCCCATATGGTCGGTGCATGAGGTGCTGATCGGCCGCATTACCCCGGCAAAACCGAGGCCGTCGAGCTTGGCCTGTGTCAGGTTCAGATTTTCCAGGCCCCAGCGGACCTGCTCGCCCGTCATGACCTTGCCCTTGCCGAAGCGCTCTTGCGCAGCGCGAACGCCTTCAATGCCCAGCATGGCGCTCATGGCACCGCGCATGTACAGCACCTGGCCGACTTCTTCTTTCGGACCGGTGCCCTGGCCTTTGCCGTGAACCACGTCGATCACGTCCTTGACGAGTTTGGACTGCGGCTCGGCACCGTGCTGCATCGTCACCGCGTTGTAGCCCTTGGCGCCATCGGCCACGTCTTTCACATCCGGTTCGGCGCCAGCCCACCACACGCCGTACATTTTTTCGCGCGGGTAGCCGGTGGCTTGCGCTTCCTTGATGGACGTGGTGTTCATGATGCCCAGCCCCACAGCACGACATAGTCGGGCTTGGCCTGGCGAACCTGCAACCAGGTGGCTTTTTGTTCCACGCCAGGGGCGGTTACGGGCAACAGTTGCAGGTCAAAGCCGTGCATTTTGCTGCGTTCCTGCATCAAGGGAATCGGCTCCTTGCCGAATGGTGAATCGTGATAAACCAGAGCGATTTTTTTGCCCTTGAGCTTGTCCCAGCCACCTTCTTTTTTGGAAATGGCTTGCAGGATGGTGTCGGCTGCGACCCAGTACGTGCCCGCGATCGGGAAGTTCCATTTGAAGATCGAGCCATCGGCGCTTTCGCTGCGGCCGTAACCCACGGTGACCACGGGAATCTTGTCAGTCGGCGCCTTTTCCGTGATGGCAAAAGTTGCACCGGTCGATAGCGGCTGCACAAAACTCGCACCGCCGTTTTTATCCTTCAGCCGCTCATAGCATTCGACGCTGCGAGCCGTGTCATACCCGGTTTCGCATTCTTCGAACGAGATTTTCACGCCGTTGATACCGCCGCGTGCATTGACCAGCTTTAAGTAGTCAACGTAGCCGTTGGCCCACGGCACGCCGTTCGGCGCATAGGCGCCTGTCCGGTAGGACAGCACGGGGACGAATTGCTCCTTGGCCTGTGCAAAGGCACTGGTGGCCAGCAGCGAAGAGCTGGCCACGGCGACTGCCGCGACCGCAAGAATCACATTGCGAACTTTCATTGTTGTCTCCTGAAAATTAAAAAGAAAAACACCTGACAGATAAAAACCCGAAGGACACTTAAAAAAATCGGTCGCTGTGCCGGCCCGCGTCAATGCGGAAAAGGCCAGAGCCGCAGCTTCTGCTTGCCGATCGACCAGAGCCGGGCCAGGCCGTGGGGTTCCACGATCAGAAACCACACAATCAGCCCGCCGAAGATCATCAATTCTGCGTGCGAGACGCCCGCCGTCGAAATATTCAAGCCGAACCATCCCGCCGCCACCGGCAGTATCTGGCTGAGCGCGATTGGCAAAATCGTGATGAATGCCGCACCCAGAAAGCCACCCAGAATCGAACCCAAGCCGCCGATGATCACCATGAAAAGCAGCCGAAACGATTGGTCCACGGAGAACGCGGCAGGCTCCCAGGCACCCAGGTACACGAATGCCCACAGCCCGCCGGAAAGCCCGATGATGAAAGAGCTGACCGCAAACGCGCTGAGCTTGGCGTACATGGGCCTGATGCCGATCACCGCGGCTGCCACGTCCATGTCGCGGATCGCCATCCACTCGCGGCCAATCGCACCGCGCACCAGATTTTTAGCCAGTAAAGACGCCACCAGCAGAATCGACAGGCAAAGCCAGTATTTGCTGTGCGCGCTGTCGATCGGCAGCCCGAACACCTGCAGGTTGGAGACGGAGACCGAACCCGAAGGTGAATCGTTGGTGAACCATTTGATGCGCAAGAACATCCAGTCAGCAAAAAACTGCGCTGCCAGCGTAGCTACCGCCAGATAAAGTCCCTTGACCCGCAAGCTCGGCAAGCCAAAGAAAATGCCGAAGACCGTCGCGCAGAGCCCACCGAGAATCAGCGCCGGAATCAGCGGCATCCCTGGAATCCGGACGAAAAAGTTGTACGCTCCGTACGCACCCACCGCCATGAAGGCGCCCGAGCCGAGTGAAATCTGCCCGCAGTAACCGACCAGAATATTCACGCCCAGCGCAGCGAGCGAAATGATCAGGAAGGGAATCAGAATGGCGCGAAAGAGGTAGTCGCTGGCCAGGAGCGGCACGGCCGCAAAAGCAAAGACCAGGAACAGGCCGATTACCACGCGATCCTGCAGAATCGGAAAGATCTGCTGGTCAGCGCGGTACGTGGTTTTGAATTGGCCGTTTTCTCTGTAAATCATGTAGGTTGTTTGCCGATGTGAAAGGTAGCGATCAAGGCCGCTTCGCTGGAAAGCACACTCCGATACCTCAGTGCGAACGCGAAAGGCGCAGCTGTTAACAGTAGGCGCTCCCCTCTTTTCAAGCCGGGGCCGTGGGACCGGCTTTGCCGGACCACAGGCGCAGCGGCCCCCTCGGGGGGCAGGGAGTTACGCGAAGCGAGCGACCGTGGGGGCTTCATACTCTATCGATGATTTTTTCACCGAACAAACCCTGTGGCCTGAACAGAAGAAACCCAAGTGCCAGCACATAGGCGAACCAGATCTCGATCCCGCCTCCGACATACGGGCCGAGATAAACCTCTGACAACTTCTCGCCGACGCCGATGATCAGGCCGCCAATGATGGCGCCCGGCACCGAAGTCAGGCCGCCCAGAATCACCACCGGCAGGGCGCGAAGCGCTACGGTGGTCAGCGAAAACTGAACGCCCAGCTTGCTGCCCCAGATCATCCCGGCCACCAGCGCCACCACACCCGCGACGCACCACACCACGACCCAGATGCGGTTAAGTGGAATGCCAATGGATTGTGCAGCCTGGTGGTCATCAGCGACGGCACGCAAGGCGCGGCCAGTCGATGTCTTCTGGAAGAAAATGCTGAGCAGGGCGACCAGCGCAGCGGCAATCGCGGCGGCGATCAGGTCTTCCTTGTTGAGCAAAATTCCACCGGGAAACATCGAGTCCAGGACAAAAATCGGCTCCTTGGGCATGCCGATATCGATCTTGTAGATGTTGCTTCCGAAAAGTGTCTGGCCGAGGCCTTCCATGAAATAGGTGATGCCCAAGGTGGCCATCAGCAGTGTGGCGCCTTCCTGGTTGACAAGGTGGCGCAACACCAGCCGCTCGACCAGCCAGGCCACCGCAAACATGATCAAGCCGGCAATCGCAAAGGCGACGAGGTTTGCAAAGACCAGGCTTTCAATGCCGGTCCACCGCGGAACCCATTCGGAAAACCGCGCCATGGCCAGTGCCGCAAACAGCACCATCGCGCCCTGCGCAAAGTTGAAGACGCCCGACGCCTTGAAGATCAGCACGAAGCCTAGCGCGACCAGTGAATAAAGCATGCCGGCCATCAAGCCGCCCAGAAGAGTTTCAAGGAAAAAAGCCATAATTATTTGCTCACCCCGGTTGCCGGGTCACTGTGTGTAGATAGCTTATTGCTCACCCCCGTTGCCGACTCGCTTCGCGTAGCGGCCTTCCCCCTTGCAGGGGGCGCCACCAGCGACCCGGCAAAGCCGGTACTGCGGCGGCCTTCTGATGGGAATGCTCTCCCGGCTATCACTGTGTTGCTATACATGATCAGTGGGACGTGCCCAGATAGGCTTTAATCACTTCGGGGTTGTTGCGAACTTCGTTGGGTGAACCGTCGCCAATCTTTTTGCCGTAGTCCAGCACCACCACCCGGTCCGAAATATCCATCACCACGCCCATGTCGTGTTCGATCAACACCACCGTGGTGCCGAACTCGTCGTTGACGTCCAGCACGAAGCGGCACATGTCCTGCTTTTCTTCCACGTTCATGCCCGCCATCGGCTCGTCGAGCAGCAGCACCTGCGGCTCCATCGCCAGCGCGCGGCCGAGGTCGACACGTTTTTGCAGGCCGTAGGAAAGCTGGCCGACCGGCGTTTTCCGGTAGGCCTGAATCTCCAGGAAGTCAATGATTTTTTCAACCGCTTCACGGTGCCGGATTTCTTCTTTCTGAGCGGGGCCGAAGCGCAGTGCCTGAAGCAGCAGATTGCTTTTGATCTTCAGGTTTCTGCCCGACATGATGTTGTCAAGCACGCTCATGCCCTTGAACAGCGCCAGGTTCTGGAAGGTACGCGCTACGCCCATCACGGCCACCTGATGGCTATTCATGTGTTTGAAGGTCTGGCCGCGAAAGGTGATCGATCCCTGCTGCGGCTGGTAGACACCGTTGATGCAGTTGAGCATCGAGCTTTTACCCGCACCGTTGGGGCCGATGATGGCGCGGATTTCGTGCTCCCTGACGTTGAACGAGATGTCCTGCAGGGCCTTGACGCCGCCGAAGCTCAGTGAAATGTTTTGGACGTCGAGGATGACGTCGCCGATTTTCTTTGTACTCATGCCGCTGCCTTGACCGGGACAAAGGTCTTGCTGTCGCTGATCTTCAGCGTTGCGTTGACGCTGCCGCTGCGGCCGTCCTCAAACTTGACGACGGTTTCGATGTACTGCTCGGTTTTCCCGGCATACAGCGCCTCGACCAACACCCCATACTTGTCGGCGATAAAGCCGCGCCGCACCTTGTTGGTTCGCGTGAGTTCGCCGTCGTCGGCGTCGAGTTCCTTGTGCAGGATCAAAAAGCGGCTGACCTGGCTGCCCGCCAGCAGCGCATCGCTGGCCAGGTCGGCATTGACTTTTTCAACGCATTCCTTCATGAGCTGGTAAACCTCGGGCTTTTGCGCCAGGTCGGTGTAGCCGGCGTACGGCAGGTTGCGCCGCTCGGCCCAGTTTCCGACGGCGTCGAAATCGATGTTGATCATCACGCAGACGCGGTCGCGGCCGTCGCCGAGCGCCACCGCTTCCTTGATGAAGGGAAAGAACTTGAGTTTGTTCTCGACGTACTTGGGCGCGAACATCGCGCCGTCGTTGGCGCCGCCCTTGATGCGGCCGACGTCTTTCGCCCGGTCGATGATCTTCAGGTGGCCGTGCGCGTCCAGGAAACCAGCGTCGCTGGTGTGGTACCAGCCGCCTTCTGTCAGCACCTCGGCCGTGGCGGCCGGGTTTTTGTAGTATTCCTTGAGCAGTCCGGCCGACTTGACCAGGATTTCGCCGTTGTCCGCGACCTTGATTTCCACCCCGCGGATCGGTACACCGACGGTATCGGCGCGCGCCTGGTTGTCGGGCTGCAGGCAGACGAAGACGGCGGTCTCGGTCGAGCCGTACAGCTGCTTGAGGTTGATGCCGATCGAGCGGTAAAACGTGAACAGGTCCGGGCCAATCGCCTCGCCGGCGGTGTAGGCGACACGCACGCGGGAAAACCCGAGGTTGTTGCGCAGCGGGCCATAAACCAGCAAGTCGCCCAGCGTATATTTGAGCCGGTCGAGCCCGCCGACCGCTTCGCCATTCATCAGCGCCGGTCCCACGCGCCTGGCGACGTTCATGCAGGCTTCGAAGATCTTGCGCTTGAGCAGGCCGGCGTCTTCCATGCGGATCATCACGCTGGTCAGCAGGCCTTCGAAAACCCGCGGCGGAGCAAAGTAATACGTCGGCCCGACTTCCTTCAGGTCGATCGTCACCGTGCTGGCCGACTCGGGGCAGTTGACGACATAGCCGCAGGCGAGCCATTGCGAATAGCTGAAGATGTTTTGGCCGATCCAGGCCAGCGGCAGGTAGGCCAGCACTTCTTCGGCATTCGTCAGCCGGTCGAACTCGGCGCCGGCGGTGGCGCGGTCGATCAAGGTGCTGTGCGTATGCACCACGCCTTTTGGATTGCCGGTGGTGCCCGAAGTAAAAAACATCGCGGCGACGTCGTCAGGCTCGATCTTGCCAACTTCAGCGCGGAACCACTGCGGGTTCTGGCGAACGAAGTCGGCGCCTTTTTCCATCAGCGCGTCGAGCGATTCCAGCCCCGGCTCGCTGTATTTGCGCAGGCCGCGCGGGTCGTCGTAATAAATATTCGAGATTTGCGGACAGCGGTCGCGGATTTCGACCAGTTTGTCAACCTGCTCCTGGTCTTCGACCATGGCAAAGCGCACTTCGGCATTGGTCAGCGGAAAAACGCATTCGGCGCCGACGGCGTCCTGGTACAGCGGCACCGGAATCGCGCCGAGCGACTGCGCCGCCAGCATCGAAGCATAAAGACGCGGGCGGTTGGCGCCGATCACCACCACGTGCTCACCGCGTGCGAGGCCGGCCTGGTGCAATCCGGCAGCGACTTTTTCCACCAGACCAGCCAGGGCAGACCAGCTGAGCGCCTGCCAGATGCCGTATTCTTTCTCGCGCATGGCCGGCGCGTCCGGGCGCTCGGCTGCATGCTTGAGCAGCAATTGGGGAAACGTGGTCTGCATCCGGTCCTTGTGTCGATCTGATGCGGCCTTTTTGTCATGAAGCCGCGGTTGGAAATGAATAGTAGGACTGTGTTTGACGCCGGGTTGTCATTGCGGCGACAATTTACGGGTAAGTCCTATTCGGGTCGGCCTGAAATCGGTCTTTTTTCCGCTTAAGAAAGTTTTCGGAGTCCATTCGCATGAGATCCGGCATGAGCACCGACCTGACGCTGCACCAGCGCCGACGCGCGCCGAGAACCGACGAACTGCCCGGCATCCCGTGGCTGCGGCTGCTTTCGCCCGACGAGCGGGCGCGCGCCGTCGCCAGCCTGCAGGTCGGCGACGCGGCGGCGGGCGATTACGTTTGCCGCGTCGGCAAGCCGGTGACCTACTGGTTCGGCGTGGTCGAAGGCCTGCTGAAGATGAGCGCCGACAACGCCCAGGGAATGACGATGACCTTCACCGGCGTGCCGCCCGGCGGCTGGTTCGGTGAAGGCACGGCGCTCAAGCGCGAACCCTACCGCTACAACATCCAGGCGCTGCGCAAAAGCGTCGTCGCCGGGCTGCCGGTCGAAAGCTTTCACTGGCTGCTCGACCATTCGATCGGCTTTAACCGCTTCGTTATGAACCAGCTCAACGAGCGGCTCGGCCAGTTCATCTCGGCGCGCGAGATCGACCGCATGAGCGATCCGGACCTTCGCGTCGCGCGCAGCCTGGCGGCGCTGTTCAACCCGGTGCTGTATCCCGGCGTTGGCGAAGTGCTGCGAATCACCCAGCAGGAGCTCGCCTACCTGGTCGGCCTGTCGCGCCAGCGCGTCAACGAAGCGCTGCGAACGCTCGACGGGCAAAGCCTGATCCGCGTCGAATACGGCGGCCTGCGTGTTTTGAACCTGCCGGCCTTGCGGACATCGTTTTTACCAGAAAAAGTGGCTGCAGCGCATGTGGCGCCTGCATAAGCAGCTATTGAATTCATAGTAATTTAAATCAACGCCTTCGCTTCGTCAAAGATGCGCAGTATGGGTATGGCTGGCACGACGGTCATGGCAGGAAGGTATTGATTTTCAGGGCCTCGATGGCCTGGAAATGTCTGGTATTGGCCGTCAGCAAGGGCAGGCCATGATGCAATGCCGTCGCCGCGATCAAGGCGTCGGCCAGATGCACGCTGCGAGAAAGGCTATATTTTTCAACCAGCGTACACGCCAGATCGCTGATGCCTTGCGTCACGGGCAACACGCCGTCGTCCGCCGACTTCAGCGCCTTCTGCACGGCTTTGAGTTCGGCCTTGTTGCGGCAGCCTTGAACCAGTTCCATGTACGACACGGCGGAGATATACCAGTCGCCAGCGGTCTCCAGCGCGACGACGGCTTTTGGCTGGCCCCGCATAAACCAGATCAGCACGTCGGAGTCGATCAGCAGGCCATTGCGTGAAACCATTGCGTGGGCCATTAAAAGCGCGGCTTGCGAAGCGAGGTGACATAGGCCACCGGGTCCGCCATATCGGCGCGGTCGCTCCAGAGCCCCTTGATGGCTTGCAGCCGCTGCACCTTGACGTTTGCGCCGCCGACCGATTGCCCGTCAAGAAACTGGTCGACCGCCTGCCGTATCAACTCGCTTTTGCTTCCGCCGGTGCGTCGGCTGGCATTTGCCAGGCGCTGTTGCTGGACTTGCGTCAGATAGATTTGGGTCCGGCAAAGACTTTGCTCGTTTTTCAAGATGTATGAATCGTACATTGTGAAGGGTTTATGCGTCAACAGAGGTTGCCAGATTCAGGTTTCTCTC
>Ga0136611_10001523_pt1 | contig 16142 bp, 13 predicted proteins | sample AntDrymUQ2232306_2_FD_106645 | JGI IMG/M metagenome (GOLD analysis project Ga0136611, IMG submission 106645) | Polar desert sand microbial communities from Dry Valleys, Antarctica - metaG UQ223 (23.06) | ecosystem: Environmental > Terrestrial > Soil > Desert | place: Antarctica: Dry Valley...
CGCCGGGCGCGCGCCCGGCGCGACGGTGGTCGGAGCCTTGGGCGGGTACGAATGGCCCTCGCCGGCGCCCTTGAAACCGGTTTGCTCGACCGCCTCGCGCCAGACCGGCGCGAGGTACGGGAACAGGGCGCGGGCGCTGGGGACGCTGGCGTGGACGTCGCAGTCGATGCGGGCCAGCTCGGTGGCCGGACTGGACTGGGCGGCCAGGCCGCCGGCGATGGGCATGATTGTTCCTCGTCGAACGGAGTCGGTGCGAGGGGTGAGCGAGGCGTCCGACTGGTAGCGCTTCACACCAGTGACGGTACCAACTAGGGACGGGCCGGTCAATGTGACCCGCTCAGTCGCGGTAGGCGCGTCCTCGAGTTTCGACCGACAGCTCGAGCAACTCACGCTCGGCACGATTAAACGTGAAGATCACACGCCAGGAGCCCACGCGCAGGCGCCATTCATCCTGGCGGGCGGCAAGTTTTTTGATGTCGCCTCGACCTTGCTCCGCAAAGTCAACGACTCTCTGGATGATATTCGCCGCGCGCTTCGGGTCGCGACATGCCAGGTGGGCCAGATCCTCTGCAGCCTCGTCCTCCCACCGAACGGTCCAGTTCACAGACCAAGCCGGCGCGTCAGACCCTCGGTTGAGACCGTCTTGCCGAGTGCGGCTGACTTCCCGCGTCGATCGAGCCTTGCGGCCTGGTCCTCCGTGAGAGGCTCGTCGTCGGTTGGGGCAAGCATGAGGCCGCTGAGGATGGGGTCATCGACAAGCTCGGCGAGCCGTCGCCAAGCGTCTTCGAGGCGGCTGTCGGGCAGGCTGTCGAGCAGCTCGTGCAGTTCGGCGCGCGTCATGCCGCCATTGTACTCGTTGAAATGACCCAGGCCATGGTGACAGGGTGGAACGCCCTGATTGCACATGACGCGACCGGCGTACCTCGTCGATAAGGATGCCTTGTCGAAGGATGCCTTCATCAGCGCGGTTTGAGAGCCGCCCGGAGGCAGGATAGGGTCGGCCGTGGCAATACTCCGCACGGCGGTCATGCTGGACCGCGAACGGGGCAGGACATGCTGCACAACGGTCGAGCTTTCCGTTTGTTTGTTCGTGAACTTGCGATCCACCCTACCAGATGGTAGGCTTCGGTACTTGCATCACTTACTCGGAGGGACACGTGGAGTCGAACCGCACGGATCTCGGCCCTGCCTTCACGCGCCGGCGCGTCTCTCGCCGCCACATGCTGCGGGCCGGATTGGCGCTCGCCGCGCTGCCGCTGGCCGCCGCGTGCGGCAGCCAGCAGGCCGCCCCGGCGCCGACCACCGCCGCCAAGACTGAGGCCAAGCCGGCCGAGACGAAGCCGGCGGCCGGAGCCCCCGCCGCGACGACCGCGCCCGGCGCGCCAGCAGGAGCGCCGGCCGCGACGACCGCCCCGGCTGCCAAGACGAGCGGCGGCGCGAGTGGCACGCTGAAGATGCTGCTCTGGCAGGCCCCGACAATCCTCAACCCGCACTTGTCGCAGGGCACCAAGGACTACATCGCGGCGCGTATCTGCTGCGAGCCGCTGCTGACGGTCAATAACGAAGGAACGCTGACGCCGGTGCTGGCCGCCGAGGTGCCGAGCCAGGCGAACGGCGGCCTCAGCCCGGACGGCAAGCAGGTCACGTACAAGCTTAAGCAGGGCGTCAAGTGGGCTGACGGTAAGGATTTCACGGCCGACGATGTCGTGTTTACCTTCCAGTTCATTTCGGATCCTGCCTCGTCGGCGGTGACGGCGGGGTCGTACGCCGCGATAGAGAAGGTCGAGGCGGTCGATCCGCTGACGGTCAAGGTCTCCTTCAAGGAGCCGACAGGTGGCTGGAGCCAGCCGTTCGTCGGTGGGAACGGCCAGATCCTGCCGAAGCATGCCATGCAAGACTTCATCGGCGCGAAGTCGCGCGAGGCGCCGCTGAACACGAAGGTGTTCGGCACCGGCCCGTTCATGGTCGAGGACTTCAAGCCGGGCGATCTCGTGATCTACAAGGTCAACCCGAACTTCCGGGACGCGGCCAATCTCGGGTTCGACCGAATCGAGCTGAAGGGCGGCGGCGACACCGCGTCGGCCGCACGCGCGGTGTTCCAGACCGGCGAGTTCGATTACTCCTGGAACCTCCAGCTCGAGGCGCCGGTCCTCAACGAGATCATGCAGGGCGGCAAGGGCGACCTCGTGACGGCCGACGGATCGGGCGTCGAGCAGATCTACATGAACTTCACCGACCCGAACAAGGAGGTCGAGGGCGAGCGCAACCACATGAGCACCAAGCATCCGTTCCTGACGGACAAGCGGGTGCGCGAGGCGCTCGCGCTGGCGATCGACCGCGAGACGATGGTGAAGCAACTGTACGGGCCAACCGGCGAGACCACGCCGAACGTCCTGACGACGCCGTCGAACCTGCGCTCGAAGAATACGAAGTCGCAGTTCGACGTCAACCGCGCGAACCAGATCCTCGACGAGGCCGGCTATCGCAAGGGTGGCGACGGCATCCGCATGACGCCGGACGGCATGCGGATGAAGGTGCTGTTCCAGACCTCGCAGAACTCGCTGCGGCAGAAGGAGCAGGCGATCGTCAAGGATGGCTGGAACAAGATCGGGGTCGAGGTCGAGTTGAAGGCCGTCGATGCCGGCATCTTCTTCGCGAGCGACCCGGGCAATCCCGACATCTTCGCGCGCTTCTCCTGCGACGCTCAGATGTTCACCTCGACGTTCGACTCGCCGTTTCCGGTCGGCTACATGAATAGGTTCTACACGGGTCCGGATCAGGCGCGCGCCTGGGCGACGAAGGCGAACAATTACTCCGGCCGCAACTTCCTGCACTGGAAGAATGAGGACTTCGACAAGCTCTGGCCGCAAGTGCTCACCGAGCAGAACGCCGAGAAGTCCGCGCAGGGCTGGCAGCAGCTCAACCAGTACATCGTCGAGGACTTTGCGTCGATCCCACTGGTGGATCGAAAGTTCTCGAGCGGCAAGAGCAAGTCCCTGTCGGGACCGGCGCCGCGTGCGTTCGATAGCGAGACGTGGAACATCCACGAGTGGAAGAAGAGCTAGGCAACGCTGACGGGCAGCGGGCACCAGCCGGCCGCCCGCTTGGCTCGGCCGTGCGGGCGCCGGTGTGCGGCGCCCGTTCCCGTCTCCGACGACCCTCCCATCAGGCGGGTGAGCCACCGTGACCACGTACGCGATACGCCGACTCCTGATCGCGCTCCCGACGCTGCTCATCATCAGCGCGGTGGTCTACTTCGTCCTCGCGCTCGCGCCCGGCGATCCGCTCTCGGCGCTCGCGTCGGGCACGGACATCCCGGCCGAGGTGCGCGAGAACATCCGCCGCCAGTTCGGCCTCGACCAGCCGATCTACGTGCGCTACGTCAAGTGGATTGCCGCCTTCGCGCAGGGCGACTACGGCTACTCGTTCGCAAGCCGCATCCCGGCTAGTACCCTCATTGGCCAGCGCATTCCGACCACGCTCTGGGTGATCGGGATCGCGTACCTGATTGCCGTCTCGATCGCGATCCCGCTCGGGGTGATCACGGCGGCGCGCCAGTACACGTGGTTCGATCACATCGCGACGGGGCTCAGCTTCGCGGGCTTCTCGCTGCCGACGTTCTTCACGGGCGTGCTGCTCATCATCATCTTCAGCGTCCAACTGCGCTGGCTCCCGATGGTCTACAACCAGCAGGTGACCGACCCCTTCGAGTGGGCGAAGCAGGCAATCATGCCGATCGCGGTGCTGGCCCTGTTCCAGGCGGCGACGCTCAATCGGTACGTCCGCGCCTCAATGCTCGACAACCTGCACCAGGACTACGCTCGGACCGCGCGCGCCAAGGGGCTCCAGGAGGGGACCGTCATCACGCGGCACGTGCTCCGCAACGCGCTGGTACCGGTGGTGACGCTGATCGCGCTCCAACTGCCGACCGTCTTCACCGGCGCGGTCGTCACCGAACAGATATTCCGCGTGCCGGGCATCGGGTCGCTGCTGATCGCCTCAATCCAGGCGAACGACACGCCGGTCATCATGGCGATCATCATGGTGTTCTCGGTCATGGTCGTCACGTTCACGCTGCTCGCCGACCTGTTGTACGGCGTCCTCGACCCGCGCGTGCGGTACCGCTAGGCCGACGGGAGGCGCGATGTCCACCACGGAGAGCACCGTCAATGCGACCTGCGCCGCCACGGCCACCGGCCAGGTCGAGGCCATGCCGTCGCGCGTCGCCGAAGCCGGGGCCAAGCGGTACGATCGCTCGCTGCTCGGCGACGCCTGGCGCCGCTTCCGGCGGCACAAGCTGGCCCTGGTGGGGGCGTTCGTCTACGTGTCGCTCATCCTGATCACGATCCTCGGTCCGTTGGTCTGGACGGTGGACAAGAACCAGATCGACTTCTCGGCGTCCAACCAGTTCTCCAGTGCCCACCCGTTCGGCGCCGACGATCTCGGGCGCGACGTGCTGGCGCGGGTGCTGTGGGGCGGGCGCATCTCGATCGCGGTCGGGTTGTGCGCGATGCTCGTGGCAATCTTCATCGGGACGCTCGTCGGGTCGCTGGCGGGCTTCTTCGGCGGCTGGCTTGACGTGATCTTGAGCCGGCTGATCGAGGTATTCCTGGCGGTCCCGCAGCTCCCTCTGCTGCTGCTGATCGTGTACCTCTACCGCACGACGCTGGTCGCCGCGTTCGGCCCCGAGGTCGGCGTGTTCATCATGATCGTGGGCGTCATCGGCGGGCTCAACTGGATGGCGACGGCGCGGCTCGTGCGGGCCGGCTTCATCACCCAGCGCGAGCGGGAGTACGTGGAGGCCGCGCGCTGCCTCGGCGCGGGCTCCGCGCGCCTGATGAAGCACATCCTGCCGAACACGCTCAGCCCGATCATCGTTGCCGGGACGCTCTCGGTCGGGTCGTCGATGATCGCCGAATCGACGCTGTCGTTCCTGGGCCTCGGCTTCACGCCCGATACGCCGACGTGGGGCCGCCTCCTGTTCGACGCGCAGAACTTCCTGACGCTGGCCCCCACGCTGGCCCTGTTCCCGGGCATGATGATCTTCCTCGCCGTGCTGTCGATCAACTTCATCGGGGACGGGTTGCGGGACGCGCTGGACCCTCGCCGCGCGCTCTGAACGCCGGGGCGACGTTCAGACAGGATGAACAGGATTTACAGGATAGAGAAGTACCGCATTCATCCCGTCTTTCCTGTTCATCCTGTCAGGACGCGGCCGGATGTGCGACCATAGGCGGCGTGCGGGGACCGGCGACGCGCGACGCGCTCGCTCGGGGCATCCGTTCGACTATGCTGGCCGCGCTGAGGTGACAGATTACGCATGGACTGGCTCACGTCGCCCGATGTCTGGATCGCGCTGCTGACGCTGACGGCGCTCGAGATCGTGCTCGGCATCGACAACATCGTGTTCATCTCGATCCTCGCCGGCAAGCTGCCGGCCGAGCAGCAAGCCCTGGCGCGTCGCGTCGGCCTGGGCCTCGCGCTGATCACGCGGCTGCTCCTGCTGCTGTCGCTGTCATGGATCATCCAGCTCACGACGCCGCTGTTCACCGTGTTCGGGCTCGGCATCTCCGGCCGTGACCTGATCCTGATCATTGGCGGGCTGTTCCTGCTCGCCAAGGCCACCTACGAGATCCACGAGCGCCTCGAAGGCGAGGAGGCGCACGGCACGGCCGGCGCTACGGCGTCCTTCGCGTCCGTGATCGTCCAGATCCTGCTGCTCGACGTGGTGTTCTCGCTCGACTCGGTCATCACGGCGGTCGGGATGGTCGATGAGCTGTGGATCATGGTCGCCGCCGTCATCATCGCGGTCGGGGTGATGCTGCTCTCGGCGACGGCCATCAGCAATTTCGTCAATAACCATCCGACCGTCAAGATGCTGGCGTTGGCGTTCCTGTTGCTGATCGGCATGACGCTGCTGGCGGATGGCTTCCACCACCACATCCCCAAGGGGTACATCTATTCGGCGATGGCCTTCTCGATCATGGTCGAAGTGCTAAACCTCGTGGCTAAGCGGCGTAAGCCGAAGGCACCGGAGCCCATACACCTCCGCCCGGCGTACGTGAAGGACGTCGCGGCGGGATTGGGGTCGGGGTCGGGGTCGATGACGGTGCAGCGGACGGTCGGTGTGCAGGCGCCATCGCGCAAGTCGCCGCGTCGGCGGAAGCGCTGATCGGTCGTCGCGCGCTCGGGCCGCAACAATCTCGGCGAGACGGCAGGTGTGCCCGTGCGCGACGGACCGGCGCGCGCGGGCGCGGAATGTGCATCCTGTTCCGAGCACGGGCAGTTCGCCTAGAAACGCGCGGGCTTCTTTGTGCGCCGTGCTGATAGCGCCCGATCTTTGGGACTGAGTACCCTATCGTGCAGAACGTGACGGAGGCCGACGCGCGGCCGATCTTGATGCAGGCCGCCCGGCGGCCGATCTCGACGGAGGCCGCGCTCGCGCCCCGCTTGGAGGGCTCGGCCCGATGCGGGTCCGCGTAGGCTGCGAATTTATCTACGAGACCGATTTTCCGGTTCCGATGCTGATGCTCGTGCGCGCCCGCCCGGATGCGGAGCATCGGACGGTGTACGAGTCGCGCTGGACCCAGCCGGAGCTCCAGATCCACGAGTACCTGGACTCGTTCGAGAACCGCTGCTGGCGCTTCGTGCTGCCGCCCGGCGCGACCACCCTCCGCTACGACGCCATCGTGGACATTACCGGCGAGCCCGACCCGGTCGTGCCGGATGCCCAGCTCGTGCCGGTGGAGGCGCTCCCGGACGATGCGCTCGTGTTCACGTTGCCGAGCCGCTACATCCAGTCCGACCTGCTGATCGCCGATGCCTGGCGCCTGTTCGGTAACTCGCCGTCGTCCTGGGCGCGCATCCAGGCGGTCTGCGACTGGATTCACCAGAACGTCGAGTACAAGACGGCGTCGAGCGGCCCGGAGACGACGGCGCTCGACGTGTACCAGGGTCGCGTCGGCGTCTGTCGCGACTTCGCCCTGCTGGGCGTGGCGCTCTGCCGGGCGCTCAACATCCCGGCGCGCTACGTGTTCGGCTACTTCCCGGACATCGCGGTCGAGCCGCCGGACATCCCGATGGATTTTCACGCCTGGTTCGAGGCGTTCGTCGGCGGGCGCTGGTACGCCTTCGACGCTCGACATAACCAGCCACGGATCGGGCGGGTGCTGATCGGGCGGGGGCGGGACGCGGTCGATGTGGCGCTCACGACCGCGTACGGGAGCGCGAGGCTGAACCAGATGATCGTGTGGGCGGACGAGATCCAGGAGGGGGACGAGGCCCCGCCCGACCTGGGCCAGCGCCCGGACATCTCGACGACGGCGGGATCGACGTCGGAAGGCTTCACGCCGGCGGGTGCGACCACGTTGGCGGCCGGCGCGACGGTGGCCGACGGCGAGGCATAACGTTCGTATGGCAGGTCTGTGATCTGCCGGCGGCGACACCTGGACGTCGCCCGGTACGTTACGGATCGGACGAGATTCATGGCACCGAAGGGGTGCGGACGGATGACTCGGTGATGGGAGCGGTGCGATGGCGGACGCGGCACTCGAGCCACACGGGGCGAGCGGACCACACGGAGTCGTCGAGCATGGCGCCATCCTGGATTGGCGACAGGTCGATTGGCCGCGCGTGGCCCATGCCGAGTACGCCATCCGCCAGCAGTATTCCTACGCGTACACCGGACCGGTCGCCGACGTGCAGCAGCGGTTGATGATGGTGCCGGCGGATCACCTCGGCGATCAGCGTCTCTTGGAGCACGACCTCGCGGTGCGCGGGATGGACGGCGAGCCGAGCGTGACTTGGAGCGAGGACGAATTCGGCAACCGTTTCTGCCGCGTGCGCATGGCGCGCGTGCGCGAGCGGCTCGAGTTCGTCGCGTCGTACCGCGTGGCACGCACGGCCTCGAAGCCCGCCGCGCACTCGGCCGGGACGCCCGCGCGCGCCTGGGACGAGGGAGTCTTCTGCGAGCCGACAGCATTGACCGCCCCGGACGCGCGCCTCCGAGCCGCCGCCGCCGAGATCGCGCGCGGGGCGAGCGATCAGGCGGCCTTGGCCGAAGGGGCGCACGAGTGGGTAGCGGGCGCACTTGTCTACCAGTTCGGGATCACGGGCGTGCAGACGCCGGCGGCGATGGCCCTGCACCTGGGAAAGGGCGTCTGCCAGGACTACGCGCACATCCTGCTCTGCATCTTGCGGCTGCTCGGGGTGCCGGCCCGCTACGTGTCGGGGCACCTGCTCGGGGAAGGCGCCCCGCACGCCTGGGTCGAGGCGCTGGTCGAGGACCCATCGTCGCGGCCGGGATTCGCCACGATCGCCTACGATCCGACGAACCGTCGCCGGGCCGGCATGCAGTACGTGAAGGTGGCGGTGGGGCGGGACTACGCCGACATCCGTCCGACGGCCGGGGTGTTCACCGGCCCCGCGAGCGGGCGGCTGAGCGCGACCAAGCACGCCGAGATCGTGCGGGTCTCGTACCGGACCGGCGAGCAAATCGAGGCCGATGTGACGGACTGGCGGCGCGAGCAGGCGGAGGAGTCCGCCGCGTGACGACGGGCGGGCGGGCGGCGGGCGGCACCGAGGCGGGGGATGCGACCGCCCGAACGCCGCGCGCCCTCGACCCGACCGGCACGCCGTCCCCCGACCGGCCGGCCTACGATCCCGGCGAGTTCTGGGACGAGGTGTTCGAGGGATCCGAGCGGGTGCGCCCGCACTATGCGCAATTGGCGCGACGGCTCGCGACGCTCGGGCCGGCCGAGGTCGCGCGGCGGCAGGCCGCGGCCGAGCTCTCCTTCCAGGTGCGCGGGATCACCTTCGCGGTGAACCAGGGCGCCGAGGGCATCGAGAAGATCATGCCTTTCGACCTCGTGCCGCGCATGATCCGCCCCGACGAGTGGCAGCAGATCGAGCGCGGGCTGGAGCAGCGCGTCCGGGCGCTCAACCTGTTCCTGGGCGACGTCTACCACAAGCAGCGGATCTTGCGGCAGGGGATCGTGCCACCGGAGCTGGTGCTCGGGGCGCGCGGCTACCGGCGCGAGTTTCGCGGGCTGGACGTGCCGCTCGGGGTGTACACGCACGTCGTCGGCAGCGACCTCGTGCGCGACGAGAGCGGCGCGTTCTACGTGCTGGAGGACAACCTCCGCACGCCGTCGGGCGTCTCGTACGTCGTCGAGAACCGGCGCGTGCTCAAGCGGACCTGGCCGCAGATCTTCTCGGACTACGACGTGCGGCCGGTCGAAGGGTACCCGCAAGATCTGCTGGACGTGCTGCGGGCGGTGGCCCCGCCGACGTCGGACGAGCCGAACGTGGTGCTGCTGACGCCGGGCGTCTACAACTCGGCCTACTTCGAGCACGTGTTCCTGGCCAAGGCGATGGGCATCGAGCTGGTCCATGGCGCGGACCTGTTCGTGGACGATGCGACGGTGTACATGCGGACCACGCGCGGTCGGCGCCGCGTGGACGTGATCTACCGGCGGGTCGACGACGACTTCCTGGACCCGCTGACGTTCCGCTCGGACTCGCTGCTCGGCGTGGCCGGGCTGGTGGCGACGTACCGCCTCGGGCGGGTGGCGCTGGCGAACGCGATCGGCACGGGCATCGCCGACGACAAGGCGATCTACGCGTACGTGCCGAAGATCATCAAGTATTACCTGGACGAGGAGCCGATCCTGCCGAACGTGCCGACGTACCTGCCGACCGAGGCCGACGACCGGACGTACATCCTCGAGAACCTCGACAAGCTGGTCGTGAAGGCGGTGAACGAGAGCGGCGGCTACGGCATGCTGATCGGCCCGCACGCGACGCAGGCCGAGCGCGACGAGTTCCGGGGCCGCATCCTGGCCGACCCGCGCGGCTACATCGCGCAGCCGACGCTGGCGCTGTCGCGGCACCCGTGCTGGGTGGACGACCATTTCGAGGGGCGGCACGTGGACTTGCGGCCGTTCGTGCTGTTCGGGCGCGAGGTGCGAGTGACGCCCGGCGGCCTGACGCGGGTGGCGCTCAAGCGCGGCTCGCTGGTGGTGAACTCGTCGCAGGGCGGCGGCGGCAAGGACACCTGGGTGCTGAACTGAGGCGCGGACTTTTTGGACAGGATGAACAGGATTGACAAGATTTCGTGCTTCCTCAGTAGTGCCGTTTGTGAAGGTGAGTCCGTCGATTGACGTGTCATCCCGAGCCTGCGAGGGATGACAAGGGTGTCGTCAAGGCTTCCGTCACCTCAAGGGTGGCGACGTACGTGCGACCTGTGCGATCACGCCGAGCGTACGACGCCTGGTGACGTGCCGACTGGATCGGCGGCCGGCACGTCGAGACGGCCGAGCCTCCGCCCGAATGCCGTGATATGCTCGCCAAGCCCGACGATGAGGACGGCCAAGCCCGCCATCGATCGCGGCTCGTGCTCGGTTGCCGCGTCCGTTGCTCCGCGTCGCCGCCGGTTCGCTTTCCGCTCGGCCGCGGCAATGTCGGCCGCTGCCTTGAACACGAACGCCTCGCCTCCACTCATGGTGGTACCTCCGTCTCGCCTGTGCGAGCTGTACGATCCGACCATCGGACCATGAGCACAGCGTACGGTCGAAACGAGGACGGCCCATCCGTGGGAACACGCGCCTCACTACCTATCTCTGGTACGCGTCTTCGGCGTCAATCCGGCGGACCTGCATGATGGCCAGGTGAAACCACCCGAGTGGACAGTGGCGAGACTCTAGGTGGACGATTGCGAGCCTGGCATCATCCACGGATGACTGGTCTCACGTCGCCGTGAACGTACATGGACGGATGGATGTTCGGCCGCCGATCAGGCGGTGCCCTCATCGACGAGACTGTGGCGGACCGCCCAGGCAGCTATCTGGGATCGCGACGAGAAGCCGAGTCGGTTGAGCACGTTCGCGACGTGTCCCTCGACCGTTCGCTCGCTCAGCACGAGCTCGTCCGCGACTTGGCGATTGGTCAGGCCCCGCCCGAGCAACGCCGCCACCTGGCGCTCGCGCGGCGTGAGCGGGCCGGCGGCAGGCGGGGACGAGGGCACGGGCGCGGCCGGCGGCCCCGCGCCGGCCGCGGCCGATGCGGTGCCGGTCGTGTTGGACGTGGTCGGGACGCGGCGCGGCACCGCGTCACCAGTCGACAACGCGTCGGCGATGGCCTGCTCGACCGGCAGGGCGCTTCCCTCGGCGAAGGCGGCCTCGAAGGGCGCGTCGCCCAGTGTCTGCCGTGCCGCATCCACTGCCACGCGGTAGGTCTGCTCATGGAGTGAGCGGCGAGGATTGGCAATCAGTGTACGATGCGCGTCGGCTGCACCGAGCAGTCGGGTCGCCGAGCGGGCGTCATCCGGCCGACTCAACGTGGCGCTCGCCGCGAGCCCTTCCAGGCACACCGCGAAGCCTTCCACTTCGCCCGTGTCGCGGCGGACGCGAAGGGCCTCGGCAAACGCCTCCTGAGCGTCCGCTCGATCGTTGCGGGCCAGCGCGAAGAGACCCTGGTGTTCGGCACCGAGCGCGATGCCCCGCCGGAAGCCAAGCTCGCGCGCCGTGTGCAGGCCATCCTCGACGAGGCGCGCCGATCGCTCCACGTGGCCGAGCGCAAGCGCGGCCCGCGCTTGCCAGAGCGTCGCAAGCACGATGACGACGACGCTCTTGTCCGCATGCGCCACGGCGAGCGCCCCTTGCAAAAGCTCGTCCGCTTGTGCGTTGTCTCCACGTACGCATGCCAGACGTCCGAGCCGGTAGCGTGCGAGCGCGCTGTACCGGCTCAGTTGGTGAGCATCCGCCAGGCGCAAACTTTCCTCCAATATCGCCCGCGCTCGCTCGAGGTCGCCGCCGGCCTGGACCGCCTCGCCGCCGACGCCAAGGGCTCCCGAGAGGGCCGAAACCTCATCTGTCGCGCGGGCGATGGCTGCTGCCTCATCGGCGCGCAACTCCGCCCGCGCCACGTCGTGGACGCGCAGCGCCAGGGTGGCCACGTTCATCATCGCGTAGGCGCGGATTCTCGCGATGTCGGCCGCGTCGGAGAACTCGGCACTCGCCGCGAGGGCGCCTTCGAGCCAGCCGAGCCCCTCGGAAAAGTGGCCGTGAACATACCAGATCGGCATCCCCGACACGGCCAGCATGAGCCACGCGCGACAGGCCTGCTGCCCGTCCGGTCCATCGCTCCGAGCCTGGCACCAGCCAAGCGCGGCGCGCACGTTCTCGAGGTTCGTGCTAAGCTCGCGGAACCTAGGGTCATCCCGGACCAGCGGGTTAAGCCCTTGCCAGTCACCTTGCCTCGTCATGCGCTCCAAGATCCAGTCGCGGTGTCGGTCGCGGGCGGTGACGGCCTCGCCGGAGTCGGCGAGCCGCTCGGCGGCGTACTGGCGGACCGTCTCCAGGAGGCGATACCGTCGCCCGTCGCCGGGGTGCGACCCATCGACGACGACGACCAGCGACTTGTCCACGAGGCTCGACAGGACATCGAGGACCTCATACTCGGTGACCCCGCCGAAGCTGCATACGGTTTCTGCCGCGTCGAGCGTCCAGCCGCCGGCGAAGACGGCCAGCCGACGCAGCAGCGCGCGGTCAGGGTCGGAGAGCAGGCCGTGGCTCCAGTCCAGTGTGGCGCGCAAGGTCTGCTGGCGCGGAAATGCCGTACGGCTGCCTCCGGTTAGCAGCCGGAAGCGGTCGTCGAGGCGCTCGGCGATCTGCTCGGGGGCGAGCGATCTGGCCCGGGCCGCCGCCAGCTCGATAGCCAGCGGCATCCCGTCCAGCCGGTAGCAGATCTGCGCGACGGCCTGGCCGTTCCGGTCGGTCAGGGCGAACGTCGGATCGGCGGCCGAGGCGCGCTCGGCGAACAGCCGCACCGTCTCGAAGCCGAGCAGGTAGCGCGCCAGGTCGCCGTCGGCGGCCGGAGTGGGCATGGCACGGGGATCGGGCGCGGCGAGCGACGGCAGGCGCCAGGAGACCTCGCCGGCGATCCCGAGCGCCTCCCGGCTCGTCGCCAGGATGCGCAAGCGCGGGCAGGCACGCAGGAGCCGCTCGACGAGGACGGCACAGGCGGCGATGAGGTGCTCGCAGTTGTCCAGCAGCAGCAGCGCCTCGCGCGGGCGCAAGTAGTCCACCAGGGTCCGTTCGACGCCGCGCGTTGCGTCCTCGGGTATGCCGAGCGCACCGAGGATCGCGTTGGGCAGGAGGGATGGATCGCCCAGTGGGGCCAGCTCGGACAGCCAGACGCCGTCCGAATAGCCACTCGCTGCGCCGGCCGCCGCCTCGATCGCCAAGCGGGTCTTGCCCGATCCTCCCGCGCCGGTGACGGTCAGGAGCGCCGTCGTGCCGAGCAATCGCGACAGTTCGGTAAGCTCGCGCTCGCGCCCGACGAAGCTGGTCAACTGGCGCGGGAGGTTGTTCGGGACGGCATCGAGGGAACGCAGCGGCGGAAATTCGGACGGGACGTCGGCGTGGACGAGCTGGTAAATCCGTTCGGATCGCGCCAGGTCGCGGAGGAGGTGCTCCCCGAGATCCACCAGCGCGGCGCCCGGCGGCAGGACGTCGCGCGCCAGCTCGGCGGTGGCCGCCAGGACGAGCGTCTGTCCGCCGTGGGCGACGGCGCGGAGGCGGGCGGTGCGGTTGACGACGGTCCCGTAATAGTCGCCATTGCGGGCATCGGCCTCGCCGGTATTCAGGGCGATCCGGACGCGGAGAGCAGCGGGCGTCTGCCAGCGCTCGTCAGCCAGCGTTCGCTGGATCGCCAGGGCAGCGCTCGTGGCGCCGACGACGTGCTCGAACACGGCGAAGAGGCTGTCACCCTCGCCGTGCGCCTTGAGCACCCGCCCGCCGTTGCCCTCGACGGCCGCCGCGATGATGGCGTCGTGGCGCGCGAGGGCCGCCCGCATGGCGACCGGGTCGCGTTCCCAGAGCGCGGTGCTCCCCTCGACGTCGGTGAGCAGGAACGTGACGAGCCCGGTCGGCAGATCCTCCATATTGGTCCTCATCGCACCATGCCGCCGCGGCATCTCTGGCTAGCTGGATCGAGGGTATCGCTGTTGGGGCACGGCGTCAATCGCATGGAGTGCGAGCGTGCGAGCACCGGGAGTTGTTTTGATACACTTCGGCCACATCTCGTTACTCGCCCATCCCCCGTCGCAACTTGCCCCTCCGGAGAACACGATGCTCTGTCGCGTCGCCGACGACCTCTTCTGGATGAGCCGCTACGTGGAGCGAGCGATCGCCGTCGGCCGATTGATCGAGGTCACCTGGCATCTCGAGCTCGACGCCGGCGACCCGCACGACGCGACCGACTTCTGGGCGTCGCTGCTCGGGCCGGACCGGCGGGCGCAGGCGGCGGCGGGCGAGCTCCAGCCGCGCGACGTGCGCCGATTCCTGGCCTTCGACCGCGACAACCCAAACTCGCTGGTGTCGTGCATCTGGCGCGCGCGGGGGGCCGCCCAGCAGGTGCGCGAGGCGATCTCCAGCGAGATGTGGGAGGGGCTGAACACGCTCCACCTGTCGCTGGCGGACCCGAAGTTGGCCTCGCAAGCCGAGGAAGACCCGCACACGTTCTACAAGCGCATCCGCGAGGGGGCGCAGTACTTCGAGGGGCTGGCCGAATCGACGATGGCCCGCGACGAGGAGTGGCACTTCCTCTGCCTGGGCCGCTACCTGGAGCGGGTGGACAACGTGGCGCGCGTGCTGCTGCTGAAGGCGCCGCTGCTGCTCAGTCCGGATCGCGCTGGCACGGATCGGCCTGGGGGTGGCGACGACACGGTGCGCTGGCTGGCGGTGCTGCGCTCGTGCGGGGCGGCCGAGGCGTACTCGCGGTACTACTCGATGCGGATCGAGCCGGCCAGGGTGGTCGAGTTTTTGCTGCTGAACCCGATCTTCCCGCAGTCGGTCCGGTTCTCGCTGGACGCGGCCGGCAACGCGCTGGACGCGATCTCCGGCCTCCGAACGCGGCACTCGGAGCTGAGCGACCCGTCGGTGCGGGCGCTCGGCCAGCTGCGGTCGCGGCTGGAGTTCACGGCGGTGGACGAGATCCTGGTAGAGGGGCTGGAGCCGTTCCTGGCGGACGTGCAGCACCGCATCCACACGGTCTCGGAGCGGGTGACGGCGGGCTACCTGCGCGACGAGCCGCAGCCGGGGCGGCTGGTGGCGGTGGCGCGTGCGGCGATGATCATGGCCGCCCAACAGCAGCAACAGCAGCGGGCGGACGTGCAGCCCGCGTGGGGACGGCCGGCACTGGACGAGCCGACATCGTACGAGCCGGCGCGGCAGTCGCGACGGCGGGCTTAAGCGGTGCGCGTCGAGATCGTCCACACGACCCACCTGACGTACGACGCGGACGTGGTGGAGGGCGTCATGGACGCGCGGCTCGGGCCGTTCTCGGACGCGGACCAGCGCTGGGAGCACTACGACTTGCGCGTGGCCCCGTCGGGGGCGGTGCGGCCGTACGAGGACGGCTTCGGGAACGTGGCGCACCTGATCACGCTGGCTCGGGCGCACCGCTACGTCGAGATCGTGTCGGGCGGGCGGGTCGAGACGCTGTTGTCGGACCCGTTCCAGCTGCCGGCGCGGATCCCGGTGCCGCTGGGGCCATCGGAGCTGGCGGACTACCTGGCGCCCTCGGCACTGGTGCAGTCCATACCGGCGCTTGAGGCGATGGCGGAGCCGCACCGGCCGAGCGGCCCGGAGGGCACGTTCGACGCGGTGCTGGCCTTGATGGCGACGGTCTACACGGGCTTCGAGTACGAGAAGGATGTGACGAGCGTCTCGACGACGGTGGCGGACGTGCTGGAGGGGCGGACGGGCGTCTGCCAGGATTTCGCGCACGTGCTGCTGGGGCTGTGCCGGGTGCTGGGCATCCCGGCGCGCTACGTGAGCGGCTACATCGTGGCGACGCGGCTGGCGCAGGCGCAGACCATGGGCACGATGACGCAGGCGCAGGAATTGCCGACGGGACCGAGCCGGGGCGCGGGCGCGTCGCACGCGTGGATCGAGGCGTTCACGCCGACGCACGGCTGGCGGGGCTTCGATCCGACGAACAACTTGCTGGCGAGCGAGCACCACGTGAAGATGGCGATCGGCCGGGACTACGCGGACGTGCCGCCGACGCGGGGGACGTTCCGGGGCATCGCCGAGGAGCACCTGACGGTGGACGTGGTGGCGCGGGCGCTGGCGTAAGAG
>Ga0136611_10001524_pt1 | contig 16142 bp, 14 predicted proteins | sample AntDrymUQ2232306_2_FD_106645 | JGI IMG/M metagenome (GOLD analysis project Ga0136611, IMG submission 106645) | Polar desert sand microbial communities from Dry Valleys, Antarctica - metaG UQ223 (23.06) | ecosystem: Environmental > Terrestrial > Soil > Desert | place: Antarctica: Dry Valley...
GGTGGTGTCCGCGCTTTCCGGCGTCACCAATGCGTTGCAGGCAATCAGCGAGGGCGACGACGTTGATGGCCGCATCGCTTCGCTTGTTTCGCGGCATCGCGCGTTTTGTGCGGACGAACTGGGCATCGATGCCGATGCTGCCGCGGGCGCGCGCCTGAACATCTTGGAGGCGCTGGCTTCGGACCCCCGCGCCTCCTCACGGCCGCTGGACTGGCAGGCCGACGTGCTCGGGCAAGGTGAGCTGTTGTCGTCAGCAATCGGCGCGGCCTACTTGCGCGCGCAGGGGCTCGATTTTGGCTGGTGCGACGCTCGGCAGTGGCTAGGCGCAATCACCATGCCCAACCACAGTGCGTGGGCTGACAGGTTGTCGGTCAACTGCCGGTTCCATGGCGATGCGGGACTGCGCGCGCGTTTCGCGGCGCAACCAGCGCGGCTGCTGCTCACCCAGGGGTTCATTGCGCGCCACGCCGACGGCGGCACCGCCATTCTCGGGCGGGGCGGATCCGACACCTCGGCCGCGTACTTCGGCGCGCTGCTGGCCGCCCGCAGGGTGGAAATCTGGACCGACGTACCCGGCATGTTCAGCGCCAATCCGCGTCACGTGCCGGACGCTCGCCTGCTTGCCCGGCTGGATTATGCCGAGGCGCAGGAAATCGCCACCACCGGTGCCAAGGTCTTGCACCCGCGCAGCATCGCGCCGTGCCGCGACGCTGCCGTGCCGATGCGGATCCTCGACACCAGCCGCCCGGAGTTGCCGGGCACCCGCATCGATGCCTCGGTGACCACGGTGCCCGGCGTCAAGGCCATCAGCCAGCGCAACGGCATCGTGCTGGTGTCGATGGAAAGCATCGGCATGTGGCAGCAGGTGGGCTTCCTCGCCGACGTGTTCGAGCGCTTCAAGCGCCATGGCCTGTCGGTGGACCTGATCGGTTCCTCGGAAACCAACGTGACCGTGTCGCTTGACCCCAGCGACAACCTGGTCAACACCGACGTGCTTGCGAAGTTGTCAGAAGACCTGTCCCAGGTGTGCCGGGTCAAGGTCATCGCGCCCTGCGCGGCCATCACCCTGGTGGGTCGCGGCATGCGTTCGCTGCTGCACAAACTGTCGGCGGTCTGGGAAATGTTCGGGCGGCAGCGCGTGCATTTGATATCCCAATCCTCCAACGACCTCAACCTGACCTTCGTGGTCGATGAAACCGCTGCGGAAGGCATGTTGCCGTTGCTGCATGCCGCGCTGATCGACAGCGATGCGATGCCAGTGCAGGACGCGTCGGTGTTCGGCCCGCGCTGGCGCGAAATCGAAGGCCGCCTGCGTCCACGGCCCACTCCGTGGTGGCATGCCGAAGGCCCCCGCCTGCAGGCGCTGGCCAGGCAAGGCACCCCGCGTTACGTCTACCACCTGCCGACCGTGCGCCAACGCGCGCGCGACCTGCTGGCGATCGACGCCATCGACCGCCGCTACTACGCGATCAAGGCCAATCCGCATCCGCGAATCCTGCAAGCGCTGGCCGCCGAAGGCTTCGGGCTTGAATGCGTCTCGCTGGGTGAACTTCAACGCGTGTTCGACGCGGTGCCCGGACTCTCGCCGGCGCGCGTGCTGTTCACTCCGAGCTTTGCGCCGATCACCGAATACGAGGCTGCGTTTGCGCTTGGCGTCACGGTGACCGTGGACAACATCGAACTCTTGCAGCGCTGGCCCGGGGTGTTCCGCGGCCGCGCGCTGTGGCTGCGCATCGACCTGGGCCACGGCGACGGCCACCACCAGAAAGTCAACACGGGCGGCAAGGAGGCCAAGTTCGGGTTGTCGGCGCAGCGCCTGGACGAGTTCATCGAAGCAGCGCGCGGTTTGGAGATACGCATCACCGGCGTGCACGCACACCTGGGGAGCGGCATCGAGACAGTGGACCATTGGCAGGTGATGGTCGACGAACTGGCCGGATTCGCCCGCCGGGTCGGCAGCGTCGAAGTCCTGGACATCGGCGGCGGCTTGCCGGTTCCGTACAGCGAGGGCGATGAGCCATTCGACCTTGCCGCGTGGTCGCAGGGCCTTGCCGGAATGCGCGCGGTCTACCCGGAATTCCGCATCGCCATCGAGCCTGGCCGTTACCTGGTGGCCGAGGCGGGCGTGCTGCTTGCGCGCGCAACCCAGTTGGTGGAAAAGGACGGCGTGCGGCGGGTAGGGCTGGACGCCGGCATGAATACGCTGATCCGTCCCGCGCTGTACGACGCGTGGCACGACATCGTGAATTTCGACCGACTGGATGATGCGGATGTAGAGGGCGTCGATGTGGTCGGGCCCATCTGCGAATCCAGCGACGTATTCGGCAAGCAGCGGCCGCTGCCGCGCGCCACCGCGCCGGGAGACCTGATGCTGATTGCCGACGCCGGCGCATACGGCTGCAGCATGGCCAGTGAATACAACCTGCGGGCGTTGCCGGCAGAGGACCTGCTTGAAGAAGGCGTTTTGGAATGAGTGAGCCGACATGAGCAACGCGACGTTCGACCGCGATGGGATTCGCGCCTTCCGTTTCGTGCGCTGCGGCTTCGATGCGCAGACCGGCATCGCGCAGCTGGTGTACGCCTTCGACGATGGCCCCGAGCTGATCGAGACAGTGACCGTGCCCGGTGCCCCGTTCGCCCTGGACGAGGCAAGCGCGGACGCCGCCCTGCGTGCGTTGCGGCTGCTGCACCTGTTTGCCGGCATCAGTTACTACAAGGCCGCGGTGCCCTCTGAGATTCGCATCGACACCTACGCCATTGATGCGGGCACGGCGGCGCTGCTGGAGCTTGTCTACCTCAACGGCCTGGGCGAGTTTGCCTATCGCAATGGCCTGGACCTGCGGGCCCGTATAAGTTTCCCTGCGGACGCGCCGGTGCAGCCACCTGCGCCCGCATTGGGATTAAGCCCCCGGGCGCTGGTTGCGATTGGCGGCGGCAAGGATTCGCTGGTCAGCATCGAGGCGCTGCGTGCAGTTGGCGTTGAGCAGACGGTGACATGGATCGGCGGCTCGCAGCTGATTGGCGCCTGCGCCGCGCACACCGGCTTGCCGACACTCAACATCGGCCGGCAGCTGGCCACGCAGCTGTTCGACTACAACCGCCAGGGCGCATGGAACGGGCACATCCCCGTGACCGCGGTGAACTCAGCGATCCTTGCGTTCGCCGCGGTGCTTCACGGCGTTGGCCAGGTAGTGTTCTCGAACGAGCGCTCGGCCAGTTATGGCTCGATGATTGTCTCCGAGGATGGCCGCGTCACCACGGAGGTCAACCATCAGTGGTCGAAAGGTTGGGCGTTCGAGTCTGCATTCGGCAGCTACCTGCAGGCGCAGGTCGCGGCCGACCTCCACTACTACTCGCTGCTGCGCCCGCTGAGCGAGCTCGCCGTGGCGCGGCAATTTTCCAAGGTGAGTCGCTACGACGCCTATTTTTCGAGCTGCAACCGCAACTTCCACATCCTCGGCGAACGCCCCACCAGCCGCTGGTGCGGGGTGTGCCCGAAGTGCCACTTCGTGTTCCTGGCGCTGGCACCGTTCATGAGCAAGCCGCGCCTCGTCGGCATCACTGGCCGCAACTTGCTGGATGACCCGGAGCAAACCGCGGGCTTCGACGCGCTGCTGGAGTTCCGCAACCACAAACCGTTCGAATGCGTGGGCGAGGGTCGCGAATCCCGCGCGGCGCTGGCAGCGCTTGCGCAACGCCCGGAATGGCGCGAGGACGCGCTGGTGGAAAGGTTCACCCGCGAGGTTGCGCCGCTACTGGACACAAGCGACTTGCGCATGCAGCCGTTGATGGAAATCGACGGTGAACACCGCATCCCGCCAGCGCTCTGGGACCGCCTGCGTGCCTCGTTCACCGATTGACAGCGGACCCTTGCTGATCGAACGGCTCGCGGGCTGCAAGGTTGCGCTGTGGGGCTGGGGGCGCGAAGGGCGTGCGGCCTATCACGCAGTGCGCCAGAGGCTGCCTGGCCTGCCGTTGACGCTCATCTGCAGCGAGGACGAGGCCGCCGGGGCGATGGCGCTGGGTGATGCGCAGCTGGCGATTGAGCACGACGCAAGTGGCGAACGCCTGGCGCAGTTCGAATGGATCGTCAAATCACCGGGCATCAGTCCGTATTCGCCGCAGGCGCAGTTTGCCGCCAGCTGCGGCACCCGGTTGATCGGCGGCACCGCGCTCTGGTTCGGCGAGCATGCCGCGGACGGCACCATGGCGCGCACCGTGTGCGTGACCGGCACCAAGGGCAAGAGCACCACCTCGGCGTTGCTTGCACACCTGCTGCGCGGCGCCGGTGTGCGCACCGCGCTGGCAGGCAACATCGGGCTTCCCTTGCTGGAGGTGTTGGACGCCCGCGCCGACGCATGGGTGGTGGAACTGTCCAGCTACCAGACGCGCGATGTCGCAGCATCCGGCGCGCGCCCGCAGGTTGCCATCGTCACCAACGTGTTTCCGGAGCACCTGGACTGGCACGGTGGGCAGGCCCGTTACGTCGCCGACAAGCTGGCGCTGCTCACCGAAGCTGCGCCGCACGTCGCGGTCCTCAATGCAGCGGACCCGTTGCTGGCCGGCTTGGCATTGCCAGGCAGCAACGTGCGCTGGTATGGCGATGCGCGTGGCTGGCATCTGCGCGAGGACGCGCTGTATCGCGGCGATGCACGGGTAATGGACACCGCCGGGTTGCCACTGCCGGGCCGGCACAACCGCAGCAACCTGTGCGCGGTCATGACTGCGCTCGAAGCCATGGGTTTGGATGCGCCGGTGCTGGCGGCGCACGCCGCTACTTTTCAACCCCTGCCGCACCGATTGCAACCGGTGGGAACAAGTGACGGCATTCTCTACGTCGACGATTCGATCAGCACCACGCCGCACGCCACGCTGGCCGCGCTCGAGGTGTATCGCGGGCGGCCTGTGGCCGTGCTGGTAGGCGGGCATGACCGCGGCCTGCCCTGGGACGACTTTGCCGATGCAGTGCGCCACGCGCCTCCGGTTGGCATCGTGACCATGGGCCAAGGCATGCCTGGCCAGAACGGCGCGCGCCTGCAAGCGCTGCTTGCGCCAGTGGCGGCCGGGGCGGGGTTCAAGCTCGCCGCAGCGGGCGACTTGCCAGAGGCCATTGAACAGGCGCGCGCCATGCTGCCTAAGGGCGGGGTGCTGCTGATGTCCCCGGGCGCGCCGAGCTTCGGCCAATACCGTGACTATGTGGCGCGGGGCCGGCACTTCGCGCAACTTGCCGGATTCGATCCGGACGCTGCCGGCAACCTCGGCGGTTTGGGCATCGCGTAGCCGAGCCGCAAACGTCCACGCTGCGAAACCAGGGAATCGGTACAACGCGGAATCAATGGTCGCGGCTGACCGCGTAACGCGCCAGGCCGCGCAGCCCGGCCATGTGTGCGTTGTCTGGCAGGCCCGACAACTCGGACTCCGCGTCCCATGCGTAGCGCCGTGCGAGTGCGAGGCTGTAGGCCAGGCTGCGGCTGCCCTCGATTGCGGCAAGAACCTGCGGCAAGGCGGCCGCATCACCGTGTTTGATCGCCGCGCGCAGCGCTTCCCGCGTCGGTGCATCGCCGTGCTGCATCGCGTGGATCAACGGCAGGGTGGCCTTGCCCTCCGCCAGGTCGTCGCCCAGATTCTTGCCCAGCATTGCCCCGCCGCCGGCGTAGTCGAGTACGTCGTCGGCAATCTGGAACGCATGCCCCAGCGCCAGGCCGTAACGATGCAGTGCGTCGCAGGTGGCTTGGTCCGCGCCGGCCAGCATCGCGCCCAGGCGGGTTGCTGCGGCAAACAGCACCGCGGTCTTGCGCTCAATCACGCGCAGGTAGGAGGCCTCGTCGGTATCCGGGTTTCTCACGTGCAGCAGCTGCAGCACCTCGCCTTCGGCAATGGTGTTGGTGGTATCGGCCAGGATGCGCATGACGTCCACGCGGTCCAGTTCCACCATCAACTGGAAGCTGCGCGAATACAGGAAATCCCCCACCAGCACGCTGGCGGCGTTGCCCCATACCGCGTTGGCCGTGCTGCGGCCGCGGCGCAGCGCCGACTCGTCCACCACGTCGTCATGCAGCAGGGTGGCGGTGTGGATGAACTCCACCACCGCGGCCAACTGGTGCGCCTCCGGGCCGACGCTGTTGCTGCCGGATTCCCCCAGCGCACCCGCCGTCAGCAACAGCAGCATCGGGCGCAGGCGCTTGCCACCCGCGCCAATGATGTAGTCGGCCACCTGGTTGATCAGCACCACGTCGGATGCCAGCCGGCGACGGATCAGCAGGTCCATGGCCGCCATTTCAGGCGCGGCCAGGGCCTGGATGTCGGGCAGGTCGGTCTGCCGCGGGCTGGAGGCGAGAGCGTCGGACATGGGGGATTGGGGTCGCGGGGTAGCAGATTATAGGCTGCGCCGCGCCCTGCCTTGCGCTGCGGCGTTCCCTTACCGCTAGCCGGGTTTCGGCCCGGTAGCCCGGGGCCGGCCGCTATAATTTACTGCTGATCGTCCGCTTCGGACGGAAACCAGACGGGGAAGACCATGGCACGCGGCGTCAACAAAGTGATCCTGCTCGGGAACCTGGGCAACGACCCAGACGTGAAATACACCCAGGGCGGCATGGCGATCGCCACGCTCAGCGTGGCGACGACTTATTCGCGCAAGGACAAGGACGGCAACTTCCAGGAAAAGACCGAATGGCACCGGGTCAAGCTCTTCGGCAAGACTGCCGAGGTTGCCGGTGAGTACCTGAAAAAAGGGCGGCAGGTCTACATCGAAGGCCGCATCGAGTACGGGTCTTACGAGAAAGATGGCGTCAAGCACTACACCACCGACATCATCGGCGACGACATGCAGATGCTCGGCGGCGGGGATGGCCAGCGCGCGGGCGGAGGCGAGGGTGGTTCCGAGCGCAGCACTGGCAGCTACGGCAGTGGCGGTGATCGCCAGCAACGCGCGCCTGCGCAGCGGCGGGATCCCGCCCCGGCCAAGCCGGCCAACTTCGACGACGTACCGTTCGACGACGACATTCCGTTCTGAAGGCGCGAGTCCGCGCCGCCCTGCCCAATCACTGAACTCCCATTTATCGCAAGGACGCACTCATGACGACATGGCTGGTCACCGGCGGCGCTGGCTTCATCGGCGGCAATTTCGTGCTTGAAGCGGTGGCCGCGGGTCATCGCGTGGTCAACCTGGACGCACTTACCTACGCAGGCAACCGCGACACGCTTGCGGCGCTGGAGGGCGATGCAAACCATGTGTTCGTGCATGGGGATATCGGCGACGCCGCGCTGGTAGCGGCGGTGCTGGCGGAGCATTCCCCGGACGCGGTGATCAACTTCGCCGCGGAGAGCCACGTTGACCGGTCAATCGATGGGCCAGCCGCGTTCGTGCAGACCAACGTGGTGGGCACGCTGACGCTGCTGGAGGCAGTGCGCGATCACTGGAAGTCGCTGCCGGGCGAAGCCAAGGACAACTTCCGCTTCCTGCACGTCTCGACCGACGAGGTCTACGGGTCCCTGGGCGATACCGGCCAGTTCACCGAGACCACCGCCTACGCGCCAAACTCACCGTACTCCGCGTCCAAGGCAGCCTCCGACCACCTGGTGCGCGCCTTCCACCACACCTACGGCTTGCCGGTACTCACCACCAACTGCAGCAACAACTACGGCCCTTACCAGTTCCCGGAAAAACTCATCCCGCTGGTGATTGCACGTGCACTGGCCGGCGAACCGCTCCCGGTGTATGGAGACGGCCGCAACGTGCGCGACTGGCTCTACGTCAGCGACCATTGCGCGGCGATCCGCGCAGTGCTGGAGGGCGGCAAGGTGGGTGAAACCTATAACGTGGGCGGCGATGCCGAGCGCGAGAACATCGACGTCGTGCGCACCATCTGCCGGTTGCTGGATGAACGGCGGCCGCGCAAGGACGGCGAGCCGCGCATTGGCCAGATCACCTACGTTGCTGATCGCCCGGGCCACGACCGCCGCTACGCGATCGACGCCGGCAAGCTGAAACGCGAGTTGCGCTGGGCACCGGCGCACAGCTTCGAGCAGGGCCTCTCCGATACGGTGGATTGGTATCTAGCGCACGAAGAATGGGTGCGGCGGGTGCTGGATGGCAGCTATCGGCTGGAACGGATTGGCGGAGTGGCTGCGTGAGCACCGCGCAGTCCGGAGATCAACCAAGCGGCGGCCAGGCGGGCGGCGGCCGGCGGCGCAAAGGCATCATCCTGGCCGGCGGCTCCGGCACCCGGCTGTATCCAATCACCCAGGCGATCAGCAAGCAATTGCTGCCGGTCTACGACAAGCCGATGATCTATTACCCGCTCAGCGTGCTGATGCTGGCGGGCATCCGCGAAGTGCTGATCATCAACACGCCGCACGAGCAGGCGCTGTTCAAGCAGTTGCTTGGCGATGGGTCGCAGTGGGGCATGCAGATCGAGTACGCGGTGCAGGCAAGCCCCGACGGCCTAGCGCAGGCGCTGCTGATTGGCCGCGAGTTCCTGGCCGGCGGCCCCAGCTGCCTGGTACTGGGCGACAACATCTTCTACGGCCACGGTCTTACCGAACTGTTGCAACGCGCAAACGCACGCGGCCCCGGGGCCACCGTGTTCGGGTACTGGGTGCGGGACCCGGAGCGTTACGGAGTTGCGGAGTTCGATGCGTCCGGCAAGGTAGTGGGTCTGGAGGAAAAACCGACGCATCCGAAATCCAGTTACGCCGTCACCGGTCTGTATTTCTACGACAACCGCGCCAGCGATTTCGCTGCCTCGCTCGCGCCTTCGCCGCGTGGCGAACTGGAGATCACCGATCTCAACCGCTGTTATCTCGATGACGGTTCGTTGCAGCTCGAGAAAATGGGCCGCGGCTACGCGTGGCTGGACACCGGCACGCACGAGTCGCTGGTGGAAGCGTCCACCTACATCGAAACCATTGAAAAGCGCCAGGGTTTGCGGGTTTGTTGCCCCGAGGAAATTGCGTACTTCAACGGGTGGGTCGACGACGACAGCCTGCGCGCGTTGGCGAAGCCGCTGGCCAAGAATGGCTACGGGCAATACCTGCTCAGCCTGCTTGAACACGGGCGGGTGGAATGAGGTTGCGCCGTTGAAACTGATCCAGACCGGCCTGCAGGGGTGCGTGGTCATTGAACCCGCGGTATTCGGCGATGAGCGCGGGTATTTCTACGAAAGCTGGAATGCGCAGCGGTTTGGCGAGCACGGGCTTCCCACCAGCTTCGTCCAGCACAATGTTTCGCGCTCGGTGCGCGGGGTGTTGCGCGGCCTGCATTACCAGTGGCCTGACAACCAGCAGGGCAAGCTGGTGAGCGTGCTCGAAGGCGAGGTGTACGATATCGCGGTCGACATCCGCCAGGGCTCGCCGACGTTTGGCCAGCACGCCGCGGTGATCCTGAGCGCGGAAAACAAGCGCCATCTTTGGATTCCGACCGGCTTCGCCCATGGCTTCCAGACGCTGAGCGACTCCGCGCTGTTCACCTACCTGTGCACGGCGCCCTACGACCGCAGCAGCGACAACTCGCTGCGTTGGGACGATCCGCAACTCGCCATCGACTGGCCGCTGGCCGAAGCGTCGTTGTCCGCCAAGGATGCGGCAGCGCCGTTGCTGGCCGACATGCCCCCGGCACGACTGCCGCATTTCGGCGCATGAAGTTGCTGCTGTTGGGCGGCAACGGCCAGGTAGGCCGCGAGCTGCGGCGCAGCCTGTCACCTCTTGGCGAAGTTGTAGTGGCGACGCGCGATGGCGTTGATGCTGATGTATCGGCAGATTTCAACGCCCCATCCTCGCTGGCCGCAGTGGTGCACGCAGTTGCGCCCGACGTGGTGGTCAACGCCGCGGCCCATACCGCTGTGGACCGCGCGGAAAGCGATCCCGGGACTGCGTTCCGGATCAATGCCGAAGCGCCCGGCGCGGTTGCGCGCGCTTGCGCGGCGACCGATGCACTGCTGTTGCACTACTCGACGGACTATGTGTTCGACGGTCTGGGCGCGCAGCCGTATCGCGAAGACGACGCCACCGAGCCCCTGAGCATGTACGGCCGGAGCAAGCTGGCCGGCGAGCAGGCCATCATCGCCAGCGGTGCACGTCATGTGATCCTGCGCACTGCGTGGGTGTACGCCGCGCACAGTGCCAATTTCCTGCGCACCATGCTGCGCCTCGGCGCGGAGCGCGATGAGCTGCGCGTGGTCGCAGACCAAGTCGGCGCGCCAACCCCCGCAGCGTGGATCGCCGATTCAAGCGCGGCCATCCTCGGTCGCATCGGAGGCCTCGGCGGTGGCTCCGGCATCTGGCACCTGACCCACGCCGGCCAGACCAGTTGGCATGGATTCGCCAAGGCCATCATGCAAGACGCCCACGCCTGCGGGCTGCTGGCGCGAGAGCCGCGCGTGCTGCCCATCACCACAGCGGAATATCCGACCCCCGCGCAGCGGCCCGCATATTCGGTGCTGGACACGACGCGCCTGTGCCAGGACTTCGGCGTCATTCCGCCGGACTGGCGGTGCGGCCTGCGCACCACGCTGGCGGAGTTGACCGTCAGTCGCTGAAACAGGTTTGCTTCGCCAGTGCCAGTTTGGAAAGTTGCGTTACAAACCCTCGCACCCGATGTAGGCCAGATCCAGCGCCAGGAGCAGGAGGTTCTGCTCCGTGGAGCGAGTGACGCCGTCCACCAGTGCTGAAGATTTGTAGAAAAAAGTTCCTGCAACCCCTGGGCGCCCGCGCGACAGGCGCGCTGGTACTTCCCTGGCTCAGCCCTGCACGCCAACCGCCGATGCATCGGGCGCGCGTGCCACCCAGCGCTTCTTCCATCGCAAGGCCGGCCGCTCCACCAGCCACCATGACAACGCTGCGCAGGACACTGCGACAAGCGTGGCGATCACGACATTTCCGGGGATGGTCTTGCCGGCTGGCAACATCCACGCAAGTTGTTGCGCGGGCCAGCCATACAAGTACACGCCATAGGAAAGATCGTGGTGGCGGATCATCGGCAGCCGCACCCGCATGCCGATATACAGCGCGCCATAGGTGAGCAAGCCGAAGTAGGGCACGTGCGCCCAGGTCGTGCCGCGCAACAGTGCAAAGCATGCCAGCAAGGCAGCAACGGCCCAGCCTGACAGGCGGATACGGCCACGGTTGACCCACAGCAGCGCGCCGGTTGCGAAGAACGCGGCGCACTCGCCGTATTTCTGGATGTGGTCCGGCAGCGGCCAGAAATGCCACGCCAGCGCATAGCCGGCGATGATCGCGAGCCCCCACAAAATCGTGAAGCGCGTCCGCGTGAGCAGGCCCAGTAGCCACGCGACCATCAGCAAGACATACAGGCGCGCTTCGTTGGGCAGCGTCCACAGCGAGCCATTGACGATGTCGCTGGGATGCGCGCCAAACACGCCGGGCAGATGGAACCGACTGAACAGGAGTGATCCGTTCACCAGCAGGTATTCCCACGTCTGCGGCTGCGCCCAGTAGTTGGCCGCCGTGGTCAGCAACGGGCCCATCAGCAGCGTCGTGAGCGCCACGCAAGCGAGCAGCGCCGGCAGGATGCGCAACCCGCGCGAAACCATGTAGCCGCGCGCCGTGTTGCGCTCCAGGCTGGCCGCGATCAAAAAGCCGCTGACCGCGAAGAACATGTCCACCGCAACTGCGCCAGCCGAACGCAGCTGGGTCAGGGATGCAACCAAGTCGTGGCCGGGTAGCCCGGTGATGGCATGGGCATGCCCGTAGATGACGAGCCACGCAGCAAACAGCCGCATCAGGTTGAAGTTGTTGCGGCCGCCGGCCCAGGCTTCGGCGATCGTTGGGGCCGCCGTCATGCCGGCCAGTACCGCCAGTGCCAGGGTTCGTAGTCGATGCCGTGGGGATTGCCGCGCGGGTAACTCATCCGGAATCCGTGGCCTCGGGCCCCATCCTGCAACCAGGCGAACGCGGCAGTGTGCTCGAAGCTTTCCTCGGCCGGCGGCTGGCCAGGCGTGCCAATGTCGAGTGCGAGGCCGCCGTGGTGCTCCGAATACCCAGGCGCGGCATTCACCGCGAGGATTTCCTCGATGGTCTGTCCCCGCGTGAGCTTGCGTTCGAAGATGCCGAGTTGGTAATCGTGGCTGCGGTAACCGGAGATCGCTTCCAGCACGATGCCATCGCGCAGCGCGGCGTCGCGTAGATGGCGCCAGGCGCGCGCTGCATCGACGCGCAGCCAGAGCGGGCGCCGGTAGCGGTCAAAACCTGCGAATGCCAGCCATTCGGGCTCGGCGACGGCGGGAAGTCCAACGCGTTTGGCGTAGCCGGCATCATCCATCCGAAGCAGCGCGAGGCGCTCACGCAACTGGTGCAATGGCAGTTCGGCAACATGTCCGGGCCCCGTGCACACCTGCATTTGGCTCGCATCCAGCGCGTCCAGCGCTGCATCCAGCCCCGGCTCGCGGTGCAGGTGCGGGACCAGCGGCTGCATGCCTTCAGGCAGGTCTGCTGCCAGGTACACGCCATCACGCTTGCGGCGCAGCACGCAGCGCGCGCGCGCCAGGATGCGGGCGTCGTGGTTGCTGCGGGCGCGCAGCAGGCCACCTGGCCACAGTTCGATCGCCGGCGTGTTGACCAGCCGCGTGGTCAGGGGCGAGATGGGTCTGCGTTGCATGCAGCCAGCTTAGCGGCGCGGCGTCACCGGGTCATCCCCACGGGACGCGCGCCGCGGTTGTCCGTAGGCGCTCAGCGGGCCTTGATCCAGGCGGCAACATCCGCGATGAGCTGCGCGTCGACATGGCCAGGGGTTGCGTATTCGGCCAGGTTGCCGCTGCCCTCGCCGGCGATGCCGAGGTGGTTGAGTTTTTCGTACAGCTTGAACGTGACCTTGGGCTCGGCATGGAATGCGCCACGCCAGCGTTGCCAATCCGCATCCACCACCTGGATGTCGCGCGCACCCTGCAGCACCAGCATCGGCAGCGCCAGCGAATTCGCCTCGGCGAGCGCGTCCACCGTGTCAATGCTCCGCCAGTAGCCCACGGGTTGCCCCAGGATCGACTTGGCGGCCGCATCGGTCTTCATGTCGCGGATGGTGCGCACCTGCTGGATCAACTGGCTGATCGCGTCGCGCTCGGCTTCGCTGGTCTTGCCATCGTCGAGCATGGCAAGGCGGCGGTTCTGTTCCACCACCATGTCCAGCAGCGAACGCGCAGGAGCCGCCAGCAGCACCAGTCCTGCCACATGTCCCGACACCGCGGCAATGCGCGGCGCCATCATGCCGCCCTGGCTATGGCCGAGCACGAACACCCGTTTCGGGTCGACACCCTGCTGTACGCGCAACGCCGCCACCGCCAGCACCGCGTCGTGGGTAGTTTCATCGTCCACGCCGAACACGCTGCCCAGGCCCTGCGGGCGCGCCCGGGTGCGCTTTTCATAGCGCAGCACGGCGATGCCCTGCGCCGCCAGGCCGCGCGCAATGTCGAGGAACGGCTTGTTGGGACCCACGGTTTCGTCGCGGTCGTGCGGACCGGAACCGTGCACCAGGACCACGGCGGGGATGCCGGCTGCTAGCGCAGGTTCACTACCCTTGGGCATCGCCAGCGTGCCGGGCAAGGCGCGCTCGCCGGTGCCTACGGTGATGTCGCGCTCTGCAAAGTTTGCGTCGGCGCCCACCGCAGCCGCAGCTGGCGCTGCAGCGGGCTGGATCAGGAAACCCGCTACCTTGCCATCGGCGCCGATCAGCACCGTTGCCAACAGTTCGGCTTTGGCGTAACGCAATGGAACCTTGACCAGGCTGCCAGCTGCCTGCGCCAAGCTGACGGCTTCGCCGCGCCCCTTCGCTTCGCCTGCCTGCACCGGCAGCGAACCCCACACCGATTTCAGCTTGTCTGCCGGCACGGCCTTGGCCATGTCGGCGCTGAACATGGCTTCTGCCTGCACATACTCGCCGGCGTCCAGGTGGTCCAGCAGGCGCGTGGCAATGGCAGCGCCATCCAGTGCCGGCGCAGCCTGCGCACTCGCGCGCGTTGAAAACAGCAGGCCCAGTCCGAGCACGAGCACCAATGCGCTCCCGAGCAGCACGCGCGCGGCCACGCGGGATGCACCTGGCTTGTCGCCCATGCGGCGCTCGATCATGTGGATCAGGTGCAGCATCTCAATTCCCCTTCTTGAGGTACAACAGGACGTTCAAGCCGTTCTGCACCGCTGATACCAGTTCCCACCCTTGCGAGCCCAGTTGCACCAGTGTTTCCTCCACGTGCTTGGGTTTGACGCCAAGCCATTGCGGCTTTACTTCCACGACTTTGTAGTTCCAGCGGGTACTCACGTGTCGTTCTCCTCGAATGGTGGCTGGCGAGGCTTCGGCAAGCGGCCTGCCTTGCGCAGCGCCTCGCGTATCAGGAATTCGATCTGGGCGTTGAGGCTGCGCAGCTCGTCGTCGGCCCAGCGCTGCGCGGCGCCAAGGATCTCGGCGTTGATGCGCAGTGGATAGGCTTTTTTCTCGCTCACCTGGATGACTCAGCGCGCGCCACGGCTGCGCATTGCCGTTGCTGCGACGGTCACGACGAAATAGGCGATCAAATTTGCAGTCATCGGAGTTCTTCCTTGGTCAGGTCAGCTCAGGTCAGGACAGGCTGCCGGCATTGACGATGGGCTGTGTGCCGCGTTCACCGCACAGCACCACCAGCAGATTGCTGACCATCTGCGCCTTGCGTTCCTCGTCCAGGTTGACGACCCCGTTCTTTTCAAGCTCCGACAGGGCCATCTGCACCATGCCCACCGCGCCGGCCACGATGCGCGTGCGCGCCGCGATGATGGCGTTGGCCTGCTGGCGTTGCAGCATGGCCTGGGCGATTTCCTGCGCGTAGGCAAGGTGGGTGATGCGCGCGTCGATCACTGCCACGCCCGCATCCGCCAGGCGATCGGCCAGCTCGTCCTTGAGGTGCTGGCTGATCTCCGCGGCATGGCTGCGCAACGCCACTTGGCCTTCTTCGTGCTGGTCGTACGGATAGCTCGTGGCCATCGTGCGTAGCGCGGACTCGGACTGGATGTGAACGAAGCTTTCAAAGTCGTCCACGTTGTAGACGGCCTCGGACGCATCGACCACCTGCCACACGATCACCGCGGCGATTTCGATCGGGCTGCCGTCCAGCTCGTTGACCTTCAGCTTGCTGCTCTCGAAATTGCGCACGCGCTGGCTGACTTTCTTTTTGCTGAAGAACGGATTGTTCCAGCGCAGGCCGTTTTCCTTGACTGTGCCGACGTACTTGCCAAACAGGCTGACCACGGCGGACTGGTTTGGCTCCACCATGTAAAGGCCGAACGTGCAGAAGGTAGACACCAGCGCGAGCAGGGCGCCGCCGATGACCTGGACGACGTTTCCGGCCTGCACACCTGCCACGATGAAGTACGCACCCAGCAAGGTGCACGCCAGCAGCGCGAGCAGCATCGGAATGCCGGGAAGGGAGCGGATCGGGGACTCTTTCATGGTGGTTCTCGCGAATGGGCCCACGGCGTGGGTTCGCAATATTGATATCAAAGTGATATCAGAAATTCAAGCGGTACCCGACAAGCGGTCGCCGGCGTCGTCAGCGCGATGGCGACAGGTAGAAAATCGGCGCCGGCTTGAACTCGCCCGTGGCATACAGGCCGCCACCTTGCGCTGTCCAGGCCAGTGCTTCGGCCTGCGGAATCAGCGGCACGTCATGTACCTGGGGCGGCCGGGCGACCGCCTGGCCCCAGGCCTCGCCCGCGCTGCGCCGGTAGAACAGCACGTTGCCGTAGGTCAATACCGCCAGGGTCAGCCCGTCGGGCGAGAGGTCGGCAGCAGTGACCTGCGGAAACAGCGATGCCAGGCGAGGGTCGCTGCGCTGCAGGTCCTCGCCGGCTTCCGGCACGCCGTTCAGGCGGCCGATCCTGCGCGCCTCCTGCCAGGCGCGGCCCGGTTTGCCCGCTGAAGGTCGTGCAAGGGACAGCGCAAACAGGTCCGGCGGGGTGCGCTTCTTGGAGATCAACAGCACCTTGCCGGCTGCGGCATCGACCACCACCGCTTCGCAGTCCCGTGGCCCGTCGGGCCAGCGCGCGCGGATGGTCCAGGCCGGAAGCAGGGTGCCGCCGTTTTCCAAGGTTTTTGGCTCCTCGAAAATGTGCAGCGCAAAGTCCTTGCGCTGGCCGCCGTTGTCGCCGGTATCGGCCACCAGCAGGTA
>Ga0136611_10001525_pt1 | contig 16139 bp, 14 predicted proteins | sample AntDrymUQ2232306_2_FD_106645 | JGI IMG/M metagenome (GOLD analysis project Ga0136611, IMG submission 106645) | Polar desert sand microbial communities from Dry Valleys, Antarctica - metaG UQ223 (23.06) | ecosystem: Environmental > Terrestrial > Soil > Desert | place: Antarctica: Dry Valley...
GCCTCGGCAACTTCCTCGCCGCGACGAATTGATTCGATTTCTTTTTCGCGCTGAACGCCCTGCTGAATGGTCGGCGCGACGGCAAGCAGCGCGATGGAAAACAAAGTCATCACCGCCAGCACCGCAATCAAAGACATTCCGGTCTCGTTTTTCGATCTTCGATCTTTAATCCTGGACTTTGGATTTTTATTAATTTCCATCATCGTCATCATCGTCGTCTTTTTTCTGTGGCGGCGGTGTCGGTTGATAAATCGGAATACTGCTCGGAATACCCGGAATTTCGCCCGGTTGGATATAAACCGGCGGATTAGGATTATTGGGATTAGGATTACCCGGATTGAAGCCGCTTCTGTTAGGAGGACGACCCGGACTATTCAAAGTCGGAGTCAAATTCTGGTCGGGATTTGAACCGGCAGTTTGTCCGGGCGGCGGGCGATAAAGCGCGAGCCGATGTTTGAATCCCAAGTTTACATCTTCAAAAATCGTTTCGCCCGCCGAGATGCTCATCAAACGAAAACGTCCGCCGATAACATCATTCAAACGCGCCCCGACCGGTGTCGGTTTTCCCTGCTCTTGAAAATATGCAGTGTCGTTATTAAAACGCTGACGAGCGATCATCCCGATATATTGAAACTGCGGAACGGGCGGAGCCTGCACGTTGAGCGCGACCTGATTTGAATAAAGTCCGCCGTCGGGCGTGCGAACCATAATCTGAATCGCGCCGGCGCCGGCGATAAAATTCGACGGCACTTCGGCGACGAGCTGCTGCGGGCTGATAAAAGTCGTCGGCAGTTGATTGCCGTTTAAATAAATTAACGAATCGGGCGTAAATTTATCGCCGTTAACTTCAAGACGAAAAGTTTGTGAACCGGCGTAAATGCTCTGCGGCGTGACAAAACCGATAAGAAACGGCGGCACCGGAGTCGGCGGCGGCGTTTCCGGCATTTTAATTACGGGCGGCGGTGTCGGAGTGGGACTATATGGAGTCGGCGGCGGCGGCTCGTAAAACGCGAAGATATTTCTGCCTGCGTCCGGGGCGTAAGATGAGCGCGGATCATAAACAATCGGCATCGTCGTATAAATGAGATTTTCTTCAGCGGCAGTCGGCATTCTGACAGTCTCGGAATTAGGGCGCGGCGAGATCGTCGGCGTGGGCGAGATACTGACGGTGACAGTTTTTTTACTGCTAAAAAAACTTCCGCCGAAAGTGTAAGCCAACGAGAGCAACGCCATTGCGCCGAGCGCGAGTGCCGCGATGATTTTGTTGCGTTCCGTCGGACTTTTTCCTTCAAATAATTTCATCTTTCTTAATGCTACTGTTGATTGCTGACTTCAATCGGCTGAAAAGTCGGACGGCGGAAATACGCCGCCATTTCAAGTCGTAAACTCACCGTTTCGCCGCGCGTTCTGCCGCGTAATATCTTCGGCTGCTGATTCTGCGGAACATTCTGCGTAAAAGTCTGGTCCTGCGGAAAACCGCCGGGATTCATCGGATTTATCTGCACTTGACTGATGGATGCCTGCGTCGGTTTCGTCGGGTCGGGTTTTTGTTCCTGATTTTCCGCCGGCTCTAACTCAATTGCGCTGATGACGACAAATTGCTGACTGGTTTCGATTTCTCTGATAAACCGCCGCAGATTCTGATACGAGCCTTCGATGGTCGTCGTCACATAAACGCCGGGGAAAAGGCTCTGGAATTTCGCCCGCCCGCGTTCGGCTTCAGTTTCCGAAGAAGCGCGACGACCGTCATCGGAAATTTCCAGCGGCGCGTAATCAGGTCCGCTCGTATTGGTTAAACTATAAGCAGAAATCAGACCGTTGATGCGCTGGTAGAGCGAAGTTTTATCAATCATCGGATTACGCAAAAAACGCGTTTCAAAATCGTTGACGCTCGTAATAAGTTCGGCGACGCGCGTTTCCGTGCTGGTAATATCGCCGTATTTATTTTTCGTCGAAAGCAATTCGGTTTCCAGACGGTCGCGTTCCGCTTTGTTCGCTTCGAGTTCCCGTTTAGCAGGCAAAACCACCAGCACGACTAAAAGAATCACCGTCAAAATCGCCAGCATTCCCAAACCGACGGTCGCAATCTCGGTCGGTCCCCACATTCCCCCGTAGATTTTGCGCGGGCGGTTTTTCGGCATGATGTCGATTCGCGGCTCTTTTTCAAAGATAAGCGTTTCGTTATCGGTCAGCAAAACCGTGCGCGTTTCTTCCTCGATAACGACAGTCGAATCTTTCGTCCCCGCGTATTCATTGACGATAATTTCCGGTTCTTTATTTGACTCAATCGAATCGTTCGTCTTTTGATTTTCGTCCATTATCGAGTTTCTCCTTGCGTCTCCAGCGCCACATCGGAAGGCGCGGCGGGCGAATAACCGTAACCGGGCGTGTATATTAGCCGCAGAGTGTATTCGGTATAAGTTATGCTCTCGGTTTTTTGTAAATCCTGTCCGCGCAGTTCGGCTTGAAATTTGCCGGAATTATTCATACTGTCAATCATTTGCATCACGCTTCCGTAATCGCGGCTGAGAACGCCGAATTCCAAATCGGCTCGTGTTCGGTCGCTGTCTTTGTAAATATTCTGCACACTGATCCGCGAAACGCTGACACCGCCCGGCAAAAGCGATTCCAAATCGGCGAACAGGCGCGACCAGCCGAATGATTTATTCGCCACGAGTTTGTGCGCGGCGATCAGAAGTGACTGCTGTTCGGGTGTTAATTGCTGCTGGACGAGTTCGCCTTTGCCGTTTAATGCTTGAACCTCCGTCTTCATTCGCTCAATGTCGCTTTTGGCGAGTTCGTTTTCGGCGGTCGTGTTGCTCAAAGAAGCGAACGATAAAACCGCGCCCGACACGGCGAACGCCAAAAACAGCAGCGCGATCAGATACGGCAGCGTCCGATTGCGAAAAGGTCGGCTCGATAAATTGAGTTTGTTAATCACTTTTTTTAGATTGTCCTTTGTCCGATGTCAGTTGTCCATCGCCCGTCGAAAGTTAAATTACCGGCATAAATTTTACCGCAAGCGGGAAATGAAGAGTTTAACAATAAAAACCGCAACGAACTAATGAACTTCGGATAAAACACAGCTTTCACGTCGGATTTTGAACAAAAGTTGCAAAAACTTACTCAGGACGCGGCGGCAGAGTTTTGCGCGCTTCTTCGGGTGCTAAATCCTGATAAGCGCAGACGCGGTTTCTGCCTTCGCGTTTGGCGTGATAGAGTGCCGAATCAGCTAGTTCGACAAGTTCAATCGGATCGCTCGAATCGTTCGGAAAGGTCGCCACGCCAATGCTGATTGTAATGTGATGCGATTCGGACGGCTTGCCCTGGCGGATGACGCTGAATTTATTGTTTTCGATTTCCGAGCGGATTCTCTCCGCCGCCACAAGTCCTTGAGCGAGTTCCGCGTCGAGCAGAAACGCGGCGAATTCTTCGCCGCCGAATCGCGCCGCCGCGTCGCCGTTCCGCAAGTTTTGCGTGATGCACAACCCGATTTCTTCCAGAGTTTTGCTGCCCGTTAAATGCCCGTAAGTGTCGTTGACCGCTTTGAAATAATCAATGTCCATCATCAACACGCAGAACACGCGCTTTTCCTGTTTGGCGAGCTCAGCTTCGCGGCGCATTTCGGAAAAGAAAGACCGGCTCGAAAGCAGTCCGGTCAAATCGTCGTGCGAGAGCAGACGGCGAATCTCGCGTTGATATTCGCGGTCAATTTCGTCGAGCATTTCAAAGCGCAGAATATGTTTGCCGACAGTAATTTTATCGCCGTTTTGCAGAGTTTCGCGGTTGATTTTCTGTCCGTTGAGAAGCGTTCCGCTTCTCGAATTTAAGTCGGTCAGAATATAATTGGTTGTTTCGTTCTCGCGTTTAAAAACGGCATTGATGCTGGCGTGCTGCCGCGAAACACGCGTGTCGTTGATGCGAACGTCGGCTTCGAGAGCGCGTCCCAAAATAACTTCTTCGCGTTCGAGCGGAATCGGCACGGCGAGTAAATCACCGCTTAGAAAAACCAGTGCGGGACGCAAATCGCGTTTTTCACGTTTCGATTGTTTCATATCGGCAGGAAGTCGGCGGCATCGAATGTATGCCCGGAATTACTAGGATAAAACATTTTCCCTTGAATTTGCCAGATTTAATTTTTTCGCCCATAGTCTTATTTTCAATAATCATCTCATTTGATTCTGAATCGCGCGATTCAAGATTGATGATTGACAAGCGATGAAAATTCTCATAGTCAAATTGAGCAGCATCGGCGATGTCGTCCACACGCTGCCCGCGCTCGCCGCGATTCGCCGCGCTTTTCCCGATGCGGAAATCGCCTGGACGGTCGAACGCAGCGCGGCGGAAATTCTGCGCGAGAACCGTTTGATTGACCATCTTATTGAGATTGACACGCGTTCCTTACGGCGCCGCGGAAAAGTAATGGAAGAGATTTTGATTGACGCAAGTCGCCAACTTCGTAAATTGCGCCAACACGAATTCGACATCGCGCTCGATTTTCAAGGGCTGTTAAAATCCGCGTCAATCATCAAACTCGCCAAAGCAAAAAAAAGAATCGGTTTTTCCAAACAAAACTTGCGCGAACCTGCCAGCCGATTTCTTTTGACAGAAACGGTTGAGGTTGAAAAACAAACGCACATCATCCGCAAAAATCTGACGCTTGCCCAGCGAGCCTTGAACATTGCAGTTCCCGAAAATGATTTTGAGTTTCCTATTTTCACCGACGAAAATCACCGGCAGGAAGCCGAAAAAATTATCGAACAGACTGGAGAAAACTACGCGATTTTAAATCCGGCGGGCGGCTGGACGACAAAACTTTGGGCGGCGGAAAAGTTCGGCGCGTTGGCGGATAAACTGTGGGAGGAAAATAATTTAGTTTCCGTTGTGACAACCGCGCCGAATGAAATTGAACTGGCAAATCAAGTTCTGCGTCACAGCCATTCGGGGAAAGTCGCGTTCGCGCAACCCAGTCTGAAAGGCTTTTATGAATTGGCGAAACGCGCGAGAATTTATATTGGCGGCGACACCGCGCCGACGCATCTGGCGGCGGCGGCAAACGCCCCAATTGTCGGCATTTTCGGTCCGACCGAATGGTGGCGCAACGGCAGCCCGAACGCGAATGACATTTGCGTCGAACGAAACGACATCAATTGCCGCGCGGATTGTCATCGCCGAGCCTGTGACAATTGGATTTGTCTCGACATCACGGTCGAAACGGTTTTGCTCGCGGCGCAAAAAAGATTAGAATTATCCGCGAAATGAGTAGAACAAGCGCAACGCCAATCCAACGCTTCAGAGTGCCGCTCGGTTTTTTATTCGCGGCAATCTTTTTAATTTTTGCCAAACCCGAATTGCTGACTTTGTTTATCGGCGGCGCGATTGCCGTCGTCGGACTGCTGATTCGCGCCTGGGCAGCGGGACATATTCGCAAAAACCAGACTCTGGCGGTTTCCGGTCCTTACGCTTTCACGCGCAATCCGCTTTATTTGGGAAGTTTCATTCTCGGCGTCGGTTTCACAATCTCGGCGGGCGTGTGGTGGCTCGGACTCATTTTCGTCGCCTTGTTTTTGGGCATCTATTTGCCTGTAATGCGCGTCGAAGCGGAAGAACTGACGCAAATTTTCGGCGCGGATTATGAAAAATACGCGAAACGAGTTCCGCTGTTTTTCCCGCGTCCGCCAGCGGAGAGAAAATCGGAAACTAATTTCGATTTTGCTTTGTATTTGCGTTACCGCGAATATCAGGCGGCTTTAGGTTTAGTTTTCGCGTGGTCGGTTTTGCTCGCAAAGGCGGTATTTCTGAAATAAAATTATGACGATGAAAAAATTAATCGGCACACTTTTGATAGTTTGCGGTTTCGCGTGCGCTTCGATTTTCGCGCAGAAACCGGAAGCCTACACGGTCGGCGAAAAATTAATTTACGAAGGCAAATACAGCAAAGCCATTCTGCGCGGCGTCGCCGCCGCCGATTTGAATTTTGCGGTCGAACGGGCGCCGAACAGTCAGGATTTTTTGATAAAATCCGAAGCCCGCTCGAAAGGAACGCTCGTCAAACTTTTCCTCAAATTTTATCAGAATATCGAATCAACCGTTGACGGCAAAAATTTTTCGGTCAAAAGAACCGTCAAGCGCGACGAGCAGGGCGACCGCATCCGCGAAAGCGAAGCGATTTTCGACTACAAAGATCGGAAAGTCATTTATGTCGAAACCGACCCGAACGATTCGGCGCGTCAGCCGCATCAGGTCGCTTCGCCGATCCAAACCGACGCGCAGGATCTGATTACGGGCATTTACACGCTGCGCCGTTTGCCGCTCGCTGTCGGTAAAACTTTTGAATTGTCGGTCAGCGACTCGGGCTTGGTTTATAAAATTCCCGTGCGCGTCACCGCCCGTGAACAGCAGAAAAGTATTTTCGGCAAGGTTTGGTGTTTCCGAGTCGAACCGCAAGTTTTCGGCGCGAACCGTTTAATTGACGGCAAAGGCAGTATGATCCTTTGGATTACGGACGACGCGCGGCGTTTGCCGGTGCGCTCGCAAATTAACGCCAGCATCGGCAGAGTCGAAGTCAGACTTAAAAGAGTGGAAAACAATTCGGCATCTCTAACCAGCACCGATTAGTCGGCTAATCTTTGCCCAAGATAACCTCGCGCTTGTTTCTTTCCGCAAATGCCCGCATAATCTTCATATTATTTAACTTTTTTATAAAAAACTTATGAGTATTGAAGATAAAAACAGCGCAGAATTTGCGCTTGAAGATTTCAAATTAAAGCCGATTTCTTCGGCGGAAACTATCAAACAAAATTTAATAATTACCGAAAACGACAAGGATATTCTTTCGCTGAAAGCCGACCCGCAAACTTCGGCTGAGGCTGTCGCAGTTACGGCATCCGAATTAACTGATGTCTTAGTCAGTGAGGAAAAAAGCACATTAACCGAAGCCGCAGACCCGATTTTCAAAAAATTAGCGGAGCCGAAGCTGCCCGAACTGTCGAAAGAAAACCGCGCGCGTCTGCAAATGCAGTCGCCGAATAAAATTTATTTTTACTGGTCTTTCAAAAGTAATCCGTTTCAGACATTGAGCCGCGTTTTCGGCAAGCAGGTTAATTACCAGATGGTCGTTAAACTCGTCAATCGAACTAACGGGCGCGAGGACATCTTTCCTGCCGAAGCCGAAGGTTCAACCTGGTTCGACGTTGAAGCGGATTCAACTTACCGCGCCGAGATCGGGTTTTACGCCGTGAATCGCCCGTTCGTTCGTGTGATGTTTTCCAATACAATTGAAACGCCGCGCAAAAATCCGAGTCCGCGTAGCGATTACTCGCCGAATTTTACAGTTTCCGCTGTTCAATTCGCCGCAGTTCTGGACGTTTCCGGTTTTCAGCAAGACGCTTTTGAAGTGGCGCTCGCGGGCGACGATATCGAATCGGCGAATGACGCGACGCAAACCGCTTTCTCGCAAATTATTGGCACACCGCAGAGTGATTACGACGAGAGCCAATCGAGCGAAATACGTTTCATTCTGCTGGCGTTGGCTTCCGGCTATTCAATTGAGGATTTGCGCGGACATATCAGCCCGCACCTTTTTGCCATTCTGCGGAATAACGCTGAAAAGATAAGCATAGAGAAAGCATTATTGGCTTTACAGGAGAATTTTGGTGTTTTTTCTGACGCAATTTATGAAGAAGAATCGGCGGCGGCGGCGGTTTTCGGCGCGAGCCTGATTAATTTCCCGCGAGTGTCCAAACGAAGAGTTCTGCCGAAGTTCGCGCCGATAAGTTCGCTGTCGGAAAAGTATTTTTAACCCAAAGACGCGAAGGCGCGAAGAATCAATTTAGGAAGAAAAAAAGTTGAAATAAAAATTTATTTCAACTTTTTTACTTTGCGCCCTTGCGCCTCTCCGTCTTTGGGTTAAAATCCGTTTATGCCGATTGGATACTTCAGCTTAATTCTGCACGCGCATCTGCCGTTTGTGCGTCATCCCGAATATCCCGAATTCTTGGAAGAAGATTGGCTTTACGAAGCGATCACGGAAGTTTATCTGCCGCTCGTTTTCATCTTTCAAAATTTGCACGAAGCCGGAATGAAACCGCGCCTGGCGATAAACGTCTCGCCGCCGCTGTGCGAAATGCTCGCCGATAAACTGTTGGAGACGCGCTATACCAGACATCTCGAAAACTTGTTTGAGTTAGCTAAAAAGGAGCTGGAAAGGGTCAGCCGCGAAGAGCCGCAGTTTTACGACGCGGTGAAAATGTATGTTGATAATCTGGGCATTTCCCTGATGCTCTGGAACGACAAATACAAAAGAAATCTAATCAACGCTTTTCGCCAATTGCAGGAAGAAGGCGTTTTGGAAATTATCACCTGCGGCGCGACGCACGGATTTCTGCCGCTCATTTCCACTGCGGAAGCTCGCCGCGCCCAAATTCAAGTCGCAGTTGACAATTACCGGAAGCATTTCGACAGAAACCCGCGCGGCATCTGGCTGCCCGAATGCGCGTATGAGCCGGGCATCGAAAATCTGATAAAAGACGCGGGCATCGAGTATTTTATCAGCGATTCGCACGCGCTTCTCTACGGCGAACCGCGTCCGCGCTACGGCGTTCACGCGCCCGTCGTCTGTCCGAACGGCACGGCGGTTTTCGCCCGCGATGTCGAAACGTCCGAACAGGTTTGGAGCGCGGAAGTCGGCTATCCGGGCAACGCGAATTACCGCGAATTTTACCGCGATGTCGGTTGGGATTTACCACTCGATTATTTAAAACCTCATCTACATAAAGATGGAACCCGGCGGCATTTAGGGTTGAAATATTATCGAATCACCGGACGCGATGTTTCGACCGGCGACAAACAGCCTTATGTTCCGAACTGGGCACATGAGCAGGTTGCCAGAGACGCGGCGGATTTTGTCGGCAAACGTATCCGTCAGGCATACAAACTCCGCGAAACTTTGGAAGGACATCCGCCGCTCGTCGCCGCGCCTTACGATGCCGAGCTTTACGGACATTGGTGGTTTGAAGGTCCGCAGTTTCTTGATTTTCTGTTCCGCGAGCTGCATTACAAAAAAGATTTGATTGAACCGATTACACCCGGCGATTTTCTCGACGCGCGCATTCCGATTCAGATTCAGCAGCCGACGGCTTCGAGTTGGGGCGAAAATGGTTATTACAAAGTCTGGCTCAATGAAGGCAACTCGTGGATGTATGCGTATCAGCACGACGCGGAACGGCGAATGACCGAATTAGCAAATAGATTTAATGAGCCGACGGAAATCGAACGCCGCGTTTTGAATCAACTGGCGCGCGAATTGTTGCTGGCGCAATCGAGCGATTGGGCATTTCAAATTTACCAAGGCACGACCGTCCAATATTCTTCAAATCGCTTCAAGTCGCACATTCACCGTTTCAATCTGTTGGCGACGGATTTGGAGAGCGGCGGTATTAACGAAGAAATGCTCACAGAAATCGAAAACCGCGATAACATTTTCGCGGAGATTGATTACCGAACTTATCGAAGTTAGGAATAGCCGCAAAAAGACGCAAAGAAATCATTGACCTCTTTTTGCATTTTTTCGCGGCTATTTCTTTTTTAAGTTTGCCTTAACATTTTCGTAAAGCTATCATTTCTCTTTTACTTATTGGAGATAAATTTAATGGTTGAAAAAGGCGTGGATATTGCTCCCGCAAACGGCAAATTGGGAATTCTGCTCGTCGGACTCGGTGCGGTCAGCACAACTTTTGTGGCTGGCGTGGAAGCGATTCGCAAAGGCGCGGCGCAGCCAATCGGCTCTCTAACGCAGATGGGAACAGTGCGTTTGGGCAAACGTACGGACAATCGTTGTCCGAAGATAAAAGATTTCGTTCCGCTCGCGGATTTGGACGACATCGTGTTCGGCGCGTGGGATATTTTCGCGGACTCGGCTTATGAAGCCGCGCTGCACGCCGGAGTTTTAGAGAAATCTCTGGTCGAAGATTTACGCGAGCAGCTCGATTCTTTAAAACCGATGCCCGCCGTTTTTTCGCAAAATTATGTGAAAAGATTGAACGGCACGAACATCAAAGACGGCAAAAACAAAATGGAACTTGCCGAGCAAATTATCCGCGACATCGCCGATTTCAAAGCGGAAAAAGGCTGCGATAGATTGGTTATCGTTTGGGCAGCTTCGACGGAAATTTTTCTCGAAATCTCGGACGTTCATCAAACAATCGAAGCGTTTGAGAAAGGTTTATACGACGACGACACGAATATCGCGCCTTCGATGATTTACGCTTACGCCGCCATCAAATCCGGCGTTCCGTTCGCCAACGGCGCGCCGAATCTGACCGTTGATGTTCCAGCTTTGGCGCGCCTTGCCGAGCAAAACGGCGTTCCGATTTGCGGCAAGGATTTTAAAACCGGACAGACGTTTATGAAAACGATGATCGCGCCGGGCTTGAAAGCCAGAATGCTCGGACTCGACGGCTGGTATTCGACTAATATTTTGGGAAACCGCGACGGCGAAGTTCTCGACGATCCCGAATCTTTCAAGACCAAAGAAGAATCGAAACTCTCGGTTCTCGAACACATTTTGCAGCCCGACGTTTACCCGGAACTTTACAAAGATTTCTCGCATGTCGTCCGTATCAACTATTATCCGCCGCGCGGCGACAACAAAGAAGGCTGGGACGCGATAGATATATTCGGCTGGCTAGGCTATAAAATGCAGATAAAAATTGATTTTATGTGCCGCGATTCAATCTTAGCCGCGCCGCTTTGTTTGGATCTGGCATTGTTTTTGGATTTAGCCCAACGCGCCAAAATGAAAGGTGTGCAGGAATGGCTCTCGTTCTATTTCAAAGCTCCGCAAACCGCGCCGGAACTTTACCCGGAACACGATATTTTTATTCAATTGATGAAGCTAAAAAATACTCTGCGACATTTGAAAGGCGAGGATCTAATTACGCATCTCGGACTTGAATACTACGATTAATAAATCAGCCGCGAAATACAAAAATAACACGAATTATTTTAATTTGATTCGTGTTATTTTTGTATTTCGCGGCTAAAACGTTTACGTTTTTAATTTCCCGCGCCGTAAGAAATCAGAATTTGCGTTACCTCTTCGCTGCCCGTCATTGACAAAGCAGTTTCGCCTTCCTTGGTTTTCAACTGCGCGTTTGCACCCGCGCCGAGCAATAATTTTACGTTTTCCAATGCGCCGTTTTCCGCTGCCCGCATCAAAGCGGTTTCGCCTTTTTTGCTCAATGCATTGATGTTTGCGCCCGCCTTAATTAACGCCTGCACGACTTCGTTTGAAGCATATTCGGCGGCGAACATCAGAGCCGTGTTGCCTTCTCTGTCGGCAAGATTTATTTTCGCGCCGTAAACCAAAAGGATATTGACGAGTTCCGGCGCGGCATCTTCGTCGAGCATCATCAAAGTCGTTCGCTTGTCGCCGTTTCTGCTGTTGGGTTTTGCGCCATGGGCAAGCAAAAATTCGGCGATTTCGAGATTGCCGTTTTCGACCGCGACGTGAAGCGGCGAGTTTCTGTTATAACCTTTATCTCGCGTGTTGACGCGCTCGCCCATTGCAACTAGGACTTTTATTTCGTCAAGATTATCGTTTTCAACTGCCAACACCAACCTGTTGTATCTGACAGTCGAGATCATAACTCCCATCGTGCCTTGCGTGACGTTAACAGAATTTTCATTGTCGCCAATGATAACAACTTCCTGAACCGTTTGAATGGCAAGCCGCGCGTCATAATTTTGTTCTCCGCCGCTAACCGAAACTTGTGCGATTTCTTTTGACGCGAAACCTCCCGCGTCAACTTTTAATTTATACTCGCCAATCGGCACGTTTTTGAATTCGTAAACGCCTTCCTGATTTGAGTTGATGCTTTGGTAGAAACTCGTTTGCTCGTTCATCAAAGTAACGAGCGCAAACGGAATGACCGCGCCGTGCGGATCGGTAATCGTGCCGGAAATCACGCCGTTCGGCGAATCGCTTTTTTGATTTTCAACCGCAACGGCAATTGTATTTTCGTTCGGATTAACTTTTATCTCGTCCTGCGCGTAAGCGAGAGTCGAAGCGGCGAACGAAGTTCCAAGAACGCCCGCCGCGATTCCCGTCTGCCGGGTAATCTGGTGCAGAGTGTTTTTTATCGTCTGAATTCTACCGTCGTGACGGTGAGTGTAGCGTACGCAAATGCTGCCGTTCGATGCGGCGACGATTTTTCTCGCCCGCTTGCGCGTCATCTCCGAAAGGTTATGCACATCTTTGGCGCAGTGCGAACAAAAGCGTATCTGCTCATTGCCCCGCATTTCGTTCCAACTTTCGGAACACGGCGATGCGACATCAATCGAATCGAGAAAAGTTATTTTTGACATAGGAATATCCTCCAAACGCTTCGTTATAAAAACGATAGCATGCGCCTTTTTTAGACAAATTGTTTTTAATTTTGTTCCCGGCGAATTTTGATTTCGCGCTTTTCATCTGACGAGTTATTCCCTAGATGCGGCGAGTTTTTCTTTTGGTTGTATAGAGCGGGAAATAATTTAATTTATAAAATCCTGCTTTTTTTCATCAATCAAATTTATCGGCGCGTCAAACTTCGGCGTGTCTTCTTCCAGACTCCAAACTTCAAAGAGCGCAGGCGGGCATTCCATTACAAATCGCGACGGTTTTTGCAGAACGGTTTGGCGGTTATAATCAACAATCAGCAGCGGATAAGTTAAATATAATTCGTCCTGCGCTCTGGTCAGAGCGACATACCAAAGACGGCGTTCCTCTTCCTCGCTGTCAATTTCTTTCAAACTTCGCGGTGAGGGAAATTTCCCTTCCGCCGCCCAAATCAGAAAGACGGTTTTCCATTCCAAACCCTTCGCCTGATGAACGCTCGTTAAAGTTAAAAGCTCGTCTTCTTCACCGCCCGATATGACATCTTCGCCGACGATGCCGGTCGGTTCTTTGAAGCGTTCGGTCGAAAGCAGCGCGAGTTCCGACAAAAAATCTTCGGTCGAATCGTAACGCGCGGCATACATCGCCAAGCCTTTCAAATCTTCCAGACGCGCCTCGAAGTTTTCGTAATTTTCCTGTAAATACTGTTCGTAGCCGTTGGTTAAAATCAATTCGATTTGCTTTGTCGGATTATTGCGGTTTTCGTCGGTCGTGATTTTTTCCAGTAATTCGACAAAATTCTGCCAGTTCTGTTTGCCGCGCGGCTGATATTTAAAGTCTTCCCGCTTGACGAGCGCGAACGGATTTTCGGCGTAAGCCAGAGATTCGTAAATTTTATTCGCCGTTTGATTGCCGACGCTCGGAATCATTTTTAAAATGCGTTTCCACGCGAGTTCGTCGCGCGGATTGCAGATGATTCTTAAGTAAGAAATCACGTCTTTGATATGCGCCTGCTCGAAAAACCGCACGCCCGATTGGACGCGATACGGAATGTTGCGGCGCGTCAGTTCAAGCTGCAATTCAATCGAATGATAATGCGAGCGATACAACACGGCGATTTCTTCGAGCGACGTGCCTTCATCGCGCAATTCCAAAATTCTCGACGCGACGAAAACCGATTGCTGCTCGACATCCGAACACGGAACGAGCGCGGGCTTCCAGTCTTTGGATTTTTTAATCGCTTCCAGAGTTTTCGGAAACTGCTTGCGGTTATTCGCAATCGAAACATTTGCCAACCCTAAAATCTCCGGCGTGCTTCGATAATTTAATTCGAGCTTGTAAATTTCCGTGTGCGGATAGCGTTTCGGAAATTCGTAAATGTTCGTAAACTCCGCGCCGCGCCACGCAAAGATTGACTGCGCGTCGTCGCCGACGACCATCACGTTTTTATGTTTGACCGCAAGCAAATCAATTAATTCGGCTTGCAGTTTGTTCGTGTCCTGATATTCGTCAACGAGAATGTGCTGAAACTGCTCGGCGTAAACCGCCGCGATGTCGGGTTTTTCGATGAGCAAACGTTTCCAGTTTAATAATAAATCGTCGTAATCCATCACATTGCGTTCCTTTTTTCGTTCCATATAAACGAAATCAACGCGCTTGATTTGCTGGGCGAGCATTTCAAAATACGGATATTTTTTGATGATGACTTCTTCTATCGGTTGGTCGGTGTTGTTGGCGTAGGAAATGATATTTTGCACTACTTCCGGCTTCGGAAATCGTTTCGCCTTCGTATCAATCGCCGCTTCTTCAATGCAGACGTTGATAAAATCTTTTGAATCTTCCGCGTCGAGAATCGAATAATTAGAATCGAACCCGATGGACGTGGCGTGTCTTCTTAAAATCAAATTGGCGATTCGGTGAAATGTTCCGCCCCAAATTTTATGGACGTTCTGCGAGCCGGTTAAGTTTTCGACGCGCTTGAGCATTTCACGCGATGCGCGATTGGTAAACGTGGCGAGAAGAATTCTCTGCGGCGAAACGCCCTGCTCGATTAGATACGCGACGCGGTAAGTTATCGTTCTGGTTTTGCCGGTTCCCGCGCCGGCGACGACCAACGCCGCCCCTGGTTTCGCCGTGACGACGCGAAATTGTTGTTCGTTTAATTCGCTGCGATAGCGCGTCAGGCGTTCGGGCAGCGAGTTTTCATCCCGTTTAATAACGTATTTTTTCATCGAATTAATCAAAAGATTAACACGATATGAAAGCGGATAAAAACCGCTGCCCGACCGACGAATTCGGCAGGAAAATTTAACTGCCTTCGCCTGCCGAAGTTTCTTCTTCTTTCTTCGTCCAAAGCGCGTAAAGTCGTTTGCGGTTTTCGATTTTGGCTTCGATGTTAGGAACTTTCAGAGCGAGCGTTTCCAGATAAATCAAGTATTCCGGTTCATTGAAAATCTCGCGGATTTCCGCCAAGAAAGGCGCGATTTTGGTGTAAACGAAAATATGTTCGGTGCCTGCGTCGAAAAACATTTTCTCGTCTATAGCGCCGTTCAGAACGAACGAGGAAGCCATATCCCAATACGATGTGACCGTGCGAAAATACGCGCTCGCCTGTTCGCCGTCGCGGTAGAGTTTGATAATGTCCATCGCCGTCTGCGGCGCGAAATCGGAAAAATACCAAGCCCTTGCCGCCCGCATTTTTTCGTCGCGGCGTAATTCGTAAAGTTTCAAAATCGCCATCACGTCAGTTTTTTTATCCATTTTATTCCCCTTGATTTCTGCGGCTGAATCTTAACGCCGCCATTAGATTTTGATTGAAATCCCGCTTGTATAATTTGCAGAATTTCAGGTTGTTTTGCGCCTCGACGGATTCGCCGTTTGATTTTACCAAAGCCGTTTTAAATTCAGTTTCGGCTGCCGGAAAATCCATTTTCAATGCGAAAATTACGCCGAGATTATTGTGCGCGTCTGCCCCGCCGACACTTTCGAATTCAATCGCTTTTTGAAACGCAGTTTCTGCCGCGTCATACTTTTCCCGTTCGAGCAAAACTAATCCTAAATCAAACCACGCTTCGCCGTCATCCGGTTTCAGCCTGACAGTTTCACGAAAAGCCGTTTCCGCCGCTCGCCAATTTTTCAATTCGCTCTCAGTCATTCCGAGCGCGTAAAAGGCTTTTTGGTAATTTCTTTTACTGAGTTTAATCGCTTCGGTAAATTCGGCGGCGGCTTCGGTCGTTTGCTTCAAATTGAAAAGACAAACGCCGATGTTGAAATGAATTCGGGCGAGCGTATCATCGCTCGTTTTTTCAGTTTCCGCAAATAAAATCGCCCGTCGATAATTTTCAATCGCCGCTTCAAATTGTCCGTCTCGCGCCGCCCACGTGCCTTTTTCAAAATAGCGGGCGGTCAAAACGGTTTGCGCCGAAACTGAAAACGCAAAAATCAGAACCGCCGCGCCAACAAAAAATGATAATCGCATAATGTTAAATCTCCCCAGACTTTTTTTCGAGTCTGAAACGAGTTTAGAAAATGCGCCGTTAAATAATCTTTCGGTTAATTGCGGTTTGTGTTCTGAAATTGCTGGAAGGTTTAGCCACGAACAAACACGAAAATACACGAAAATTGTTTGAGATTTTCTTTCGTGTACTTTCGTGTTTGTTCGCGGCTAAAAATCCTAAGCGAGTTTTAATTCGCGCCAGGTTTTCGGTGTAAGTTTGGTGAATTTGCGAAACAGCGTCGTGAAATGGCTTTGATTTTTGAATCC
>Ga0136611_10001526_pt1 | contig 16138 bp, 15 predicted proteins | sample AntDrymUQ2232306_2_FD_106645 | JGI IMG/M metagenome (GOLD analysis project Ga0136611, IMG submission 106645) | Polar desert sand microbial communities from Dry Valleys, Antarctica - metaG UQ223 (23.06) | ecosystem: Environmental > Terrestrial > Soil > Desert | place: Antarctica: Dry Valley...
GAGCGCATCGTCGAAGCTGGCGGCGGCGAGGCACACCGTCCCGCCGATATGTACGCCGACGGCGCTGCCTGGGAGGGACGCACTCCAACCGGCATGGGCCATATGAGCCGCAGTCGACTGCGGAGCGCGCTCCGGGCTCATGCCAGTTCCTGCGCTCGGTCCCGTTGTCCCTATCATTCCGGCTGTCACTGGCAGGTATTCTACGGACGTGGTTGAGAGAATCCGGCGCATCGCGGTCTCTACCGGCGGCGGCGACTGCCCCGGACTAAACGCCGTAATCCGCGCCGTAGTGAAAACCGCGACCAACGTCTACGGCTGGGAGGTGCTTGGCATCGAAACCGGCCTGGACGGTCTCTTCGGTCGCGGCGGCGCGCGCGTGCGTCCGTTGACGCCCGCCAACGTGCGCGGCATTCTACCCCAAGGCGGCACCATCCTCGGGACCAGCAACCGCGGCAACCCATTCGCCATGCCCGGCGAGGATGGCCGGCCGGTCGATCGCTCACAGGAGCTCGTCGACCGCTTGCAAGAGCTGGAGATCGACGCCATGGTTTCGATTGGCGGCGACGGCTCAATGCGCATCGCGCAGCAGCTGATGGATCTGGGAGTCGGCATTGTCGGCGTACCCAAGACCATCGACAATGACCTGGCGGCGACCGATGTCACCTTCGGTTACGACTCGGCGCTGCACGTCGCCACCGAAGCCATCGACCGCCTGCACTCCACGGCAGAGAGTCACCACCGCGTGATGGTGGTGGAGGTCATGGGCCGCAACGCGGGCTGGATCGCGCTCGAATCGGGTATCGCGGGCGGCGCCGACGTGATCCTGCTGCCCGAAATCCCCTACAGCCTGGATGAGGTAGTCAACGCGCTGGTGCGGCGCGCGCGGGGCGGTGGCAAGTTCTCCATCGTCGTCGTCTCTGAGGGCGCCAAGCCCCGGGGCGGCGAGCAGCTCTATCAAACTTCGGAGCTCGGCTCACACGGCAGCGCGCCTCGCCTGGGCGGCATCTGCAATTCAATCGCCCAGCAGATTTCCGACACCTGCGGCGCCGAAACCCGCGCCACTGTCCTCGGTCACCTCCAGCGCGGTGGGTCCCCTAGCCCCTTTGACCGCATCCTGGGCACACGTTTCGGCGCCGCCGCGATCCATCTCATCTCCCGCGGCGGCCTCGGGCGCATGGTGGCGCTACGCGGCACAGAGATCATTGATGTCTCCATTGCAGACGCAATTGCCGAGCCCAAGCTCGTCAACCCGGACGGCGAGCTGGTCAAGACCGCCATGAGCGTCGGTGTCAGCTTCGGCGCGTGATCGTGACAATCGAGGATCCGCGCAGTGGGATCGGAAGGCGGTAGGGCCGGCAGGGTTACCTATCGACGCTCCGGGATCTCCACATGCTCGCGGCCCCATTTGAGCGCTCTGGCATACCACGCCAGCTCACGCACCATCAGGTCTATACGGCCAATCCATTCGGGGCGCTGGAGCTTCCCTTCCGCGTCAAACATGTTGCGTGCATCGGTGAAGGCCACGGAGTCGCGGGTTGGGAGCGCGTGCAGCTCTATGAGCACGAGCTTGAGTTGCTCAACGGCGCGTGTGCCGCCCGAGAGACTGCCCAGGCCGGCGACCGCGACGGGCTTGCGTCGCAGCTCCTCATCAAGGTAGTCGATTGCGTTCTTTACGGCGCTCGTGAAGCTATGGTTGTACTCCGGTGACTGCCAGATGGAGGCGTCCGACTCGCCCATGATCTCGCGCAGTCGCGCCACAGCGGGCATGATTTCGCTCTCGGGCTCCTCGTCATACATCGGAAGCGCAAGCGCGCGGAGGTCAATCAGCTCGGTGCGGTGTCCGGCGGCCTCCACGCGCTGGGCGATGAGCTCGCACGCACCGTAGCTGCGCCGGTTCTTCCGCACGCTTCCGCACACCACCGGGATGAAGAGCTGGCTTTGGTCTGGCCTCTCTCCACTCTCTACGCTCTCTGCAGTCACGCCTGATCCCTCCAAAGGAACGCTACCAGGGCTTGCAACGACGCTGGTTCAGTCGCATCACTTACAGCACTGGCCGAGCCTTCATGTGGTCCCACCAGGGCGTTACGCCACTCGTCAGTCGCGGGCGGTCTGATCAAGCCAGCGACGCTTCGCCGCGGCCTGACGGGTCTGGGAATTGTCGTTCAGCTCGGCTAGCTCAATCTTGTTGCCGTCGGGGTCAGCCAGGAAATAGATGAACGCCCCGCTGGTTCCAGTGTGGGGCTCGCCAATCTCGAGCCCCTTCTCACGCAACTCGGCGAGGGTGGCGCGCAGGTCTTCCACCGTCAAGCAGAAGTGCAGGAAGCCGGTTCCCTTTGGAGCCGGCTCGGACTGGCGGCCTTCACCTCCGCCTTCGAACAACTCTACGAACTGATCGGGGCCGAACTGGACGTAGATGAGTCCCAGCGATCCATCCGGCCGGTTGACCCGGAACGCCTCTCGGAAACCCAGTACGCCCTCGTAAAAGGCAAGGCTCTCCTTTACGTTACGCACGCGCAACGCGACGTGGTTGAAGCGGAAGGTGCCGAGTGTCACGGGCGGCGGAGCAGCGGCGCCAGCAGACGCGCGCCGGCAGGCACTACGCCAGCCACCAGGCCCGCTTTCAGCACGTCACCCGGCAGGAATGGCAGCACCCCCACGGCGAGCGCGCCCTCGAGCGGCATCTTGGCAACGTACGCCAGCCACGGCGCCCCAAAGACGTACACCACCACCGACGCCAGCAGCAGCCCTGCAAGACGAAGCGCGGCACGTCGCGACGCGCGGCCTGCAATCCCAGCCATGAACGACGCCGGTATGAAGCCCGCCAGATAGCCTCCGGTTGGCCCGAGCAGCATGGCCACGCCGCCCAGTCCGCCGCTAAATACAGGGAGTCCAAGCGCACCCTCTGCCAGATAGGTGATTACCGTGGCGGCCCCACGCACCGGTCCATACAGTGCGCCCACCAGGAGCACCCCCAGAGTCTGGCCAGTGATCGGCACCGGTGAGAACGGCAGCACCACCCGGATCCGTGCCGTCAGGGCCAGAAATAGAGTCGCAGCCAGAACGAACACCGCTTCACGCAGCAGCACGGCCGGCCAGTCCATCTGCTGCCGCTTCACGCCGGCGGCGATTCCACGTATAGGTAGGTCCGCGTCCACGGCGCGATTGTAGTCGCTCACCCGTCTGTGCATAGTGCACAAATGGGACACACCTGCTTCGTCCTCTCTGCACGTACCGCCCAACCATGACTCCGGCATACGATCCTTCCCGTAGCCATGGCCGGCGCGGCACCGTGCATGTTGCACGGTCCAGACCGGCGCCACTACTTATCCAAGAGAGGGAAGCAAGGCATGCAGGAGCTAGTGAGCTCAATCGACCTGAAAACGCTAATACCACTGAACCTGGCCGCCACGGGGTGGCTGCTACTGGCGACGTTCCTAGTCTTCATTATGGTGCCGTCTATCGGCCTGCTGGAAGCTGGTCTGACACGGCGTAAGAACGTCATCCACGGCCTCATGAAGAGCCTTTCGGCCGTTGGCATCATGAGCATTATCTTTGTGCTGGTTGGCTTCAGCCTGTCATTCAGCCCGGAGACTATCGGTGGAATCATTGGGCAGCCGCTCACGTTCTCACTCGGCAACAACTGGAACTCGCTGTGGCCCGTTGCCTTCGGCGCAGACGGCGCCCCCACCAGCGGCGCCCCGCTGCCAGTGTTCCTGCTGTTCCAGACCATGTTCGCCGCCGTAACGCTCGCCCTGATCGGCGCGGGTGTGCCGGAGCGCATGAAATTCGGCGCATGGGCGGCGTACTGCGTGTTCGTCGGGCTTATCGTCTATCCGCTGGTCGCGCATTGGGTCTGGAGCCCCAACGGCATCTTCAATACGCTGGGCACCGTAACCGGCCTGCTTCCCGGCATGGGCTCGCGTGACTTCGCTGGTGGCATTGTGGTGCACATCCAGGCGGGTGTGGCCGGCTTGGCAATCACCATGGCGTTGGGCGCATCTGTCAAGCGCCGTCATACGCTGAGCATTAATCGGAGTGGCAGTTCGCTAGTGGAGGTGGACGAGACCACCCGTCCACAGCTCGAGCGTGAGGCGTCCGAGCGGTACGGCTACAGCATCCCGCTGGCCGTTGTCGGCACCGCCCTGCTCTGGTTCGGCTGGTTCGGGTTCAACCCCGGAAGCAGCCTGGACCTCAACTTCCAGAGCGCGTTCGCGGCCGTCAACACCAACCTCGCCGCCGCGTTGGGTTGCATGGTGGCCCTGGTCTTCTCGCGCATGCTGGACGGCAAGTGGGACCCTATCATGGCGATCTCGGGCATCCTGGGCGGACTAGTCATGATTACGCCCAACGCCGGCTTCGTGGACTCGGTTGGCGCAGCCGTGCTGGGCATCATGGCCGGCGTCGTAACAGTCTTGGCCATCAAGGCGATGGACAAGTACCTCTATCACGTTGATGACCCGGTCGGTGGCTTCCCGGTACACGGCGTCAATGGTGTGATCGGCTCGCTCGTCGTGCCTCTCTTCGCTAACCCGGACGTGGCCGGCATCGGCGGTCTCACCCAGGCCGGTCTGTTCTACGGTGGCGGCTCCAATGCCATCGTCTGGTTCCTGATCCAGGCCATCGCGGTGGTCATTTCGGCCGTCTTCGTCTTCGCTACCTCCTGGGGCTTTGTCAAGGTTGCGTCCGCTTTCATGCGCGTGCGTGCCACCGTCACAGAGGAGATCCAGGGCCTCGATCTGGTGGACCACGGCGTCGCTGCCACCACCGATATGGAGGATCTGCGGGCCACTCCCCTGCCGGCCGGCGCGTAGAGGCACAGGTTTCTGGAAGGCAACGTGGCCTTTCGCACGGCCGTGGCGAGATAATCGTCACGGCCGTGCGATTCACAGCGGGTGATACTGTCGGGACCTACACCATCTTGCGCCGCCTCGGGCAGGGTGGTATGGGCACGGTCTATCAGGCGCGTAGCGGCGGCGGGCAACTCGTGGCGCTCAAGTTCCCCTTTGAGAACCTGCTAGATGATCCAGGCACGCTGGCGCGCTATGAGCGTGAGTTGGAGATTGCCCGCGCACTGGACCATCCCAACGTCCAACGCCTGATCGACACCGGCCGGCTGGATCCCGCGCCCGATGGTGTCGGGGGCACGAAGCGCGCCGTCCCGTTCACCGCGCTTGAGTGGGTGGACGGTGGCCTCCTACGTGAGCATTTGTATGAAGGACGCCCCCTCAGCGCAGAGGAGGCCGTCTCCATCGGTACCCAACTCTGCGACGCGCTGGAATATTGCCACGCCAAGGGCATTGTCCACCGAGATCTCAAGCCGGACAACGTGCTCATCACGCCGGATGGCCGGGTCAAGCTTATGGATTTTGGCGCCGCCCTTCTGGAGGGGGCGCGTAAGATCACGACAGCCTCTCTCTCCCCTGCGCTCGGCACACCGGACTACATGTCCCCCGAGCAAGTGCAGGGCCAGCGGGGCGATGCTCGCTCCGATGTCTACGCGCTTGGCGTAATGCTCTACGAGATGCTGGCGGGCCATCCGCCCTATCGCGGTGACAACGCCCTGGCCGTCATGGCCCAGCACGTCCAATCCACTCCTACGCCGCTCCGCTCGAGGAACCGCAAAGTCTCACCAGCGCTGGAAGCAGTAGTTGCCAAGACGACGCGTCGCGATCCGGACACCCGCTATCAATCGATGGTCTCGCTAGCCACCGACTTACGCCGCCTCGACCAGATAGACGTTGCCGCAATCTCGGCCGAGGCGCCCGGCGAGATCCCCCTAAATGCGTCACCTCGAAGAGCGCCCGCCTGGACCGCTCTAGCGGTGACCCTGGCAGGCGCTCTCCTACTCGTGCTCGGCATCCTTGTTGGTGCCCAGTTCGCGGGAGCGCCCTGAAACGGTCCGCCCTTTAGCTAGATTCCGAACGCTTTGTTGAGGGCTGGGAGCGCGAAGTAGAGCAGGAACGCGAGGGCTGAGATCCACATGATGGGGTGGATCTCTGCAACTTTGCCTCGCGCCACCTTGATGATGACGTAGGTGATGACACCCGCGCCGATGCCGTTGGTGATGGAGTAGGTCAGCGGCATGACGATCATCGTCAGCAGCGCGGGAAGACCATCCTCGATGTCTCCGAAGTCGATCCCGCGCACCGCCGCCGCCATATAGAAGCCGACCAGCACCAGCGCGGGCGCAGTGGCCTCGGGCGGGACGATGCCGGCGATAGGCGCGATGAAGAGGCACAGTAGGAACAGCACGCCGGTCACGACCGAAGTCAGCCCCGTCTTACCACCCTCGGAGACGCCGGCCGCGCTCTCGATGTACGTCGTTGCGGAGGAGGACCCCGCCAGTCCGCCAAACATGGCGCCAAGTGAGTCCACCAGCAGCACGCGGCGCAGTCGGGGAAGACGTCCTTCCTTGTCAAGCCAACCGGCCTCTGCGCCAATCCCCGTCACCGTCCCCATCGTGTCGAAGAAGTCAGAGAGCATGATGGAAAAAATAGTCAAGATGGCCGTCAGGATGCCCACCCGCACGAAGATCTCAAGGTTTAGTCCCGCCCCCAGCGTTGAGAAGTCTGGCAACGCAAACGGCGAGGCCGGAAGCGTGGCCGCGGTAGGCACGCTGGAGACACTCGCCCCGGTTGCGTAGCGCACTGCCACGGCCACAACGGTGGTCAACACGATGCCGTAGAGAAGGGCACCCGTCACACGCCGGGCCACCAGTGCCATAGTCACTACCAGGCCGAGTAGCGCGATAACGAAAGGCACTGTGGTGAAGCTGCCCAGTGCCAGCGGCGTGCCGACAAATGGCTTGCCATCCGGCCCAACCTGAATTGGCACCTGGACGAAGCCTCCCTGGTAAAGCCCGATGAACAGGATGAACAGACCGATTCCCACCGCGATGGCGCGCTTGAGCGCCATGGGAAAGGCGTTCATCACCGCCTCTCGGAATCCGGTCAGCATCAGGAGGGTGATCAAAATACCCTCTAGAAAGACCACACCCATCGCCGCCTGCCACGGGAGCTGCAGTGCCCCTGCAAGCTGGAAGGCCACTACGGCGTTCAGTCCCATGCCGGGCGCAATCGCCAAGGGATACCGTGCGTAGAGTCCCATGGCCAGCGTCATCACCGCTGCCACAAGGCACGTTGCCGCCACCGCCGCATTGAATGGCACTCCCGCCGCCGCCAGGATTCCAGGGTTCACAAAGATGATGTAGGCCATAACCATGAAGGTGGTCACGCCCGCGCGCGCCTCGGACCCAACCGTTACTCCATGCTCCCTGAGCGCGAACGTCCGCTCAAGCCAGGACTCCCTCCCAACCGTTCTCGCGCTAACCACTGTTGACGCTACCGCTGCCATGACATGCCTCCGTTTCGGTACAACCCTGGCGGACCGGGCATACCCGGTCCGCCAAAGTCAGCGCGGACGGCATCACGGACATCCCGTGGCGGCCGCAGCTTCATGGTATGGACGCGGCCGCACCAGAAAAAGTCTCACGTTTGCCGGATCAAGGCTTGCTGCCCGACTCGACGGAGCCGCCGAACCCGGCTACGCAGCCTGATCACGGCGCCGCCGTGCGACGCCTGGCATGGCCGTTCATCTTTGAGCAGCTGCTCCAGACACTGGTGGGCGCAGTGGATATGGCGGTCGCCGGCCGGCTGGGAGCTGCCGAGGTCGCCGGCGTCGGCGCAGCCACCCAACTCGTTGCGCTTGTCCTTTCGGCCGTTGCCGCGCTCAGTGTGGGCGCCACGGTCCTCGTGGCGCACCACACCGGCGCGCGCGAGCCGCGCGTCGCGGCCCACCTGACACAGCAATCACTCTTAGCTGGAATCCTGTTAGGCGCGGTCTTGACCATCACTGGTTGGTTCGGCGCGGATGCACTGGTCCGTGTGCTAGGCGCCGATGAGGACGTGGTCCGGCACGGCGCAACCTATCTGCGGGTCAACGCGCTCGCCTGGCCCGCGCTGGTCATCATGCTCGTCGCGGGTGGCGCCCTGCGCGGCACGGGCGATGCGCGCACGCCACTGCGTGCCAGCGTCTGGATGAACGTCGTCAATGTGTGCCTCGCTATTCCGCTCGCGATGGGGTTTGGGCCGCTGCCGGCGCTTGGCGTCGCGGGAGTGGCGCTCGCCGCGGCCATCGGTCGTGTAGTTGGCGCGGCTGTCGTTCTCTCACTCCTGCTGCGCGGTGCTGGGTTACCAATCCGCCGGGAGTACTGGCGCTTCGATAGCGCGGCGCTCAGCCGTGTGCTGAAGATTGGCGTGCCTACCAGCGTGGAGCAGACGCTCCTCTCCGGCGGCTTCCTCATCTACGGCGCAATGGTGATCACCCTCGGCACCACCGTCTACGCCGCGCAGCGCATTAGCTTCCAGGCAATCAACCTTGCGTTCATGCCCGCCTTTGGCTTTGGCACGGCAGCCACCACGCTCGTCGGGCAGCATCTTGGCGCACACCGGCCGGATCTTGCTCACGCGGCGACCAGCTCGGCGCTGCGCCAGGCGCTGACCTGCATGGTGATCACCGGCGTCCTGTGCGCTGCCGGCGCGCGGCCGTTGATGGGCCTGTTCAGCAGCGATTCCGAGGTGATCCGCCTGGGGGTCCACGCGCTCCCCGTTCTAGCCCTAGCGCAACCCTTCTGGGCCATCAGCAGCGTCTACGCCGGAAGCCTGCGCGGCGCGGGAGACTCCCGGTTCCCCTTGTACTCCACCAACCTGGGCATGTGGATCGTGCGGTTGCCGACCGCCTACCTGTTCGGCATTGTGCTGGGCGGAGGATTGCCAGGCGTCTACCTAAGCAGCACGTTCGACGCCGGTCTCCGGTCGGTCCTTACGTGGTGGCGCTACCGGCACGCCGTAGCTGCTTGGCGAACTCTATCCACACCGGCTGCTTCGCAAAGCCCATCGCCTCGTTGATCCGTAACATCGGCCGGTTGCGCGTGTTATTCCAGGTGCGAATCTCGTGGTAGCCCCGATCGAGTGCCAACTTCACGCCGCGGATCTTGAGCGCCATGGCGATCCCCTTGGCCCGGTAGTCGCGATCTACCGCGGTAAATCCCTGCTGCAACACTTGAGGCAGGCTCACATTCTGAAAGAGTGCGGTCAATCCAACGTACCTATCGCCGTCCTTGGCCAGGAAGAAGCCTTCCGGGTAAGACCACGGCGCACCGAACGAGTCCTTGACCCAGAGGTCAAACGGTGATGACGTGATTGGATCCACCGAAGGCTCATCTTGCGAGCACGCAACATCCAATTCGTATACCTGGCGCAGGACGTCCGGGTTGTCGACGCCCTCGTCCGCGATGGTGGTCAGTGTAATTCCCTGACCGAGCGCACGTTCCTCGGCCTTCTCAAATGAGTCCAGGTCAAACCCCGCCACGTCCAGCCGGGACTCCCAATTGCGCTGGATCTCCTCGAACTTGCGGTGCGCCAGAAACGCGATGCTCGGCGTCATCGATTCCTTTGCTTCGGCGCGCACGAGCAAGGCATTGCGCCCCTGCGCCTCAGCCAGCAGCGACTCGAAGAGTGCAGTGCCGATCCCGTGGAGTTGAGATGCTGGCTCCACCTCCAGATGGATGCGGTACTTGTCCGGATGGAACTGCCCGGGCATGTGCGAGAGCCGGCCAAACCCCACCATCCGCCCCTGCGCCTCACCCACCAGACGCAGGCGGAAGTGCTTCTCGCCGTCCCACAGCGAGTCTTCGTGCCGGCCCGCCTCTACACTCCGTGGCGCGTCTGGATAAATCTGATTAACAATCTCCACATGCCGCGGCCGGTCGGCTTCGGTGAAGGGGCGTAGCGTTACGGGCATTTTCGTTTCGGGGATTCTAGAGATAGCCGTTGGGTTCGGCTACCCGCCAGGTATGGCAACTACGCCGACCTCCACAAGATGTTGGGCTTCTGCCCCATAGTAGCCCAACTCGCCCAATAGCTCGGCCGTGTGCTCCCCGAGCAGGGGTCCGGCGTGGCGCAGTTGTACGGGAGTATCGGAGAGCCGGACGGGCGATCCAAGTGCGGGGACGGTTCCGCCTGATGGGTGTGGAAGCTCGTGAAAGAAGCCTCGGTCTCTGAGGTGGGGGTCAGACAGTACTGCGTCAAATGACTGGAGCACTCCGCATGGCACGCCGGCGGCCTCCAGCGCGCTGTACCAGTGCGCGCTTGGCTGCGTGGCCGTGACTTCCTCGATCAGCGCGGCCAGGTCCTGGTAGCGCGCGCGGCGTTCAGCCGTCGTGGTGAAGCGCGGATCGTCGCGCAGGTGATCGAGGCCGAGCACGCGGCACAGCAACGCCCATGTGGCAGGCGTCGTCGCCCCCAGCGTGATATGCCCGTCCGCCGTCTTCACCGCTTGATACGGAGCCGAAGCGCGATGGGCAGATCCAAGTGGCTGCGGCACCTCGCCCGTTGTCCAGTACGCCGCCGCCTCCCAGACCGCGAGCGAGACACCGGCCTCGTATAGGCTCACGTCAATAAACTGCCCCTTGCCGGTGCGGCCCCGCGACAGCAGCGCCGCCATCACCCCATAGGCGCCGTACAGCGCGGCGGTCAGGTCACAGATGGGCACGCCCACTTTCACCGGCGCTCCGTCCGGCTCGCCGGTGATGCTCATCAACCCACTCATGCCCTGGAGGATCAGATCCAACCCAGGGCGCTGGCTGTACGGGCCGGTCTGGCCATAGGCCGATGCCGAGAGGTACACCAGCCGCGGGTTGCGCGCCGCCAGCGTCTCATATTCCAGCCCAAGGTCACGCATAGTCCCCGGCCGGAAGTTCTCCACCACCACGTCTGCGCCATCCACCAGCTCCAGGAACAGCTCTTTGCCACGCTCGCGCTTGAGATCCAGCGCCAGACTGCGCTTATTGCGGTTCAGCAGCAGGAAGCCTGCGCCGACTCCCTGATTGAAAGGCGGCATGCCGCGCGAGTAGTCGCCACCGCTCGGGTTCTCAATTTTCACCACGTCAGCGCCCATATCGGCCAACAGCATGGCGCAGTATGGCCCCGCCATGAAGTTGGCCAATTCGAGCACGCGTATCCCGGTCAACGGTCCCTCTTGCATAATGCCGATTGTAGATGACCTCAACGAACAAGGCGACGACGGCAAAGGCGCAAGATGTGACGGCCACCCATGAGCTGCTCTTCCGCCAGGACGGCGCACTCGCCTGGGTCACATTCAATCGCCCGCATGCACGCAACGCCATGACCTGGACGATGTACGACCAACTGGAGCAAGTCTGCGAGCGCGTTGATGACGATGACTCGATCCGCGTCTTGTTGCTCACCGGCGCCGGTGACAAGGCATTTGTCGCCGGGACCGACATCTCACAGTTCGCCGCCTTTGGCGACGGGAGCGAAGGCACGACCTACGAGAGGCGCATAGACCACGTCATCAGCCGGTTGGAGACGGTGCGCAAGCCAACCGTGGCGCTGATCCGCGGCTACGCGGTTGGCGCCGGGGCCAGTCTGGCGCTGACCTGCGACTTGCGACTCGCTACGCCAAGCGCCCAGTTCGGCATTCCCATCAGCCGCACGCTCGGCAACTGCCTCTCTCTTGCCACCTACGCCCGGCTAACGGACGCCATCGGCCCGGCGCGCACAAAGGAACTGCTCTTCACCGCGCGCCTCGCCTCGGCTGAGGAGGGGCACGCCATAGGCCTCTATACCGAAATCGTGCCCGAAACGGAGCTGGAAATGCGTGGCCGCGCATTGGCGGAGCAGCTTGCAGAGCGCGCTCCGTTGACTCTCTGGGCCACCAAAGAATCGCTGCGGCGCCTGCGTGAAGCGCGCCTGGCTGGCCTTGATGGCAGCGACATTCTCGAGCGTGTCTACGGCAGCGCCGACTTCGGTGAAGGCGTCTCCGCGTTTTTACAGAAGCGCAAGCCCAGCTGGACCGGTCGCTAACCACCTCTGCACGCCTCTGGGGCGAACGGGCTACTGCCTGTGCTCCCCCGGCAATCTGTGCCACTATGCCCCTCGCTACAGAAGTAGAAGATGGAGGCGAGAGTGCGTCTTTCCGCTGCCGCTGCCCGCAGAATCCTGGCCCGCACCGCCGTGACGCTGCCGCTCATGTTTGCGGCCTGCACGGCGCAGGGCGCACACAGTCTTCTTCCTGCCGCCGACCGCGCACAGGTGGCGCGTGGATCATCCGGCGCCCCCGATCTGCTTGCGCCGCTGACCCCTATCTCTGCGCCAACTGCCGACGCCGCGACGGCCGAACCGACTCAGGTCGAGACCGCGACACACACCGAATGGCGTGCACCGGACGTTGAGCGTCGGGCCTTCCCCCAGCGCGTCGAGCGCTGGCGCAGCGTGGTGCGTGACGTGCTGGCTGAGGAGTGGGAGCACGGCACGCTCACCGGTCCTGCCGGGCGCATTGACGACGACCTGGTGCTGGCGGTAATGGAGCAGGAGAGTGGCGGTAACCCACGCGCACTTTCGTGGGCTGGCGCCATGGGCCTGATGCAGGTCATGGACTTCACCTTTGCGCTGATGATGGCGGGTAGCGAGAGCATGGTCCCGCAGATAGACAAGGCCGCGTTCTGGGATGAGCGCTCAAACGTACGCGCCGGTATCCGTTACCTCGCCCTCGCTATGCAGTACCACGACGGCGATGTCTACTGGTCGCTGGCGTCATACAACGCCGGAATCGGCAACGCGCGCACCTGGCGTCGCGCCGGCCTCTACGCTGTACCGCCCATCGGCGGATTCGTGGAGACGGCCAACTATGCGCCACGCATCATGCGCAGCTACATGCGCCACCGGCCGGATGTATTACTCTACGTTCCGGATGTCATGCCGGAAGAGCACGTACCGGGAGCGATTCAGCTCCTGCGCGACTCGCGCCGCGGGCGGTTATAGCGCCGCCGCCATCACAGCGTTACTGAACAGCGCCTGACGCGGGCGCTCGGTGGTCCAACCGCTTGACAGCGTCCTGTTGGTTAGCAACACGCACGCAACCCCCACCGCCGGGTCCGCCCACACCATCGTGCCGGTGGCGCCGGCGTGTCCATACGTCACCTCGGAGGTCAGGTCGCCGCTACGGTGTCCGCGCTTGCAGCCCTTGATCTCCCAGCCGATCCCCCACTCAACTTTGGCGAGTGGCGGCGTCCGCGCGCCGGAGTCTCGTAGGTCAGGCGCTGTCTCAGCGGACGCGTCAGGCGGACCAAACTGCACCGTCGTCATCGCTTCCGCCGTCGCAGGCGACACGATGGTTGGCGACTCCGCAAGGAACTCCTGAACGAACCGGATGAGGTCGCGCGGCGTGCTGAACATGCCTCCCCACGGAATACCCAAACTCCGATAGTAGGCAGAGTTCCCGCCTTCATACGTGGTGCCTTCCTGACCGGTTCGCTCTACGATGGCGATGCGGTCGTTCCAGCCGCCTGGCGGTTTGAGCGAACTGCTTGCCATGCCCAGCGGCGCAAGAACGCGCTCGTGTACAAATCCGTGGTAGTGGCCGACCTGTGGCTGACCAACCTCCTGGCCGAGTGTGCCGCTCAATGCGCGCCCAACCACTTCGGCCGCCAGCAGGATGCCGGGGTTGCTGTACAAGTGTGCTGTGCCAGGAGCGAAGTACAGCGCCTGGCGCCCGAAAGACTGGACAAAATCCTCGAGTGGCCGGTGGGCCTGGCGTAGCGCAACGTTGTCTGGGGAGAAACCTGGGAGTCCTGAGCAGTGTGCAAGCACATGCCGCAGGGTCACCATCGCGCGATCGAACTCACTCGTTGCGCCGCGCGCGAACTCCGGCAGCAGGTGCACCAGCGGTTCGTCAAGGCTGAACTGCCCCGCCTCCACCAGCAACATGACCGCAGTTGCCGTGAACGGCTTGGTGACAGACGCCAGCGACCAGATGGTCTGCGCATCCACTTGGCGGCCGGCCTGACGGTCAGCCAGCCCAGCATACGCTTCGCCCGCCACGGTGTCGCTACGCGTCACGAGTGCCCCGGCGCCAGGCAGCACACCCTCGTCGATCCACCCTTCCAGCAGCGCGAAGGCGGCCCGCAGCTTATCCGGGTTGAATCCCGCATCGCGGGCCTGATCCAGCTGAATCTCGGTCATGACACCTTCTCCTCCGGCTCTCTCGACGCTGCCGGTTCCATTGGGACACGGTCACCATTGATGAAGACGGCTTCAGCGCGCGAGCGCATATCCAGAGGATCGCTGGACCAGAGCGTGAGATCCGCGTCCTTCCCTACTTCAAGGCTGCCGATGCGGTCCGCTACACCCATGATCTGCGCTGGCACGATGGTGAGAGATCGCAGAGCGTCTCCTTCGTCCATACCCTCGCTCACCGCCAGCGCGGCGTAGAGGCGTAGGAACGAGCTTGGCGTCACTGGGTGATCCGAGCAGATGGCAACCGGCACGCCGGCGCGCGCCAGGATACCCAGCGTCCGAAAGGTCTTCTGCCTGGTCTCTATCTTGCCGCGTGACCCGAACGTCGGTCCGACAACGCAAGGTATCTTGCGCTCCGCCAGCAGGTCCACGATGCGATGCGCTTCAGTGGCGTGCTCCAGGATGACGCGCACCCCAAACTCATCCGCGATCCGCAGCGCCGTCAGGATGTCGTCTGCGCGGTGGCAATGCGCCAGCAACGGCAACTCGCCGCGCAGTACCAGGGCCACCGCTTCCATACGTAGGTCGCGTTCGGGCACCTTGTCCGGGTGCTCGCGCCCAAGCTCCGCCTTGCGCAGATAGGTCTGGCCCTTAGTGAGCGTCTCACGCAATACGCCGGCAGTCCCCATGCGTGTGCTCGGCATCTTCTTCTGATCGCCGTAGACGCGCTTCGGGTTCTCTCCAAACGCCACCTTGAGGCCGCATGGGTCGCGCAGCACCATACGGTCCACCACCTGGCCGTACGTCTTTATGAGCGTGCCTAAACCGCCTATGACGTTGCCGCTGCCGGGCAGCACCACCGCGCTTGTGACCCCATGCTGCGCCGCCTCGCGCAGCCCTTCGTCCTCTGGATTGATGGCGTCCAGGGCGCGCAGATGGGGTGTCGCGGGATCGGTCAGCTCATTTGTATCGTTACCTTCGCGCCCTAGGCCCTCTTCATGAATGCCTAGATGAGTGTGCGCGTCAACAAACCCTGGTGTAACTACCTTGCCGGTGCCGTCGATTACTTCGACGCCGGCTGGCACGCTCGCGCGCTCGCCAATCGCTGTGATCTTTCCGTCCTGCACCACCACGGTGCTCCGTGGAAGGTCTCGCCCCGCAGCGGTGAAGATGCGAACGCCGCGGATGGCGAACGTGGCGTGAGAGACGGTGCCCGATCCTTTTCTGGAGGCCATGGTGGCGTAGGATACGGCCCCGCGCGTGTCCCCCGGGGAGTTGAAGGCCGGCAGGGTGGGAGAGCCGCGTCGCTATGCCTGCAGGTGCCTCTCAACCCTACCCGGTCCCGCAGCACCGGCGATTAGCTGCAGCATCTCCTCCAGGTCGAAGGGCTTAAGAATCGCACCAGCCACGCCGGCAGCGCGCGCGTGCTCCACGGCAGTGCTCACCGCGGACATGATGTAGATGGGACACGCGTCCACACCGTGGCGCCGCCGAAACTCGTGCAGAAATCCCAGGCCGTCCAACCTAGGCATCATCAAGTCGAGCAAGATGGCGTCGGGCTGGTAATGCTCGCAGAGTGTCAGCGCTGCCTCGCCGTCGGCGGCGGCGAGTACGGTATAGCCCTCGGCCTCGAAGGCAGAGCGTAAGAAATCGCGGATTCCGTCCTCGTCATCCACGATGAGGACAGTTGGACCGGTCCGCGTCCCGGTCCAGGTGGGGCGGCCCATTGTCTGCACTTTTCGAAGACCCTTCTCATGCGGCCGCATCTTGCCGATCCCCACACGACCAAAAACTCTCCTGGGGCCTGCAAGTTTCGTGCCTGACTCTCCGCCTATACTCCGACCGATGTCATCCACTGAGCAACGCAATGCGCCTCTACCCATTGGCCTCATTGGCTGTGGGACTATGGGCACGTCCCACGCGACCCAGCTTGCCAAGCTTTCCGATCTCCGGCTGGCTGCTGCATGTGACGCGGATGAGGCGAAGGCGCGCGCGACAGCGGAATCGGCAGCCGCTGCCGGGAACGCGGACGTGCGAATCTACTCAGACGTGGCGGCGATGCTGGCAGATGCGAACGTGCCGGCCGTGATCGTCGCAACGCC
>Ga0136611_10001527_pt1 | contig 16118 bp, 18 predicted proteins | sample AntDrymUQ2232306_2_FD_106645 | JGI IMG/M metagenome (GOLD analysis project Ga0136611, IMG submission 106645) | Polar desert sand microbial communities from Dry Valleys, Antarctica - metaG UQ223 (23.06) | ecosystem: Environmental > Terrestrial > Soil > Desert | place: Antarctica: Dry Valley...
CAGGCCGAAGGCGATGCCGATCGAGATAATCGCCAGGATCAGCGGGACAAAGGCGGCAACCAAGGCACTGAACAGGACAATGAGGATGAGGAGGGCGACGCCGGCACCGATACTCTCACCGCGAGCGATGTCCTTCTCGGCCAAGGCGTTGACCTCTTCGTTGAGGCTGCCGTCACCGACGGAGAGGATGGTGAAATCGGGAGCGGCGTCCCGCTGGGTGTGGAGCAGCGCGAGGACGTTCGGGCCGTGCTCGACCCCCTCTTCAAGTGACCCAACCAGTGTCACCGGGATGATCGTGGTCTTGCGGTCGGTGGAGACGAGATTGCCAGCCGCCTCTGGATCCTGGGCGCTGAGCTCGTAGTAGTTGACGACGTTGGCGACCACGTCCGTGTCCGCGCGGAAGGCGTCGGTGGTACGCTGCACGGTTGCCTGGAACGCGGGATCGTCAATTGTCATGGTTGTCGACTGGACGATGAGGGTTTCGGCGCCGTGGCGTTCTTCGCGGATGCCGTGCTCCTCGAGCAGGCTCCAGCCCTGTTGCGATTCCGGATCGTTCAGGAGGCCGACATCCGTCGTGATGTTCGCCGGCCAGACGGTCTGAACGATAACCACCAAGACGAGGAGGAGGGTCCAAGCGGCGACGACGAGCCAGGGGCGGCGGGCGCTGGACCGTGCCAGCCCAGCGGTGGAGAAGCGAGCGTTCATAACAATGCCTTTCGTGCTCTGTACTCTTGGTGTCTTCTGGACCCAGGAGCCTCAGGCTCAAAGGAGCCTGGAGATTTGGCGCAGCAGTATGCGGTGAACTGAGCCGTCGCGCCGTCCTTTAGGCAACGGCGGAGGACCCATCGGATACCGGTCACAGGGGGCGATAGGCCCAAGCACCGGTACCGAGGGGATATGAGGTGACGGTGGAGCAGTCCCGAGGAGGGTTGCAGGCAAGGGCGCGAATGACTTATTCGTGGAGCCTGGCTTGGTGGGGCCCTGATCTGATCATCGCGGTTTGGAAGTGGATATGCATCGGCCAAAAGGGGGAGATGGCCCTCCACCCTTCGGCAGCACACTGGTCTCGCTCATCTCCTCCCCCCTGTTTCGGCTACATATGAGTACCGGCAGAGGGGCAACGTATTCGTCCGTTGCCATGGCCGGCTTTGCTGACGATACCTGCCTCGATTGCACGTGCGAGTGCGCCAGGAAGCTGGCGGGAATCAGGAGTGTGTTGCCTCTACCCGCCCCGGGAGGTCATCATGTTCAGGTTTCGGCCAGGCTTCGTGCTCCTCGCTGTCGTGCTGATGCTGGCGGGGTCATCGACTGCAGTCAGCGCCTAGGACACGACCCCGGCTGCTGCCGCTGACCGCGCCGCGTTTGTCCCGCCCCCCGATGCGTGCGTGGCGACGCCACTCACGACCACAGCGACCGGCGCCCCGGGGGAGGCGTGGCTGGACCCGGATGTGGCGCGGGTCTACGCCGTCCTCGACAACCTCTGCAGCGAGCCGCGACCATCGGCATCTCAAATTGCCGGCAGTATCTGGTAAGCTGCCAGAAGCATCTGGAGACGATGAACCGCGCAATCTCTCATTTAAGGATAAGGAGCGCAATGCTATGACTGGAGACTCGATACTCTCGAAGGTCCATGCGCGTATTCAAGCGTCGCAAGTTGTAGACAAGCCTGGGCGCTACTTCCTCCGAGAGGTTGCCGCCATTCCCTCTGCAAAGCTCGGATTCCTTGCAACAACAGATACGTATAGAGTTGACGGTCGAACAGTGACTCTGAAGCACGATTCAAACACAAGTTTTGTCTTTCGAGAAATGTTTGTAGATAGACGCTATGCACCGCCTCCTGAAATCGCGTCTATGCTGGCTACGGATCGCCCATTAACGATCCTCGAATTGGGCGGACACATTGGGCTGTTCGGACTGTACGCTTCAATTGAGTGGCCCAAGTGCGAAATCCGTGCATTTGAACCAGATCCCACCAATGCGGCCAAGTATAGGCAGCTAATTGCAGACAACCATTTTGACTGGAACCTGACTGCAGCATGCGCAGGCAATCGTAACGGGACAGTTCACTTTTCAGCCATCGGCAGTGGCGACTCCTCAATTTCCCAGGATGGTATTGGCTCGTTGGTCCCTATAGTGGATGTAGTTCCACTGTTTGAGACAGCTGACTTGGTGAAAATGGATATTGAGGGTGGTGAATGGGAGATTCTTGCGGACGAGCGACTTTCAAGCGGCTCGAACACGCGAACTCCAGTGGTTGTCATGGAGTATCATCCATACTCATGCCCCGGCGATGACCCGCGCCAACTTGCAATTCAGCTGTTGCACGCAGCAGGCTATCGAACACGGCCAATCTGCCATGGCGCGGACGGTGTAGGCATGCTTTGGGCGTATCGATCCTCGCCGGATCCAATCCAAGACTAGTCTTGGATTGGATCCAAGTGTCCAAGATGACTCTTGGCCGCTTCCGGGCCCATCTCGTCGAGGCAGACCACGACACTTCCAGTGGGCGGCGTTTCGTAGAGGGTGACGATCGCCCCCCTTTTTGCGGCGAAGGCGGGATCGACCCGCTCGCCAAACCACGTTTTCTGACTCCGCCAGCGCAAGCCCTCGGCCTGGAGCAGTTCCCCAATCCGGCTGCGCTTGATCGCGATGCCCTTGACCTCGTGGAGGTACGCGGCCAACCGGTCCAGGGTCCAGCTTCCGAACGGTCGCCCGAGGTCATCGGGCGGGGTCAGGCTCGTCGCCACCACGGTCCCGATCTCCTCGACCGTATACGTCGGGGGGCGACCCTTCCGCGGAGCATCGGCGAGCCCGGCGAGGCCTTGGGTGTTGAACCGGGTGATCCAATGCCGGCATGAGCAATGACCACCAACGCCCGGACACATTGCGCCCGGACATGCCCGATCCGGACCGGGCACCGGACACTGTCCTGTCCCTGCAGGAAGCCTCTGTCCGGGCAGGGGTCAACGAGCGGACACTCCGCCGCTGGATCAAGTCGGGCCGGCTTCCAGCCGCGAAGGATGATGGTCAGTACCGGATTACGGTGGCCGATCTCGAACGTGCTCGTCGCGCCGCACCAGGCACCATCCGGACACCGGACACGAGTCGCCCGGGCGCCCGGGCAGTAGGTCCGGACATACCGGATATGCCTGGGTCCGGACACCGGGCAGTGGACATGCCCGCACCGGACACAATGTCCGGGATCGACTTGGCGCCTATGGTGTCCCTGATTGAGCGCCAGGCCCGAGAGTTAGCCGAGTACCGGGAAGCCGCCGCCGTCTGGCAGGAACGGGCACGCATCCTTGAGCAGCGACTCTTGCAGCTGACGGCCGGCACTACATCGGAACCGGCACCAGAGGCCCCAGAATCGCTAGTGCGTGACGAACCGGCGCCACAAGGCTTCTGGGATAGGGTGCGGCAGCTGTGGCGCGGGTAGGGGTCAGTCCTGCGCGGAGAGCGGTCGCACGTATCGGATGAGCTCAACCGCAGCGCCCTCGTGGCCGTATCGCTTGCGGGCGGCGGCGGCGGTCCAGCCTTCGCGCTCGTAGAAGCGCCGCGTGCGGTGGTTGCGGGCGAGCGCCCACAGCGTCGCTTCCGAGAAGCCGAACGTGCGGAGGTGCGTGACCCCTTCCGCGAGGAGCCGAGCGCCTATGCCACGGCCGGCGCGCTCCGGCAGGACGAAGAGCATGTCTACGTGGCCGGTCGTCGCCGTCGCGTCATCGTCCAGGCTCGGCTCCACATAACAGAAGCCGACCACCTCGCCGTCGAGCTCGGCGACCCAGGTGGCGTGCGGCTCCGGCGAACCGAGGCGTCGGTGCCAGCTCTCCAAGCGGACCACTACGGGACGTTGGCCGAGACGCGCCAGCTGGCCCAGTACATCGATTTGCTGTACACCAATCCGGCGGTGATCGCGCCGATGCTCGAGGAGGGCTGGGTGGATGCGGCGGAGCTGGAGCGAATCCGCGCGGGGATGACGGCGTGGGGGGAGCGACCGGATGCCTTCTGCGCGTGGATGTATTGCGCGGGGGTCGGGTGGGTGGAGTAGCAAGCGCGAGAACGGACCATGCCGCTACTCGGCACACCGGATGTCAGCCGTATGCCACCGTGCCTTTGCGCTCTTCACCGACGACCTAGCCATCCAGTGTGATGCTGCTCGACGACGGACGGGTTGGGGCGTTCGCGGTCGACGAGGAGGGCACCGCCTACGTCATCTTCGAGCAAACGGGTGACCGCTGGCTGGTCGACGAGGTCATCGAGTTTTCGTCGGGCGAGGAGTAGCCCGACCACGCGAACACGCGAACGAGACCAAGGCCGCCAGGGATGATCCTTGGCGGCCTTCCCATGGCATGGGTACAGGCACATCGTCTTTGCGGACAAGTGACGTTATCCGCAACGGGCGCCCTTTCCCGTGCCTGGCATGATCAGCATGTGAGGGCTGGGCCGATGATCGAGGGCACGATGTAAGCCACAATGATCCCGGCGCCTTCCAACCGTGCGCATTGGTGGACGCGGTTTCGCGCTGAACATTGTGAGGCTGGCCTGTCATGGACTTGAAGGGGTGAAGCCGAGTCATATGCCGGCCAAGAGCGAGAGCGGGGATCAAGGCGAAGATTCGGTCACCCGGACCCCGACGCCACCAGTCGCACCATGTTCTCGCCATTGAAGGGATCGACCCAGACGTAGACGGCGAGGTCGCCACGTCGCGCCTCAAGGTATGGCGGAGACATCATCCGGTCCGACGGCGGCGTCACCATCCAGCCTCGGGACGTGAGTTGCGTGCCGTGGTGGGCGAAGACGTCATCCCGCGCGGCCGTCGTCGTGTACTGGGCCCAGCAGTAGTGCTCGAGGATGTTTTCGGAGAAGGTTGCTCGTGCCCCGCCAAGGGGAACGAGGTGGGCGATAATCTCCTCGCGGCCGTGGGCGCACCCGGCTTCGCTGAGCGCATTGCCCGCGAAGGTCCCGCCGAGGAGGAGCACCGCCACCATGGCACCGGCGGCGACGCATCCCGTGCGCCCTCGCTCTGCCGCCCAGAGCGCCACCCAAGCGACGAGCGCGGCCACCAGCCAGTTCACTGCCGTCCCGGTTGCAAGCCCCCCGACGGAGACAGGCAGGTCGATGCCCGCCGTCAGCACCTTCCAGGTATGGGGACCAAGCACCAACCCCACCACCAGCGCCGGGACCACGCCCAGCACCAATACCCATCCCAGCCGGCTCCGCCGTGAGATGTTCATCTCGTCCCCCTCGTGCCCACCCGCCCGGTCGGCCCGGATCGAAACGAGCTTACCGTGGTCGCGACCGGCAAGCTTACCGATCCGGTGCGAGACGGCGCGCAGGGCTCAGGTAGCCCGCGGGACGATCACCACGATCCGACCGAGCCATCGGTGATCGGCTGCCCGTTGCGATAGGGAATCGGCGGGATGCCACCTCGCCAGTAAATGACCTCGGCCCGACGTGCCCGGTCCTGTTCCTGCCACTCGGCCCACTCGGCATTGATCCGGGCCAGATACGCGCCGGAGCGCAGCTCTTCCAGGCTGCAGCCACACTCAGCCGCCACCTCGAGCTCGTAGGCAGCCTCCCCGACCTCGGCGATACGGCGGGCAGCAGCGCGCGCATCCTCCACGACGACGTCGACCGTGACCCCGAGGCTTGCGGCCATTTCTTCCAGGTATGGGTGCATCGTGTCAACGTCGGCGGCGAGCATGTCATCAATCCGGCGCACCTCGGCCGCACGTTCCAATTCGGCAAGGCGGCGCATCTGTTCGCTTGTCGTCATGGTCGGACTCCAACTCGCTCGGCAAGGGCAGCAGCCCACTCAATGTCCTCGTCACTGACCTGGGCGATACCAACGAGCGCCACCTCCCAGGAAATGGCATTGAGCCGGGAGACCTCCTCCTCGGTCAGCTGCGCCACATCCCAGACCCGGCCCGAGCGGCGTTGTGATGCCCGTTCCAGGTGGGTGATGCGTTGCATGATGGTGTTCATCCGATCCTCCGTAGTGTGCTGATCCCGGCCTGGCGTTCCAACTCCTCCAACCGCTTCTCGATCTCGCCGGCGGTCCTGATCCCCACAACCGTCTTCGCAATGCCGGCCATGGCACTCCCGACATTCGGCTCCATCCGGCCCGCGGCAACCTGGACCAGCGCCCGACACAACATGCCATCAAGGTCCGTAATGCTCATCACGGAGTCCTGCAACTGCTTTCTGGCCCGCGCCCGGTTGGACCGCGACTGCCCGCCAGCGGCCCGCTCCATCTGGCGTTGCGCCGCCAGATCCGGGTGGTGCCAGCGGCAGTAGCCGTCCCGGAAATGGAGGGCTCCGCAGGGCTTCCCGGAGCGATTTGCTTCCTTGCATCTCTTATCCATCGCCTATGCACCCTGCCTTTCAGACCACTTCAGCCGCGGTGGCCACGAACCGCTCGACATGGATCGGCACCGGTTTGCCCTCAATCAGCTTCACCGAGTGCGGAACACCCGGCTCGGCGCCGCCCTCACCGAGCGATCGGGTGAGGGTCACGACCACGATCATGACGGCGCCACAAACGGCATAGGCAGTTTTCTTCACTGGGGATCCTGCAGTCTCACTAGTGACGTAATGACGTTAGTGACGTTAGTTTCTGGGAGATACGCGAGAAGTGTTGTTCCTAGGGACTTAGCAGAACAAAGCGTCACTTGCGTCACTTGCGTCACTGAATCACTCATCGAAGGCCGCCTGGCTGGGATTCTCGAGGTCGATAAGTCGTATTCCGGTACGAAGGCGGGCTGATCCTGTCCGCGTTTCACCACAACCACGCTCGGTCAGCCGGGATGCGAAGGTGCGCTGCTTCAGCGGTTCCTCGCCTTGGCGGTTGCAATAGGCGACGTAATCCGAATACAGGTCTTTCGCTGGCGTGCGGAAACCAGGGCGAAGGTCACAGCGGTCCTCGATCCAGTTGGCGAGGGCATCCATGTCGCGGCGGTACTGTTCCGTTGCCTGGAGAACCGTCGCCGGCGGTTGCTCACCTTGATCGAGCCATTGCCGGCATCCCTCCACGGCCCAGGCCAAGATGCCCGGAAGTTCGGCCTCGAGCTTGGTTGGTAGATCGCGGTCGCGTTCGGAATCGGGGATTGTCACCATGAAGGGGATCAGGCGGATCCGGCGCCAGATGGCGTGATCGGTGCCGATGATCTGCGGCCGATGGTTCGTGCTCAGCCAGACCTTGCATTTCGGGGCGAAGGTGTAGCCGTTCTCGAACAATCGGCGAGCCCGCAGCTTCTCGCCGCCGGTTGCTTTTTTTACGAACGCTTCGGATAGTCGCTTGCCATCGGCAGTCTCCGAGGCTGATACGAACCGGGCGCCTTCGAGGGCGGCCACGTCCTCGCGGATGCGATCGCCTTGACGCTCCAGGAATGAGTCGGTATCGGCCTCGGTTGCGTAGCTTTCGAGCAGGGACGAGATCACGCCCATCAGTGTCGACTTGCCGTTCGAGCCATTGCCGAACGCGATGAAGATGGCCTGCTCGCGGATCGATCCGGTGAGGGCATAGCCGATCATGCGCTGCATATAGGCGATGAGCTCGGCATTGCCGTCGAAGATGCGGTTTAGGAAGGCCAGGAACGTCGGACAGGTGGCATCCGGCAGGTACGGCGTCTTGAGATACCGGGTGATCAGATCGGCGCGGTTGTGGGCCCGCAGGGTGCATGTGCGGAGGTCCAGGGTGCCGTTGGCGACGTTGAGCAGCCACGGGTCGCTGTCGAGCTCATCGGCCAGGACCGGCACGCCCGGTTCGGACCGGGCAAGCTCGATCATCGCTGCCCGCTTGCCGGCCGACTCCGAGGCTGCGGCCCATTTCAGGCGCTTGGTGTACGCCTCACCCTCGAGGCCGATCGCCTCCACCGGGATCGAGCGCACGGTGTCTTTCGCGAGCTGATCCATCTGCCCGGCGGTGTCTTCGCCCCAATGACTTCCGGTCCAGACATGCCAGACGCCCCGGCTGTAGTTGTAGCGGATGTTGGCGCCATAGCGGGCAACGATGCGTTCGGCGTTGCCGGTGTCGGTCTGGTTGAAGTCGCGCCGCTCTGGTTCGGTATCGGCCGGCGGATCCTCGCCTGGTGGCGGGGCTTGTGACTTGCTGCTGGTGATCAACCGCACATTGGGCGGCGGCGTGTAGTACTCGGATCGCTCGAGGGCCTTGGCGATCGTTCGCTCGCGGTAGTCTTTCCGCTCCCATTTCTCGCGGTAGAGCCCAGACTGGCGATAGAGGCGATCGAGCTGTCCGGCGTTCTGGGTGTAAAAGGTGAGGATCGACAGGAGCGCGAGGTCCGCCTCGCTGGCGTTGTTGTTGTGGCCGTTGAGGTCACCGTTCCAGAGTTGGTCGAACTTGGCGCCATTCTTCGCCGCCCGGGCCTGGTCGATGATGGCCTGGTCATCGAGGCGGGTCTCACCTTTGGGCGGCGGCGGTGCGGCCGGCTGCTCGGGAAACCACGTCGGCCAGTGCTGATCGATGACATCCTGAATATCGCGAATTGGTCGGAGTTCGCCGTCCAGCAGGTTGCCGGTCATCGTGAAGAAGCGGCCGTGCTCAAAGACGCCAAGGCCCTTGGGGTGCTTGCCGGTTGCGGTTGGGAGTTTGCCTTTGCCGATGATGTGGACCCCATTGCCGGATGGTGATACGTCGCAATAGGTGTTCATCTCGTCGACCAGGCCATCAAGGCCGTAAGGGTCGCCGGCTTCGAGGTCATCACGGTCGAGCCCGATATAGGGATCGTCGTGGGTGAACACGAACCCCACACCGTCGACCTGGCCACGCGCATAGGCGGCGTAGGCTCGGGCGAATGATGTCCAGGTTGCGGGATCGGTCGTGCTGCCCTTGGCGCCCGTCTTGACGTTGATCGGTGGCTTGGTGGTCTCGCCGTTCGGCTTCGTCTCCAGGCGCCAGCCTACCCATTGCGGTCGTAGCTTCAGCTCGTCCGGAATGTTGTCGGGATTGCAGGGGATCAGGTGGGGCACATGGGCCTCCGCCGCGGTCACGAGGCAATCCGATCGACAACCCGCTCGTATGCGGTGTTGATCCGGACCATCCACTCGTGGCCCTGTTTCCGCTCACCGGCAGGTAATCGGTCAGGGTGGTATTCCCGGGCAAGGGCCTTGAACGCCGCGTCGATCACGCACCTCGGCGCATCAGGCAATATGTAAAGAACAGCGCAATCTGGATCGACTCGGGGGGTGGTGGGCGGGAACGGGTCCCGGTAGGTGGAGCGCTGGTCCTCGACAACCACTTCGCCGAAGACTTCTCGCATGAGGCGGATCGCCGTCGCGGCGTAGGCGGAGTCGACAATCCAGACCTTGCGCTCTGGCACCCATTCGCGGTGGGAACCAGGAATGCATGCCTTCAACTGATCGACGAGGTTCCTGCTAAATGGGAACTGACACTCGATCCTGTTGTCCCATCGGTACGTCGCCTGTGCTACCATGATTCCAGAACATCCTTCCAGCAATCGCGCTCCTGGCTTGCCGGCCCAGTGGAGCGCGATTCGCTTTAAAGCTCACGCAGCCTGTTGCTCCGCGTGGCTCATCCCTGCGCGTCGATCGGCGATGATTTGCCGTAATGCCTCTACCTCGATCGTGGTGTAAACCCGACGATCAACGCCTGCGACTCGCCGGGCCGGTGGAGTTACGCCCTCTCGCTCGAGCTTGCGTACCAGGCTGAGCGAAATGCCAAGCTGCCGGGCCACTTCTCCAGAACTCATCAACTCAGACATTTCGTTCCTCCGGTACGCCGTGGTGTATGTCACTGACGTGATTCTATCACAAGTGATTGTGAAAGTGAAAACGTCAATCGTCTGAATCGTTGTGGGCCGCAATCGGGAGTGGATAGATCGTGCCCCGATTGTCTGCACCGATGACACGGACCTCGATACGATCGGTCTCGACCCCGGACAGTTGCGCCCTCCAACGCGCCAGACGCTCGAGTTCTTCTACGAGTGCTGGCCAAAGGGCAACATCTTCCGGAGCCTGGGCGTGTCGATGTCGAGCCCTGATTTCCTCATCAGTTGGGGTGGTGCCGTGGCCGAGCACGAGTCGGGCATGAGTGCGCACCCGCGGCTTGATTTCCTCGAGGCTGTATCCCTGGTGCTGGAGGGAGCGAACCTGTCGTGCAAGATTTGCGGTCCAGTCGGGATAGACGTTGCGGGCGGCGCCCTTGTGGCCACGACGAATGCCCCGGGGCAGGATCCCGAGTTGCTCCCACAGTCGGAGGTCGCCAGGCTTGACCGGCTTGTGCATCCGCATAGCGTTTGCCATAGCCACGATCTCGTCACGGCTGTAAAGAACGTCGGGTTCTGGTTCGTCTGGACCTAACCAATCGCGCCAGGTCTCCTGATTCGTCGTGGTTGGTTCAGCGGTGGGCATTATTCGCCCTTCCCTTCGGTTCGGTAGAATGTGTGTGCCCTCCCCTGTCCTACCAGGTGAGGTGCTTCCTGCGCAGCGTGCCTAGTTCACGCTGCGCATTTTTTTGAGGGGTCAATCTCGATCGGCTCCTTCAGTCGGGCCAGGTCAGCACGCCGCACGAACGTCTTCCGCTCACCCATGAATCGGAACGTTGGCATTTCGTAGCGCTTGATCCACTTCCAGATCGTGGCCCGACTCACCCCGATATCGGCGGCGGCATCGTCCACGCTGATGTACGTGTTCTCCATCGTGTCTCCCTCGCGTACCTGACTATCTCCGGACCTGCCCCTAGTGTATCAGGATGTATCCACTTTGTATACTAGTGTTGCCAACCGTCCACATGTGTAGTAAATTGGATACAGGTAAGAAAGCACCGCACCTCGCACGGAATCGAAGGAAGCAGCGCTCCGGCGCCTTCTCGTGGTCGCGAGGGAGTCCGGCGTGCGACTCGGTGTCGACGATCGCGGCGACTTCTACGCAACATCGGTGTCGGAACCAGGCCGGCTCTACCCTGTCACTCCAGAGTCATTCGGGGGCCGGGGGTTCGCGACGCATCACCGCTGCCGCCACGTTGCCGCATTGTGGTCTCACCTGGGCTACTTCGATCCCATGCCCCCGGCCTGCGCCACCTGCCACGATGCCGGCCTGATCGATGCGCCGCACTCGCGCTGGATCGGTGGGAGTCAGACCGGATACCGCGACGTCTGGAATACCACCGCCCCCTGCCCGGCGTGCCAGCCAGTCGCGGCCTGAACGTTCCCAAGCGGAGACGGATCTGTTTTCAGGAAACGTTCAGGGAATCTGCATCATCCGGAGATCAAACTCTGGGTATGATGGGCTTCTCAGACTATCACGTGTAAGAAAGGACCAATACCATGGCTGAACATGACGGGCATCCCGCCAATGCCGAGCTTTCCCGGCGCCTGCTGCTCGCTGGCGGGGCGGGCGTCGCTCTCTTGCTCGCGGCGCCGCAGGTGCTGGGCCACGATGACGACGACCATGACGACGGGGACGATGACAGCGGTCGTGGCCGGGGACGGGGCCGCGGCGGCGATGACGACGAGGTCCAGCCATCGTCGCCGGTACCCACCGGTTCCACGGAAGTCCGGATCGTCGACGACGATGCCGACGCCTTCCAGCCCGGAACCGTCACCATCGACCTCGGCGGATCGGTGACCTGGGTCAATCTGGACGACGATGACCACACCGCGACCGGAGTTGGCTTCGACACCGGCATCCTGGAGCCGGGCGCGCTCGGAACAATCACCTTCGACGAACCCGGAACCTTTCCCTATTCCTGCCAGATCCATCCCGAAATGGTGGGCCGCGTCGAGGTCCGCGACGAGACCGGCGTGGTCCCGGATGCGGCCTCCGCCTCTCCTGCCGCCTCGCCGCAGGCCAGCCCGATCGCCAATGCCCCAGGCGCGACGGTCACAATGATCGATATCGCTTTCGATCCGCCGCAATTGGAGATACCGGCTGGGACCACCGTGACCTGGACCAATGCCGAGGCGATTCCGCACACCGCTACCGCGGTTGACGGCCTGTTCGACAGCGGCGTGCTCGAAGAGGGCGCAACCTTCCAGCACACCTTCGCCACCGCCGGCGCCTTCGACTATGTCTGCGTGATTCACCCTGACATGAGGGGAACCGTGACGGTCACCGGCTAGCGCGGCGCCGGCGTCGCCACCATATGCCCCAGGACGAACGAAACCCGCGGAGACGGCTCCCATACCATGTATGAGCCGTCTCTAGCTCTTTCCTGGGTGAATCGTTATGATGGGAAGTGGGTCTCCACACAATCGACTGTCGCCCAGCCTTTGTACGGTTAGTACTCGTCTGGAGGTATGCAATGACAGCCCAAACCCCCGAGCAGGTCTACCAGATGTTCGCCCAAGCGTTGAACGCCGGGGATCTCGAGATGCTCATGACGCTGTACGAGCCGGATGCGGTCCTCGTCGTTCAGCCCGGCCAAACCGTCAGTGGTCATGAGCAGGTGCGCGAGGCCCTGCAGGGATACATCGCCCTCAAGGGAACCATCACCATGGCCAAGCCTGGCATCGTCCAAGGCGCTGATCTCGCCTTCCTGACGGCGCGGTGGTCGCTGGAGGGAACCGGCCAGGATGGACAGCCGATCACCCTCGGTGGGATCACCGGCGATGTTGTCCAGCGAGGTGCGGACGGCGCGTGGCGGCTTGCCTTGGACAACCCCATGCTTGACGCGATGCAGGTGGATTGACGCGGCTTGGTGCACAGCATTTCGAGTGGTCAGTCACGCTCCCCGGCATGCCCTGAGACGCGCCACAATCGCTTCTACGCAACGGAATCCGCGGAGACGGCTCATCCCTTAGGGTGGGCCGTTCCGGCGCATGGTGGCGAGCCGAGGCCTATCCTCGTTTGGTGCGAGGATGGGCCGGGGAAGACGCGCCATATCCCAAAAGCGTTTGCTAGTGGGATATGATGTCCGGCATGAGCGACACGACGGGAAACCCGACACCAAAGCCCTCAGTCGCGACAGACCCGACAGACGCGACAGGGGAAGCGCTGCCCGTCGCGACAGCCGCTGCGGCCCTCGGCATCACCTCAGATGCCATCCGGGCCAGGATCCGACGAGGCACAATGCGCGGCGAGAAACGGGGTGGTGCCTGGTTCGTGTACGTCCCCGTTGACGAGCGTCGCGACATGAAACCCGACAGCGACGCGGCACGATCCGCACCCAAACACGACGTTGACACGACAGGACCCGACATGGCGGAAGATGTCGTGACACTAGACGCGACGGAAAACCCGATGGTCGCGACATCGGTTGTTGACTTGGCGCCCCTCGTCGACCACATTGCCACGCTCGAGGACCGGGTGCAGCGGCTCACCGAGGCGTCGACCATGTGGCAGATCCGGGCACGGCAAGCAGAAGAACAACTCCTGCATCTGACGGCCGGCACAGGCGCCACGTCGGAGGCTGCCCAGAAAGCCCCAGAATCGCCTGTGCGCGACGAAGCGGCGCCACACGGCCTACGGGGTTGGTGGCGCCGGTTCTGGCGTCACGTCGAGGGCGCCTAGGGGTAGGGGGCGCAATGCCGGGCTATTAGGGTCATGCAACAGCCAACGACCCGGCACCATTGCCGGGTCGTTGGCTGTGCTTGGTCGAGCCGTTTGGCAGCTGCTCGCAGTTCGCGCCGCCGCGGTTCTTGGCGACATCGTGGTAGAACCCACCGGGAGGATCAGTGAGATGCTGGGTCGGTTGCTGTGACCGACCTTGTCACAGCACTCCCACGTGGTTGGCTGGCTCCCCAGCCAAGGCTGGGGAGCCGCCGGTATCCGAGGCTGCACGCGGCTCGTGGCGGAGACGTTCACCGGCAGCGATTCAGATCGCGTCTGGCGTCCGGATAGGCGTAGTCAAGGTGCACGGCCTGCTGTTCGTCAGTCGACGGGTAGCGGTCGTCCATCAGGGCCAGGTAGGCGCTGACCCGATTTGAAAAGCGCTGCAATTCGAGGTTCCAATCGAACCACCATCGGGGGTACTTCTGGCGGAACACGATCATCAGGAGCGGAGCGAAGAAGAGGACACCGGCCACACCGGCCGCACCGGCCATGTTGTCAGAGGACCAGTCCCCGGCCCCACCCGAGACGGCACCAAGCAGGAGCAGGATTGGAAGCGCGACGATGAGGCGGAAGAAGGTCGTGGTCCGGTCGAGCGCCCGGTTTGGATAGTCGACAGAGAAACGAACGGGGTAGGGAGACGTGTTCATGGTATGTCCTTTGTATGACTGGGTACGGTTCGGCGAGCGGTTCTCTCTCTACCGGATGTATGTCCCCGTATCTGATTGCCGGCGAAACCGGCCGAAGAAGCAATTGCCAGTGTGATCACAGGCCTCGCGGTGGTGGTTCCCTCGAACTGCTGTCGTCGAGTGTCGTCTCGACCACGTTCGCCGACCGGCACGGATGTGCCGTGCCGGTCGCTCCCATCGCCGTCAGTCGGTAGGGATAGCCTCCACTTTGGGGACGGTTACCTGGGGGATACCCGCCGCGACGGGCGTCCCCTCAAGCCGGAGGTCGGGCAACCACCTGAGCCACGTCGGCAGGTACCAGTTGCGGTCGCCGAGGAGTGCCATCGCGCTCGGCACCAGGATTGAGCGAACGATGGTGGCGTCGAGGAGGATGGCAACGCCGAGGCCGAACCCAAGCTGCTGAATGAAGACCAGGCTAGCTGAGGCGAATCCGCCAAAGACGGCGACCATGATCAGGGCCGCGCCGGTGATGATCTTCGCCGTCCGCTGCAACCCAACCGCGACCGACTCGGTGTTGTTTCCCGTGAGGTCGTAGTGCTCGCGGATACGAGAGAGCAGGAAGACGTGGTAGTCCATCGAGAGCCCGAACAGCATCGCGAACATGAAGAGCGGCAAGCCGGCCTCGATCACATCCGTCTGCTGGAAGCCGAAGAACCCGACCAGGTTACCCTCCTGGAAGACCCAGACGATCAGCCCGTAGGCGGCGCCGACCGAGAGCAGGTTCATCACGATCGCCTTGGCCGCGACGACGAGCGAGCGAAAGACGACGACCAGGAGGACGAAACTGAGACTGAGGACAAAGAGAAAGACGATCGGGGTGTAGGTATCGAGCACCTCCAGGAAGTCGACATTGTTCGCGGAGAGCCCGGTGGTGAGGATCTGGCCCGCCGGCAATGAGGCCGCAATGGGCGGGATGATCTCCTCGCGCAGCTGTCCAATGGCGTCGGTCGCGGCTTCCGTGTCGGGATCGAGATTCATCGGGACGGAGATGAGGCCGATCTCGTTGTCGGTGCTTCGGGTTGTCGTCGCCGGACCGTACAGGGGACTGCCATCGGCGGCGGTGGCTTCGCCCAGGCGTTGAATGATGGCGGCGATGGCACCCTCGGTGGCCGGGTCATCCAGCGGTCCCTCAACCACGATTTCGACCGGCGAGATCAGCCCGGCGGAGAACTCAGCGTCGAGGATGTTGAACGCCGTCTTCGATTCGAGCTCGTCCGGCAACGACGACGCGAAATTGAAGCCCTCATTCAGATTGAAGACGGGTGACGCACAGAGGACGAGGAAGCCCCCGGCCACGACCAGGCTCACGATGGGCTTGCCCATCACAACCCGGCTGATACGCCCCCAGAAGCCGGCGTGGATCGTCTCGCGGTCCCAGGCGGCCTGCCTGGCGGCCGTCTCCGCGTTGTACGTTCGGCGACGCGGCCAGTCGAGCTTGTCACCGAGCAGGGCGATGATGGCCGGAATCAGGGTCAGAGTAGCGGCGACCGCGACGGCGACGACGAGGATCGCGCCGATGCTGACCGAGCGGTAGTCGTTGGTGGGGGCGATGAAGAGCCCGGCCAGGGCCAGAGCGACGGTCATTCCGGAGAAGAGCACGGCGCGACCGGCGGTGCTGCCGGCGATCTCAATCGCGGCGTGCTTGGCCGCGCCCCGCCGCCGCTCCTCGCGGTAGCGCTCGACCACGAACAGGGCGTAGTCGATGCCCACCGCCAGGCCAATCATCGGGATGATGGAGTTCACAACGAACGACAGCTCATTGAATTGGCTGATGATGGCGGCCAGGCCGAAGGCGATGCCGATCGAGATAATCGCCAGGATCAGCGGGACAAAGGCGGCAACCAAGGCACTGAACAGGACAATGAGGATGAGGAGGGCGACGCCGGCACCGATACTCTCACCGCG
>Ga0136611_10001528_pt1 | contig 16115 bp, 12 predicted proteins | sample AntDrymUQ2232306_2_FD_106645 | JGI IMG/M metagenome (GOLD analysis project Ga0136611, IMG submission 106645) | Polar desert sand microbial communities from Dry Valleys, Antarctica - metaG UQ223 (23.06) | ecosystem: Environmental > Terrestrial > Soil > Desert | place: Antarctica: Dry Valley...
CCTCGGAAGACTCCAACGGCGACTTCGTTGACTACCACGTGCGCATCGGCTGGAGCCCGCGCCGCTTCGTGCCGCCGCCGCCCGCGCCAACCCCGCCGCCTCCGACGCCGCCCGCGCCGCGCGCGCACGAGTTGTCGGTCAAGGCCGCTTGCGATCCGTGCACCGTGGAAGTGGGCAAGGTCTCAACCGTGAGCGCCGTGGCCAACTCGTCGAACTCGTGTGTCGTGGCCTACGCGTGGAGCGCACCGACCGGCACCTTCGGTGACCGCACCGCGCAGAAGACGCCGTGGACCGCCCCGATGCAGGAGGGCCCCGTCCCCGTGACCGTGACCGTCACGTGCCCGACGGACAACAGGACGGCCACCGACACCGTGACGATCCAGGTGATTCGTCCGGCCGCGAAGGTTTACACCTTCGAAGACGTGCACTTCGACTTCGACCGCTACACGCTGCGTCCCGAAGCGCTGCGCGTGCTGGAACAGGCCGTCGCCGCGATGAAGGTAGACGCCAACCTGCGTCTGACCGTCGAAGGCAACACCTGCAGCATCGGCACGGCCGAATACAACCTGGCGCTCGGCGAGCGCCGCGCCAACGCGGTGCGCGATTACCTGACGCAGAACGGGGTCGCCGCGACCCGCCTGCAGACCGTCAGCTACGGCGAGGAAAAGCCGAAGCATGACAACGGGCGCGAAGAGACGCGTCGCCTCAATCGGCGCGCGGCCCTCGTCGTGCGGCTCAACTAGACTGGGGCATCGATGCTTGCTGACCTGACGATGATTGCGACGCTGCCGGTCAACCCGGCAGCGTTACACGCTGCGGAAGACTTGTCCGCCGAAGCCTCCTCGAAGGTGGAGGGTAAGGTGCAGGCTCAACAGCCTGAGATGCCTCACCCGACTCCGGGGCCGCCGCAAGCGCCCGAACAGCCGGTGGTGCCGCCCGATGATCCGCATCGGCCTGACGTTGATCGGGAACCGAGCATTGATCCACCGCCGACCGACCCGCCGGTGCAGGCGCCGTCGGAGAAGCCGGGCATCAGCGAGCCACCCGCACCGCGCGCGTAACGTTCCCATGACCGCGCGTGTCATAGCCACAGTTGCAACGGCCGCGATCACCTTGATCGCGGCCGGGTGCGACCGAGCCGATCCCGCCAACGCCGCGGTCAAGAGCACCTCCCCCGCCGGTACCTCCGCCGCACCCTCATCCGAATCCGCCAGCCACCGCGACGAAGCGCTGCTGCGGGTCGTCCACGCGGCGCCGTCGGGGACCAACGTCGATCTGTTCGCGGGCGATCTGCTGCTGTTCGACGGTCTGGGGTTCAAAGCCGTCACACCCTATCGCGCAATTGACGGACAGCGCTACGCGTTCGCGCTGCGCCCTGCGGGCATGGCCAGAGCCAACCCGCTCTCGTCAAACACCGAAGATTTACAGGACGGCGAGTACTACACGGCGTTTGCGATGCCGGGCGATGGCACCGGGCCGAACCTGCGCATCGTGAGCGATCATCTCGATCGACCGGCCAGCGGCAAGGCGCGACTGCGCGTGGTCCATGCCGGCGTTGATGCAGGGAAAGTCGATCTCCGCGCCACCGGGACGACCGGGGTGATCTTCGACGACGTGGAGTATCAGTCGGTCACGGATTATCGGGACGTGGCGCCTCTCAACGGCGCGATTGAGATCGTCGGAGAAGACAAGGCCGCTCCCCTGCTCGCGACGATCAATTCCCACCTCGAGGCGGGCCGATTTTACACCCTCGTCATTCTTGGGAATGCACGGTCGTCGCCCGGGTTGGAGGCATTCCTGATCGAGGACGCGCTCACGCCGTGAAGAAGCGCACCCGCATCATCCTCGCCGTCCTGATCGTGTTCATCGCGCTCGGCGTGGTCGGGATCACCATCAGCCTCAAACGCATCGACCCCCGTCTGCACGACTGGGTGACCGCACTGCTCGGCGACTCGCTCGAAAGCGAAATCGAACTCGGCGATGTCCGCCTCAACTGGTTTCCACTGCGGCTGCACGCCAAGGACTTGGTGGTGCGCCATCATGGCCGCCGCGACATTCCACCGCTCCTCATCGTCTCGTCGTTCACGGTCGATCTCCGGGCCACGGATATCTGGAGTTCCACGGTCGAGCGCGTGTGGGTCGACGGTCTTGAAATCAACATCCCGCCGAAAGATCCCAACACCGACAAGCGTCCGTTTCCGAAGTCCCCGGGCGAGCCCAAGAGCGAGGAGAACGATTCCGATCCGCTGGTCATCCGCAACATGATTGCCACCAACACGCGGCTCGCGATTGTGCCGCGCGAGGCGGGCAAGAACGCCAAAGTGTGGGACATCTTCGAGCTCGAGATGAAGAATTTGCGCAGCGACGAGCCGGCCACGTTTACTGCCGGCCTGCTCAACCCGATTCCCTACGGCAAGATCGAGACGACCGGCACCTTTGGGCCCTGGTACTCCGACGAGCCTGGCGATAGCCGGATTAGCGGTGAATACACCTTCGCCGCCGATCTCGGCACTATCAACGGCCTCGCCGGCCAACTGAATGCCTCAGGCGCGATGAATGGCACGCTCGATCAAATTTCCACGCGCGGCGAAACGCATACTCCGGATTTCAGGTTAACCGAGCTCGATGGCGCCAGCCTGCCGCTCAACACCTCCTTCGAAGCGCTGGTGGACGGCACCAAGGGCGATGTCGAGCTGAAGCGCGTGGACGTACAGATTGGCAAGTCGAAGATGCTGGCCACCGGCCTCGTCGAAGGCACCAAGGGCATCAAGGGGAAGCGGGTCGTGGTAAACCTCAAGAGCAGTTCGACCGACCTCGGCGAAATGCTGCGGCTGGTGAGCAAGGCCGCCCAGCCCGCCGCCAACGGCGTGCTGACGATTGATACGGCGCTGGATCTGCCACAAGGCAAGTCGCCGATTCTCGAACGGCTGGCGCTCGAGGGTTCCGTGAAGGCGGATCGCCTCAAGTTCAGCAGCGATGCGGTGCAGGACAAGATCGATGAGCTCAGCCGCCGTGGTCAGGGTCGCCCCACTGATGCATCGATCGACGAAGTGGCGTCGAAGATGTCGACAAAGTTCGTCCTGAACAAGGGCGTGTTCAAATATCAGGGACTGTCGTTCAACGTGAACGGCGCGCAGATCCGTCTCGACGGTACGCACTCGTTGCGCTCGAAGACCGTGGATTTCGCCGGCGTCGTGTTGCTGACGGCGACGGTCTCGCAGACGCAGACCGGTTATAAGAGCTGGTTGTTGAAGCCGTTCGATCCGCTGTTCAGGAAGAACGGCGCCGGCGCGCGGTTGGTAATCACCGTGGCCGGCACCCAGGATCAGCCCAAGGTTGGTCTTGATTTCGGCAAGACCATCAAGGGGAAGTAATCGTCAGCGGCGCTGGCGATTGATCGTCACCACGAACGCGCCGGCGTTATCCTCCAGGCCGTCATCATTCACCGCCAGATACAGCACACCGTCGAACGGCATCGGCACGCTGGCCTGATCGCCGATTCCGAACGGCTGGCTGTTGCCGACGCGGCCGATCAAAGCACCCGCGTTCACGCTGGGCAGCGGCGAGCCCGGCGCCATCCGGCCAGAGCCGGCCGCGCGCGCGCGGTCGCTGCCGTTCTCTGACAATTGCACTTCGCCCGACGTGTTGAACGAGAGGAGCTCGCCACGACGGACGCGCATTCCGGTGGAGACCCAGCCGCCGGTCGCACCGACGCGAATCGCGCCTGGCGTATTCATGCCGGCGTCGAGAGCCGCTGCCGAGTTTGCAGGCGTTGATGCCGCCGCGCCGGCGTTCGCGGCGAACGGATAGCCGCCAAGATAAATACGCGACACCTGCGCCGCACCAAACGTCTGCTCGCGGCCATCCGCCAGGAACACGTAAGCGCGCGCCTGGTCGCCGTTAGCCGAGCTTTCGCCGCCTCGGATGGCGAGCAGCTGCCCCTTGAGGCTCGAGCCATTCGACAGCAACAGCAAATGCTGCGACCCCGTGGCCTCGCGGATCTCGGTGTCGGGCAGGCCGCTTGCGGCGCCGGCCTTATCGATCAACGCGACGCTCGACACTGGAACGCGGCGCTGATCGTGCTGTGACACTCGGACGAACAGCTCGCCACTCGCGGTGAGCTCTTCAATCCTGCCTTCGAATTTCGAACCATCGCGCATCTGGACCGTAGCGCGATCCTGCGCGGCGGAGATGGCGCCAATGCCGAGCCAGACCGCCGTAAACCCAATTACCCATCGTTGAAGCATGACTATCTCCCTACCAGCTATCTAGCAAGGGTCTCGCCAAGCCGTTCTGTCCTGAGGGCGGTCCCTTAGTGTTCGGCACGGGGATGTGTCGGTACGCCGAATGCAATGAATCAGGCCATGTTTAACGGCTTTCGGCTCGGCGAGCCACTGCTCGACCTACTCATCAAGACCGCAAAAGAGGTCATTGACGACGACTGCCCCGGTATGGCGGCGCAACTGTCCTACTATTTCGCCCTGGCCTTGTTCCCCGCGTTGCTCTTTGTGGTCGCGCTGGCGAGCTACCTCCCATACGACGTCATCACCGACGTGGTCAATTCAATGGCGTCGTTTGCGCCGCCGGATGTCTTGAGCATCATTCGCGGGCAGCTCGAGAGCATCGCGTCAGGTGAGCCGACCGGAATCCTGACCATTGGTATTCTCGGCGCTCTCTGGAGCAGCTCCGGCGCAATGACGTCGATCGTGTCGGCCCTCAACAAGGCCTACGATATTCCAGAAACGCGGCCCTGGTGGAAGGTGCGCCTCATCTCGATCGGGCTGACGATCGGGATGGTTATCTTCATTCTGTTGTCGTTCTCGATCATCATCGCCGGCCCGAACGCAGGTCAGTGGGTGGCGGGATGGCTCGGCCTGTCATCGACCTTCGACCTGGTGTGGACGGTGGTGCGCTGGCCGCTGGCATTCGCGCTCGCCTCATCGGGGATCGCGATGGTGTTCCATTTTGCGCCCGATGCCGAGCAGGACTGGGCGTGGGTCACGCCCGGTTCGATCGCGACAACGGTGCTGTGGGTGTTGTTCTCGCTGGTGTTCCGGCTGTACGTGACGACGATCGGTGATTACACTGCGACATACGGTGCGCTGGCCGGCGCCGCGATTCTGCTGCTGTGGCTGTACTTCTCGGCCCTGGCGCTGCTGATCGGCGGAGAGCTGAACAGCGAGATCGAGCACACGGCGAACCCGGAGCTGAAAACGCAGACGTCCGGGCGGCGCAAGTTCAAAGCCTTCGCGCGCAAGGTCGCGGAGAAGTCGGGGCCGTCAGGCGACGAACTTCCGCACCGCGCGCATTAGCGCTGGTTGTTGCGATCCGCGGCGCGCTCGTTCAGCGTGACTGCTGCCTGCAGCACGGGATTCAGGCTCATCTGCTGACCCTGGACTGCGAACCTGGATCCTGGTTTGGGCAACAGCCGTTGAACGCCGCGCAATGCCGCCAGCGAGAGATTTGGAAACAGCGCGGCGGCTTTCGCTATCTGACGGACCGTGCATGGAACAATCGCTTCCGATTCACCGCGGGCGGAGGCCGCGAGGATCAATCGCGCCGCCCGTTCGGCACTCATCGAGGTTCCGGGCAGGCCTGCGACCAGTGAGAACAGCGCAAACTCGGCCGGCGGGTCGCCCTTGAACCACGCCTGGACATGCGACCCGGTGCGCATCAGGCCGGGCATGACGGTGGTGACGCGAACGCCTTGCTCCCGCAGTTCTTCGCCCATCACCGCTGATAGTCCCGCTTGCGCGAATTTGCTCGTGCAGTAAGCGGATAGATGCGGCACCGGGATGCGGCTGCCGATCGAACAGATGTTGACGACACGGCCGTTGCGGTGGCGCGCCAGGTGCGGCAGCGCGGCGCGCGTGACGTTCAACATGCCCCAGACGTGGACATCGATCATGGCCTTGAAGTCCGCGTCGGTGGTGTCGGCAAATGGCGCCGACAGGATCTGCCCGGCGTTATTAATCACGACGTCGATGCGTCCGAAGCGTCGCACTAACGCATCGACCGCCCGTTCAACCTGTGACGCAACCGTGACGTCGGCCTCGAGCAACTGAACAAGCGATGGCGCGGGAATCGTCGCGCGAGCGCGCGACAGCTCATCCAGATCGCGAGCCAGCAGGCCTATTAGCGCGCCGCTGTTGGCGAGTTGGCGCGCGAGGACCAACCCCAACCCACGCGAGCCTCCAGTAATCAGCACGACTTTGTTGTGGAAGAGATAACCCGATCGCCGTCCAAACATCGCCAGCCCTACTCCGCCCGCGATTAAGAGCACTGGCAAGGGAGAAATCCCTGAGGCAGTTTGCGAAACAGGATCGGTAACGGATTGACGATCGTTATCCATCGACGCACCCACTGAACCAGCGGTCAAAAATAAAACGCACAAAACCGACGGATGATTGTCGAGGTTCCGTGGTACCCGTACTGCAACAATTGGCCTTGGAGCAATCCCCGATGAATCAGACCAAGTCGACAACCCCTGACGATCTCACCGCTCGCGCTCGTGCCGAGTTTCGAGAAATGCCGGGCATGTGTCTGACGACCGCCCAAGCGGCGCGACTGTGGCAGGTGAGCCCTGCGCGTGCCGAAGAGCTGTTGAGCGAGCTCGTTCAGTCAGGGTTCCTGGTTCGTCGCGACGGCCAGCGCTACCGTTTGCCGTCATCCCCTAGATTTTCCGGTTAGCAACACCACCTGAATCGGAAGGGCGGGAGAACATCCCGCCCTTCATTCCACGCTAACGGCGTGCGCCGGTCTTTCGTGCGCGCGAGCCGTTTCCGGCCTTGGCCGACACCGCTGCCGGCTCCGACTTGCCCGCCGAACGGCTCGGCGCTTCTTCCTCGTCCTCGTCCTCGTCTTCGGAGTCGTCTTCCGACTCGCCAGCGGTCGCGGCCTCGTTGATGCCCGATTCCGCCAGCGCCGACAGCTTGGCGTCCGCTGCCTTCTCCTCGGCGAGCGTTTCCTCGAGAATCTGCGCGACCTCGGTCAGCTCGAGCGCTTCGGCCCACGCGATCGCGGTGCCGTACGAGCCGATTTCATAATGCTCGGCGCTCTGCGCGCTCTTGATGATGCACGCATCCATCACGGCGTCTTCCAGATCTTCTTCGAGCTTCTCGTTACCCTCTTCGATGATCCCGGCCATGCCGGCGCAATGCTTGCCGCGCGGCTTTTCATCGAGGAGCTCGAACACGCGCTCGAGGCGGCCGATCTGCCCTTGCGTCTCTTCCAGGTGCATCTCGAACGCGGATCGCAGCTCGTCGTTCGTCGACGCCTTCGCCATCTTCGGCAGCGCCTTGGTCAACTGCTTCTCCGCGTTATAAAGATCCCGAATCTCATCCACGAGCGCTTCGCGGAGGTTGTTTCCAGCCATGTCTGACTCCTTCTACTAGGGAGCGGCCCTAAGCCGCATATAGGTTTCCTCCTCGTCCAATGCAAAGAGCCTGCCTCGGAATATTTATTGCGAGACGTTCTGCATGGCACGAGCTCAATGGAAAGGTCATCTCACATTCGGCCTTGTCAACGTTCCGGTTGAGTTGCACGGCGCGGTCGAGGACAACACGCCGCGCTTCCGCATGCTGCACAAGACGGATCTCTCGCCGATCAAAATGGCACGCGTCTGTCAGACTGATGGCGAACTTGTAGCGTGGAACGATCTCGTCAAGGGTTTCGAAATCGACAAAGGCCGGTTCATCACCGTCACGGAAGATGACGTCAAGACCGCTGCGGTCGAGAAGAGCCGGTCGATCGAGATTCTCAACTTCGTCGACGCGCGCGATATTGACGGCCGCTTCTTCGAGACGCCATATTGGCTCCGTCCCGCGAAGGGCGCAGAGAGCGTCTACTCCCTGCTCGCCCGCGCCTTGAAAGAAAGCGGGCGTGCCGTCGCCGCGAATGTCGTCGGCTTGATGGAGCGGCTGAAAGAGAGTCTGGCGGCGACCAAGGCTGGCACGAAGAAGGCGACCGCGGTCAAGCGGCCGCCCTCATCGGAGCGCAAACGCGCCGCTTAGTGAATCGGCGACGCCGGGATGCCTTGCGGCGTGGCAGGCGGCGGCACTTCGAGCTTCTGCTTCAACGCCTGCAGCGCCTCTTGCGTGTACTTCGCGGGATCCTGTCCCGCCAGCCCTGCCAGCCAATTAGCCGCCTTGCCGCCGGGCGCGGCGTACTGCAGGTGCACGTGCACGTCGGTGCCACTGCCGCTCTCCGACGGCTTGAACGTGACCGAGCCCGCCGTCTGAATCGCCTGGCCGGGCAGGGTCTGCCAGGCGATTAATTCGAACGGCAGCTCGTTGATGATCTCTGCTTCCCAGGTCACCGGCACGGTGTCGAACGCCTTGGCGGTCCAGCGCGAACGCTTCGTATCGAGCTGCTCGATCTTGGCGAGGTGCGGCATCACTTCCGGCAGCCGATCCAGCTGCCGCCAGAAGCGGTAGATATCTTCAGCGGGGGCGTTAATGGTGATCGATTCGCGGATATGAACGCCGCGCTCGCCCGACAAGGCGCGTTTGGGATCGGCATTGTTGATGCCCATCGCGCCGTAAGCCGGGCAATAGCCGGTCACGCCCCGTAGCAGCAGGCCAAACGAAGCGGCGCCAAGACCCTTCGAGTTACTTCTCCAGGCGTAGCCCAACAGGGCTGCCCCGGCCAGCAGCGTGAGCATTCGCTCGTTACTGCCGACGTTGGCGGTCGGCAAGGTTGTGTTGGGTTGATAAGGTGTGTAGGCTTCTTCCATTCTGCAGTCTCCCTGTGCACCAAGCGCGACGCGCGAAGGTGGACCTGACGGACACTGCAACGCATGTGCCTAGGAATCTCGATCGCCGAGGAGTTCGCTGTAGGCGCTTAGTGATTCAACGTGATCGCAGACCGTCTTGATGCACATCAGGATCGGCACCGCGATGACCAGCCCCAGCGCGCCCCACAGCCAACCCCAGAACATCACCGATACAAACACCGCCACCGAGTTGACCCGCGCGGCGCGGCCGAGCGCAATCGGCGCCAGCAGGAATCCCTCGAGCGAGGTGATCACCATGCCCGCGAGCGCGACCAGCGACACCGTCGCCACGTCGCGAAACTGCAGAAACGCGGCGGCGGACGAAGCCGCCAGGATGATGGTCGGCCCGAAGTACGGAATGCAATTCAGCACGCCGGCAGCCACGCCCCACAGTCCCGCGTAGCGGACGCCGAGCCACGCAAACGCCGCCCACGTCAGCACGCCGACCAGCAGCCCGCTCCAGAATTGATAAAAGACGAATTGACCGATCTGCGCGGTCATCTCGTCGATCATCGACACCGTCACTTTTTTTGCGACAGCCGCTCGCCGCTCAGCCTCACGAACTTCTGCTTGAACATGTCTCCCTGTGCCAGCAGGAAGTAGATCAGGAACAGCAGCAGGATTAGCGACGACAGATAACCGGCGACGCGCCGCGCGCCATTCATCATCTGGCGCTGCACGTCCACCGTATCGACGATCGTCACGGGCGTGGCATCCGCCGGCTTGGCCGCACCGGTGGTCTTTTCAAGCTCGGTGACCGCCTGCTGCAACTGCTGGATGAGGCTCTGGCGAGGCGTTGCCGACTGCACCGCGGAGCGGATGTCCCGGACGATGCTAGGCAGGCGGCGGCTGAAGTTCGCGATGTCGTCCGACAGCAGCCATACGGTCAGGCCGAATGCGCCGGAAATCGAAATCACCACGATGGCTGCGGCGATCCAGCGCGGAATCACGCGCGTCAGCGTCTTGACCAGCGGCGCCAGCGCCAGGGAGGCCATCACCGCAAACAGCAGCGGCGCCAGGAAACCGCTCGCAGACCGGCATGCCGCAAGCGCCAGGATCAGCGCGATAATCTGCAGCGCGGTGATCTGGGTCGGCATTTGCGGAATTACTGCGGTCTTGTCCGCGGTCTTGTCCGCGCTCTCGGGCGACTCAGCCATGGCTAAACCTCAACCATAATCCGTGCCAGTTGTGCAGTAGGCAGCGCCTTCCCCAAGCCGCCCGTGGCACACTCTCGAGGCTGCGGTATCGTGAGTGAGGTGACTCTCGACCAGGTTCCGAGGCCCGTGCGGGGCAGGCCGCGCGCCGGCGAATTTGTGTTTGCCCGGCTGCGCTATGACTCCGGCGACTGGGATTACAACCCGAAGGTGGCAGCCAACGTCCTCAATTCAATCGTCGAGTACACCAACATCAACGTGTATCCCGAAGAGGTGATCATCACCGCCGACTCGGAGGAGTTGCTCGCCTTCCCATTCCTGTTCATGACCGGGCACAAGCTGGTGCGCTTTAACGAGCGCGAGCGCGCGCGGCTGAAGACCTTCGTCGAACGCGGCGGCTTCCTGTTCTCCGACGATTGCAATCACGACGTTGCGGGGCTCTACGCGACCTCGTTCGAGCAGGAAATGCGCCGCGCCTTTCCGGGTCCGAAGACCCTCGACAAGCTACCGCGCACGCATCCGATCTATCGATCGTTCTTCCAGTTCCCGGAGGGCCCGCCGCAGACCGCGCACGAATTAAATGGCTGGGGCGACGACCTCGTTCACGACTACCTGCGCGCGGTAGAGGTCCGCGGACGCATCGGCGTGCTGTATTCGAACAAGGATTACGGCTGCGAGTGGGATTACGACTGGCGGAACAAGCGCTTTCAGCGCGATGACAATACGAAGTTCAGCGTGAATCTGGTCGTCTACGCAATGGGCGCCTGATCCTGGTCCTTGATCCCCGCGGCGCCGTCCCTGTTCCCCGCTCCCTGTTCCCTGTTCCCTGACGTCACGCTCTTGATCGCCTTGATCAGGTCAGCCGGCGCCACCGGCTTCGGAAGGTGGCGATCGTACCCGGACGCGATCGCTTCGTCGGCGTCCTGCTTGCGCGCATACGCGGTCAGCGCAATCGCCGGTAACTTCCGCTCGCCGCCCAATTGCCGCACGCGCTTGATCAACGAATAGCCGTCCTCGTCCGGCATGCCGATGTCGCTCACCAGCACGTCGGGCCGGCGATGGCTGACGCGATCGAACGCCTCGCCGGCCGACCCCACCGCTTCAACCAGCGCGCCGAGCCGCTGTAGCAGCACCGCCAGCACGTTGCGTGAGTCGGTGTCGTCCTCGACGATCAGGATGTGCATGCCGTTGAGTTGCTCGAGCTCGACTTCGATGGCGTGGTCGCGAGCGGGCCGATACGGCGAGTCAGCCACCTCGGGCGCGGGGCCGGCGTGGAGGGACAACTGCAGCCGGAACGTCGTGCCCTTGTTCTCGCCTTCGCTGTCCACGCTGACCGTGCCGCCATGCAGCTCGACGAGGTGGCGCACGATCGCCATGCCCAGTCCGAGGCCGCTATGCCGGCGGCTCATCGAACTATCGGCCTGCCGGAACCGGTCGAATACGTAGGGCAGAAATTCGGGAGAGATGCCGATGCCGGAATCGATCACTTCGATTTGTGCGTCGCCGGCGTGCTCGCCGAGCGTCACTTCAACGCGGCCGCCTTTCGGCGTGAACTTCAGCGCATTCGAGACGAGGTTCCAGACGATCTGCTGCAGGCGGTCGCGATCGCCGATCACCTTGATGTCTCGATCCAGGGTCCGGATCACCTGGATGGATTTGGCCGCCGCCGCGGGCGCCAGCGAATCGATCGCATCGTCGATGACCTTGTGAACGCTGACCAGGGCGGTGTCGAGCACCAGCTTGCCGCCGATAATGCGCGAAACGTCGAGAATGTCGTCGATGAGTTGCGACTGCGAGGTCGCGTTCTGGCGGATCACGGTCGCCGCGCGCTGCACCGTGTCGCGGTCCTGCGCGCTCTGCCCGAGGACGTGGGCCCACCCCATGATCGCGTTCAGCGGCGTACGCAGTTCGTGCGACAACGTCGCCAGGAACTCGTCTTTGAGCCGATTGGCGCGCTCGGCCTCGAGGCGCGCCGCCTGCTCGCGGCGCAGCAACTGCACGCGCTCTTTCTCGATCTTCGCGCGCTCTTCGATTTCCGCCGATAGCGCCACGTTGGCGGCGGCCAGCTCCCGCGTGCGATCCGCGATGCGCTGCTCGAGCTCTTCCTGGCCGATGCGCAGCGCTTCCTGCCGATTGAACAGCTCGACGAACACCGCGACTTTCGATCGCAGGACGTCGGCCGGAACCGGCTTGACCAGGTAGTCGACCGCGCCGACGGTGTAGCCGCGGAAGACGTGCTGGGCGCCCCAGTCGTTCGTGGTCAGGAAGATGATCGGCGTTTGCCGCGATCGCGGCCGCTCGCGGATCAGGGTCGCGGTCTCGTAGCCGTCCACGCCGGGCATCACCACGTCGAGCAGGATCAAGGCGAAGTCCTGGTCGAGGACTTCCTTGAGCGCCTCGCGGCCCGACTTGGCGCGGACCAGGCAGTAGCCCGGATCGCTGAGCACCGCCTCGACCGCCATGAGGTTCTCGTCGCGGTCGTCGACGACGAGGATGTTGACCTGCTTCCTCACCGTGACAGCCAGACCCTCAGCAGCGAGATCAGCTGATCGGAATCCACCGGCTTGGTGACGTAGTCGGACGCGCCCGCGTTGATGCACTTCTCGCGGTCGCCCTTCATCGCCTTGGCCGTGATCGCGATGATCGGCAGCTGCTCGAACGTCGGGTTGGAGCGGATGCGGCGCGTGGCCTCGTAGCCATCCATCTCCGGCATCATGACATCCATCAGGACCACGTCGACATCGGGATTCTCGTTGAGCATCTTGAGCGCGTCATGGCCGTTCTCGGCGTACTGCACGTCCATCTCGTGCCGCTCGAGGATGCTGGTCAGCGCGAAGATGTTGCGAATGTCGTCGTCCACCACCAGCGCCTTCTTGCCGGTGAGGGTCGGATCGCTGCGGTGCAGCTGATCGAGCAGGCGCTGCTTCTCGGGCGGCAGCGAGCTTTCGACGCGGTGCAGGAACAGCGTGGTCTCGTCGAGCAGCCGCTCGGGCGACTTCACGTCCTTGATGATGATCGTCTGCGCCAGCTGCCGCAGCTCGCCCTCTTCCGTCTTGGTGAGCTCCTTGCCGGTGTAGATGATTACCGGCACCTGCGACATCGCTTTGTCCGAGCGCATGTTCTCGAGCAGTTGCAGCCCGCTCATATCGTGCAGGCCGAGGTCGAGCACGATGCAGTCGAACGCGTGCTGGCCGAGCTGATCGAGCGCTTCCTGACCCGTGCCGACCGCGGTGATCTGCACGTCGCGATCGCCAATCAGCTCCACCAGGGTGTTGCGCTGCACGTCGTCGTCTTCCACGATCAACAACGTGCGCATCTTGCGATCGCTAAAGCTGCGAATTGCGTCGAACGCTTCGTTGAGCGACTCGCTGTCCGAGGGCTTGGCCCAGAACGTCTTGGCGCCGAGCCGCATGCCGCGATGCGGATCGTCGGTGACCGAGATCACGTGCACCGGGATGTGACGGGTGCTGGTGTCGTGCTTCAGCCGGTCGAGCACGTTCCAGCCGTCGAGCCCCGGCATGTCGAGATCGAGCGTGATCGCGTCGGGTCGGTGCTGCCGCGCCATCTGCAGGCCGATGTCGCCGCGCACCGCAGCGAGCACGCGGAACTCGTGCTCGCGGCCCAGATCCATCAGGATCCGCCCGTAGGCGTGGTCGTTCTCGATGATCAGCAGCACGCGATCCCCCGGCTGGATGCGCTGGCGATCGTCGTTGAGCGGGTTGTCGTCGACCGGGACCTCTTCCGCAGCCAGCGCGCGATCGACCGCGATGCGCGTCTCCACCGAGACGTCGGCGACACGTTCGGCCGCGCTCAGCGTCGAGACGTAGACCGACGGCAGGAAGAGCGTGAACGAGCTGCCCTGTCCGACCACGCTGGTCAGCTTGATCTCGCCGCCGAGCAGCTTGGCGATTTCACGGCTGATCGACAGGCCGAGGCCGGTGCCGCCGTACTTGCGGCTGGTCGTGCCGTCGGCCTGCTGGAACGCTTCGAAGATGACCTGGTGCTTGTCGGGCGCGATGCCGATGCCGGTGTCCTCGACCCGGAAGGCGACGACGGTGGCGGCACGGTTCAGCGAGGCGTGCTCCGGTGACCAGCCACTCGTGGCCGGCTCAATCGTCAAGGTGACCGAGCCCTGCTCGGTGAACTTGATGGCGTTGGAGATGAGGTTCTTGAGCACCTGCTGCACGCGCTTCTGGTCGGTGATCACCGACGCGATGGTGTGCGGATCGAGGTTGGCCCTGAAGACCAGGCCCTTGCTGCCGGCCACTTCACGGAAAGTGCGGTCGACATACGACTGCACATCGGCGAGCGACACCGGCACCGCGTCCACGTCCATCATGCCCGACTCGATCTTCGAGAGGTCGAGAATCTCGTTGATCAGCTCGAGCAGGTCCGAGCCCGAGGCGTGAATGGTCTTCGCGAATTCGACCTGCTTCTCCGTCAGGGTGCCTTCCGAGTTCTGCGCGAGCAGGCGCGACAGAATCAGCAGCGAGTTGAGCGGGGTGCGGAGCTCGTGCGACATGTTCGCCAGGAACTCCGACTTGTAGCGGCTGGTGAGGGCGAGCTGCGCGGCCTTGTCTTCAAGCGAAAGGCGGGCTTGGTCGATTTCTCGATTCTTCTGTTCAACTTCGGCGTTCTGCGTCGCCAGCAGTTCGGCCTTCTCTTCGAGCTCTTCGTTGGTCTTCTGCAGCTCGGTCGCAAGCGACTGCGACTGCTTCAGCAGTTCTTCCGTGCGCATCGTCGCGGTAATCGTGTTCAGCACGATCCCGATCGATTCGGTGAGCTGGTCGAGGAAGTTCAGATGGGTGTCGTTGAAGCGGTAGAACGACGCCAGCTCGATCACCGCCTTGACCTGGCCTTCGAACAACACCGGCACCACGAAAATGTTCGTCGGCGCCGCCGCGCCCAGCCCCGAGCTAATCTGCACGTAGCTGGTCGGCACGTCGGTGAGCAGGATGGCTTCCTTTTCGACCGCGGCCTGCCCCACCAGTCCTTCGCCGGCGCGGAAGCGCGTCTTGAGGTGCTCGCCTTCGGTGTAGGCGTAGCTCGCCAGCAGCCGGAGATCGGGTTCCTCGGTCGCCGATTCATTGAAGTAGATGACGCCGTGCTGCATCGGCACGAGCGGCGCGAGCTCCGACAGAATGGTGCGCGACACCGTGGCCAGGTCGCGCTGGCCCTGCAGCAGGCGCGTAAACTTCGCCAGGTTCGTCTTCAGCCAGTCCTGCGCGGTGTTCTTCTCCGTGGTATCGCGCAGGTTGACGATCATCTCGTTGATGTTGTCCTTGAGGGCCGCGACTTCGCCGGCCGCTTCAACGTTGATCGACTGCGACAGGTCGCCCTTGGTGACGGCGGTCGCCACTTCCGCGATCGCGCGCACCTGGGTGGTGAGATTGGCGGCGAGACGGTTGACGTTGTCGGTCAGGTCTTTCCACGTGCCGGCGACGCCGCGCACGTCGGCCTGGCCGCCCAGCTGCCCTTCGGAGCCAACTTCCTTGGCCACACGCGTCACTTCGGCGGCGAACGACGACAGCTGATCCACCATCGTGTTGACGGTGTCCTTGAGTTCAAGAATCTCGCCGCGCGCGTCGACTTCGATCTTCTTCGACAGGTCGCCGCGCGCCACGGCGGTCGTGACGTCGGCGATACTGCGCACCTGGTTCGTCAGGTTGCTGGCCATGGCGTTGACGTTGTCGGTGAGGTCCTTCCAGGTGCCGCCGACGCCGGGCACGTCAGCCTGGCCACCGAGCTGACCCTGGGTGCCGACTTCGCGCGCCACGCGCGTCACTTCCGACGCGAACGCCGACAGCTGGTCCACCATCGTGTTGATGGTGTCCTTGAGCTCGAGAATCTCACCGCGGGCGTCGACTTCGATCTTTTTCGACAGGTCGCCGCGGGCCACGGCGGTCGTGACGTCGGCGATACTGCGGACCTGGCCGGTCAGGTTGCCGGCCATCGAATTGACCGAGTCGGTCAAATCGCGCCAGGTGCCGGCGACGCCGCGCACGTCGGCCTGCCCGCCCAGCTTGCCTTCGGTGCCGACTTCGCGCGCCACGCGCGTGACTTCCGACGCGAAGGCGTTTAACTGGTCGGTCATGGTGTTGATGACGTTCTTGATCTGCAGAATTTCGCCCTGCGCCTGCACCGTGATCTTCTGGTTCAAGTCGCCGCTGGCGATCGCGGTCGCGACC
>Ga0136611_10001529_pt1 | contig 16115 bp, 12 predicted proteins | sample AntDrymUQ2232306_2_FD_106645 | JGI IMG/M metagenome (GOLD analysis project Ga0136611, IMG submission 106645) | Polar desert sand microbial communities from Dry Valleys, Antarctica - metaG UQ223 (23.06) | ecosystem: Environmental > Terrestrial > Soil > Desert | place: Antarctica: Dry Valley...
ATCACGTGCTCGACGCGCGATCGCGACGGTCCCTGCCGCAGCTTGCGCTCGAACCGCTCGAGCGCTTCGGCCTCGCCCTCGGCCGTGACTTCAACCGTGCCATCGTCCTGGTTCGTGACGTGGCCGTGCAGGCCCTCGCGGCGCGCGGCGTCCTGCGCGAAATACCGGAAGCCGACACCTTGCACACGCCCGCTCACGATGAATCTTCGAGCAATGCGCATCCGATGATTATCTCACGGCCGGGCCGGTTGCTTGACGCGCAAGCGCCGGGGGGCGCATGCTGAGGGTGCTGAATCCGCCAGGCGCGGACCGGGGGAACCAAATCACGGGGCGAATCGCGCACGCGACAGAGACCACCACCTCTGAGCCCGACAGCTAACCTCGGAAGCACGTGGAGGGTAGATACGTGTTTGGATCTCTCAAGCGGGTGGTCGTCGGCCGCCCGATCGCGTCGTACCAAGCGGGCCATCATAAATTTGGGATCTTCGGCGGACTGGCGGTGCTGTCCGCGGACGCGCTGTCGTCGGTCGCCTACGCCACCGAAGAAGTTCTACGCGTTCTGATGATCGGCGGCCTTGCCGCGATGACCTTTTCGCAGCCGATCTCGATCCTGATCGCGATCCTGCTGATCGCCGTGGCGTTCTCGTTCCGCCAGACGATCTTCGCCTTCCCCGGCGGCGGCGGCGCCTATGTGGTGACGCGCGACAACCTCGGCCCGGTGGCGGGACTCACCGCCGCGGCGTCGCTGCTGATCGACTACACGCTGACCGTCGCGGTCAGCATCACCGCCGGCGTGTCGGCGGTGACGTCAGCATTTCCGTCCCTGCATTTCGGCAAGACGTGGCTGAGCCTGGTGTTCCTCGCGCTCTTGACGTTTGGCAACCTGCGCGGCTTGAAGGAATCGGCGCGCGTGTTCGGCATTCCTGTGTACGCGTTCTTGACGGTTATGCTTGGCTTGATCCTGACCGGTGCGGTGCGTGCGATGACCGGCAGTGTTCAGCCGGTCGCACCCACCGACGTGCTGCCGACGTTCGACACCGGCATGATCACGACGTTCCTGCTGCTCACCGCCTTCGCCAACGGCTGCACGGCGCTGACCGGTGTGGAAGCGGTCTCCGACGGCGTGCCGATGTTCAAGGAGCCGGCGGCGAAGAACGCGGCCCGCACCATGGTGATGATGGCGGGCCTGGGCGTGACGATGTTCGTCGGCCTGACCTTCCTGGCGCACGCCTATCAAATCGTGCCGAGCGAAACCGAGACGGTGGTCTCGCAGCTCGCCCGCGGCGTGTTCGGCGGCCGCAACCTGTTCTATTTCGCCGTGCAGATGGCGACGATGTTGATCCTGATCCTCGCGGCGAACACCGCGTTTGCGGGCTTCCCGACGCTGGCGTCGATTGTCGCGCGCGATCGCTACATGCCGCGGCAGTTCGCGAACATGGGCGACAAGCTGGCATTCTCGAACGGCATTGTTGCGCTGAGCCTCGGCGCGGCGCTGCTGATCATCGTGTTCGGCGGCGACCAGCACCGCCTGATCCCGCTCTACATGATCGGCGTGTTCCTGTCGTTCTCGCTGTCGCAGTCCAGCATGTTCCTGCGCACCACCCGCATGCGCGAGCCGGGGTGGCGGTTCAGCGCCGGCATCAGCGGGTTCGGCGCGCTGCTCACCTCGATCGTGTTGGTGATCGTGGTGATGACCAAGACGCTGGACGGGGCGTGGATCGTGATCGTGCTGCTACCGATCCTGGTGACGGTGTTCAAGCTGACTCGCACCCACTATGAAAGCGTCGCCACGCAGTTGTCGCTGGCCAGCGTCGAAGTCGATACGACGCCGCACGGCCACATCGTGATCGTGCCGATCGGCGGCGTGCATCGCGCGGTGATCGAGGCGCTGCGCTATGCCTCGGCGCTCGCCAAGGACGTGCGCGCCGTCTACGTGAACGTCAACCCGGAATCGCTGGTGCAGTTGAAGAAGGACTGGCCGACCTGGGGATCGCACGTCAAGCTTGTGGTCCTGCAGTCGCCGTACCGATCGATGACCGAGCCGCTGCTTGATTACATCGATCGCATGGAAAAAGAGCACCCCGATGATTACATCACCGTGGTGCTCCCCGAGTTCGTCGTGAAGCATTGGTGGCACCACCTGCTTCACAACCAGAGCGCGTTGACGCTGAAGGCGGCGCTGTTGTTCCGCCCCCGCGTCGTCACGACGTCAGTGCCGTTTCATCTCAAGAAGTGACTACTGGGGCGGCTTCGGCGTGGCCGGCGGCGCCGGCTTCGCTTTTGGATCGACCGCAGCCAGCTTCTCGCGCTTCAACGCGGCGTTGAGCAACGGCAGTTGTTTGGACAGGGTGTCTTTCATCCTGGCCAGCTGCGCGTCGAGCTGCGCGGACAGCTCGTTGAACACTTCCACGCTCTGATCGGTCGGCCTGTTGTCGGCGCTCTCGATCACGCCGGCGAGCGCCGCGATCTTGTTGTTCAACTTGATCGGATAGTTGAGCGGATCCTGGCCGCTGCGGTTGCGGACCTGATACGACTCTTCCTCCACCGCCTTCAGCGGCATCAGGACGGCGTCGGCGAGCTTCTGGATTTCGTTCCTGCGGCGTCCGGAGACCTTCTCCAGCCGCTGGGTCACCTGGTCGCGCAGGCTGCGGATATCGATCACCGCCTGGTTCGCTTCGCTCACCTTGTCCCGCACCCGGCTGGACAGCTTGAACTGCTCCAGCAAGTCGGCCTCGCTGATGCCGTCGGCGACGAGCCGCGGATCGACGGTGACATTGAAGTCGCGCGTGGTGGTCTTGCCGTTGGCGGTGATGCGCACGGTGTAGCGGCCCGGAGGCGCGGCCGGGCCACGCTGCGGCTGCGCCGCCCACATGATCATGCCCGGAAACACCGTCGCGCCTTCAAAGCGCATGTCCCACGTGAAGCGGTTGATGCCCTTCGCCGTGTTGACGCGCGGCGGGGTGAAGCCGAAGAAGTCGCCGTCGTTCGCCGCCGGCGCGTCAGCCTTGGGCGTACCGGTGAAGGTGCGCAGCACCGTGCCGCTCGCATCGAGGAACTCGATCTTCACTTCCGGCGCCTCGGTGTTCAGGTAGTAATCAAACGTGACATTCCGATCGCGGCCACGCATTGGGTTGTAGGGCTCGAACAGGAACAACGGGTTGGTGGTCAATTCCGGTGTGGCCTGGCGCAGCACTGAGATGTTGTCGAGCACGTAGAAGCCCCGCCCGTGCGTGCCGATCACGAGGTCGCGCTCCTCCGGGATGATGCCGTGCACCGGCGTCGTCGGCAGATCCAGTGTCAGGGATTGCCAGGTGGCGCCGTCGTTGAACGACACGTACACCCCGTGCTCGGTGCCCGCATAGAGCAGGCCGCGCCGCTTGATGTCTTCGCGAATGACGCGCGCGAAGTCGCTGCCGGGAATGCCGCTCGTGATCTTCTGCCAGGTCCTGCCGAAGTCCGCGGTCTTGTAGAAATATGGCGCGCGGTCGCCCAGCTGGTAACGGTTGGCTGCGAGATACGCCACGCCGTTCTGGTGCGGCGACGCTTCAATCAGGCTGATGCGCGCAAACTCCGGCAGATCAGGCGGGGTGACGCGCGCCCAGTTCTTCCCGCCGTCACGGGTGACGTGCACCCAGCCGTCGTCGGACCCGGTCCACAGCGTGTTGATGTCCTGCCGCGATGGCGCGATTGTGAACACCACGGCGTAGGTTTCGACGCCGGTCTGATCCTTGGTGATTGGCCCGCCCGATGCCTGCATCGTCTTTGGATCCGACCGCGCCAGGTTCGGGCTGATGCGCTCCCAGCTCTGGCCTTCGTTGGTGGTGCGGAAGACGTGTTGCGACGACGCATAGAGCACCTTCGGATCGATCGGCGAGAAAATGATCGGATAGGTCCACTGGAAGCGTTCTGTGATGTCGATCGACGAATACCCCATCGGGTTGTTCGGATAGATGTTCACGGCGCGCTGCTGGCCGGTCTCGCGATTGAGCCGGCTCAGGTAGCCGCCGTAGCTGCCGGCGAAGAAGATGTTCGGATCCCTCGGGTCCGAGGCGATGTAGCCGCTCTCGCCGCCGCCGGCCGCATAGAAGATCGGGGGCAGGCTGCCCTCGCCCGCGCCGGCTTGCGCCTGGCTGCCGACGCACGCGGTGCTGTTGTCCTGTTGCGCGCCGCAGATGTGATACGGCACGTGCCTGGTGGTGAAGACGTTATAGAACTGACCGGTCGGGATGTCCTGATCCGTCCACGTCTGTCCGCCGTTGACGGTCACGTTCGCGCTGCCGTCGTTGGCCTGCACCATGCGCTTGTTGTCGGCCGAGGAAATCCACAAGTCATGGTTGTCGCCGTGCGGCACGCGGATGGTGGCGGTGGTCTTGCCGCCGTCGGTGGACTTGAAGAACTGGACGTTGAGGACGTAGACGGTGTCCTTCTCCGTCGGATCGGCGACGACGCGCGTGTAATAGAACGCCCGCTGACGCAGGTTGCGATTGTCGTTGATCAGCTTCCACGAGGCGCCCGCATCGTCGGAGACATACAAGCCGCCGGCCGCTTCATTCTCGATGATCGTGTAAACGCGATTGCTGTCCGCTCCCGAGACCGACACCCCGACCTTGCCCCAGAGGCCGGTCGGCAGTCCGGGATTCTTGGTGATCTCGGTCCAGGTGTCGCCGGCGTCGGTGGACTTGAACAGGCCGCTGCCCGGGCCGCCACTCGACATGCTCCACGGCGTGCGATGCGCGTCCCACAGCGACGCGAAGATCACGTTGGGGTTCTTCGGGTCGATCGACAGATCGACGCCGCCGGTCTTCTCGTCGCGGAACAGCGTGCGCCGCCACGTCTTGCCGCCGTCGGCCGACTTGAAGATGCCGCGCTGCGGGTGCTCGTTATAGACCTGGCCGAGCACGGCTGCGTAAACGATGTCGCAGTTGGTGGGATGGACGCGCAGCCGCGCGATCGCCTGCGAGTCGCGCAGATCGCTGAGGTGATCCCACTTCACGCCGCCGTCGGTCGTCTTGTAGACGCCGTCGCCCTGGATGATGTTGCCGCGAAATTGCGTTTCGCCGCCGCCGATGTAGACGACGTCGGGATTCGCGTTGCAGACGGCCAGCGAGCCGATCGACGAGGTGGTGATCTTGCCGTCGGTCATCGGCGCCCAGTTGGATCCGCCATCGGTGGTCTTCCAGGCACCGCCGCCGGTGGCGCCGAACCAGTATTCCAGCGGCCGCGTGTCGCTGCCGGCGGTCGTGATCGATCGCCCGCCGCGCGCGGGGCCGACGCTGCGCCAGCGCATGCCGCTATACAGACCAGGATCAACGGCGCTGCCCTGCTGCGCGGATGCGGGAACCATCCATGCCACCACCAAGACAGCCAAAGACAAACGGGTCAATTTCATGGAGATATTTTACGCTGGCGACGGACCTTAACGCCTGACCAACGGTATCAACCCGAAGGCATTGAGGATGATGATGCGCAGGCGCCGGATTAGGGCCAGCGTCACGCCGATCGCCGGTGCGAAGCCGAGCACGGCGGCGACGGCGCCGGAACCGGCCTCGTCGATCCCGAGGCGATATGGGACGAACTTGAACACGACGGTCACGAATCGCCCGGCGCTCTCGAGCAGGAAGGCATCAGCCACGGTGACCTCAGGGACGAGTGACGCCAGCACGACCCAGACTTCTGCGACCGCCGCGATGTGAAACGCGATCTCCCACGACACGACGTGCGCGATGCGGCCGAGCGGCCACCGCGGCACCGCGTAAATCTGCGCTTCCACTTCGCGAATTGCTTCGGCGGACGCGTCGGATTGGCCGGCTAACGTCGACACCAGCGGCGCAAAGCGCGACAGGATCGCGGGACGCGTGCGCGCGGCCCACACGCCGAGCAACGCGGCGGCGACGATCCCGGCCAGGCCAATCTCGGCGACGCGTTCGAGGCCGCTTGGGACATTCGCGCGCTGCAGCAACAGCCAGGTGCCCGTCAGCAGGACCACGCCGACCGACCCTGTGTAGAACGCATTCTCGATCGCGACCGACGCAATGCTGGTGATCGTCGAGATGCGCGTGCGCACCATCAGGATCTTGGTCGGCTCGCTGGCGAGCAGCCCGAGCGGCGTCAGGTTGCCGATCGCATCGCCGGCCATCCAGGCGCCAAAAGCATCGCGAAACCGCAGTTGCCGATCGTTGGCGCACGCCATCCACGCACGTGTCCGGCAGGCCATGCGAAATGCGCCCAGCAGCAGGACCATCGCGAACCACCACCCGACCCTGGTGACCCCGTCGACGATCGACGTCCAGCCGCCGACGCGCTGCACCGTGAAGACAAGCAGCGCAATCCCGACGATGGCGACGAGCAAGTTGAGGGGTGAAAGGCGCGGGCGGGACACTGCAGGCTGATGTTACCTCGGCTGCCTAACCCACTTTCACATTGAGGCGCGTGCGCTGCGTGAACTCGGAATCCGTGGCGCTCAGCTCAAGCTCATACAAGCCGGGCGCTGAGAACGTCGCCTTCGTACGCGCCGACGCTGGGATCGTGAACGTGACCGTGCCTGGGCCGCTCAGCACCTTCCACTCGACGGCGAGACCCTGGCCGCGCGGCAGCCCTTCATCGTGGGCGCTACCGAACAGATTCAGTTCTTCGTTGAGCGCAACCGACAGCGTCGGCGGATTGTTCGGCCGCGCCGTGACGCCGAGCACGCGCACCTGCGGCGGTTGATTGAGGCAGACGCCTTTCGGCACCTTCGCGTAATCCAGCTTCGCCAGCTGCACTGCGCCCTCGAGCAGGTTCCAGTTCGATTGCAGCATGCGCTCGCTGGTGCCGGTTGTGACGCCGCCGTGGGTTAGCGTCCATTTCATCCGGCCATCAAAATCGGCCGCTACCACCATCACGCATTGAAAGCGCCAGTGGCCTGGCTTGAACGTGGTCGGCTGCATGCGGTCGACCGGCGTCGGCGCAAACGTGTTGGTGGCGCCGGGCGCGATGGTTACGGTGTCGGCGTTATGGCTGAAGTAGGCGAAGGACAGCGTGTAGCTGCCGTCGGGGTTCTTGAGAAAGCCGTCGTAGACCGGATAGATCGGCTGGTTTTGCTGTGCCGACACGCCGGCGATGACCAAGAAAGCGAGCGTAAAGCAGGCGACGAGTCGTGCCATGGGTGCTAGAGTATGCCCTAATCAGGAGGCCTTTTCATGGTCACGGTTGTGCAAATAGCCGGCATTACCGGCGCGGTCGTCATCGGCGCGCTGCTCTCGTCTCAGCGGGTAGCGACGGCTCAATCGGCGACCGCTAAAGCGGTCGCCCTCCAAACCTCTCCGACCTTTACGAAGGACGTACTGCCGATCATGCAGCGTTCCTGTCAGTCATGCCATAGGCCCGGCACACCGGCGCCGATGTCGTTCATGAGCTACGCGGAAGTGCGGCCGTGGGCGCGGGCAATCAAGACCAAGGTCAGCAGCCGCGAAATGCCGCCCTGGCATATCGATCGCAGCATCGGCGAATACGCGAATGATCCGTCGTTGAGCGACAAGGAAGTCGCCCTGATCGCGGAGTGGGTCGATGCCGGCGCACCAGAAGGCCGTGCCGCCGACGCGCCGCCCGTGAAGGTCTTCCCTGCTCACACTGAGTGGACCTACGGCGAGCCGGACCTGATCGTGCGGATGGCAAAGGGCTTCAGGATTCCCGCGCAGGGGCCGGACTTCATTCCCGAAGAGCACGTCGATCCCGGCCTTACCGAAGATCGTTACGTGAAGTGGGTGCAGATCATTCCGGATGCGTGGCGCGCCGTGCACCACGCGCACGTCTACGTCGATCTGCCCGAAGGCACTGACAAAGAAGGCCTCGGCCTCGGCATGGGCTCGAACGTCGGCAACTCGATGGACCTGATCGAGTATGGTGCCGGCAATGACGCCGACATCTTCCCGGAGGGTTCCACCAAGGTCCTGAAGAAGGGATCGATCTTCCGGTTCGAGGGCCACTATCATCCCTACGGCGAAGAGCAATTCGATCGCATGCGCGTCGGGGTCAAGTTCTATCCGCGCGGTTACAAGCCCGAGCACGTCGTCACCTCGCATCGCATCCGCACCGGTGTCGGCAATGACTGGGTGTTGAATCGCGAGCGCGTCGAGGATCTGTTGTTGCGTGCCGGCCACAAGCTGTCGATCGACGAGCCTTCAATGCCGACCGGCGCGCTGATCGCCGAGAATCCACTGCACGGCGCGGCGTATCTCAGCATTCCGCCCAACAGCGTCGTCACGCACGATCGCTACTGGCCGTTGCCCAAGCCGGCGCTGATCATCAGCTTCCAGCCGCACATGCACTTCCGCGGAACGAAGATGCTGCTCGAGGCGATCCATCCGGACGGCCGCCGCGAGATCCTGACCAACGCCACGCATTACGAGCAGAACTGGCAGGTCACCTACAAGTACAAGGTGCCGCACCTGTTTCCCGCCGGGACGATCCTGCACACCGTCTCGGTCCACGACAACACCGCGAACAACAAGCACAACCCCGATCCCACGGCATGGATTGGATGGGGATCGCGAACGATGGATGAAATGGGCCATGGGTGGACGGACATCGCATTCCTGACCGATGAACAGTACAAACAGGAACTGGTGAAGCGCCGCGCGCAGCGGACGACGACCACGGAGTCAAAACAACAGCAGTGAACAAGCGCTTACTAATCGTCCTCATTAGCCTGCTGCCGGTGGCACTGGCGGCTCAACAGGGAGCCGCAAACGGCGAGTGGCGGACCTACGCCGGGGATCTCGGCGGCACCCGCTATGCCCCGCTGGATCAGATAAACGCGGCGAACTTTAATTCGCTCGAGGTCGCCTGGCGGTTCCGCACCGAAAACCTGGGGTCGCGCCCCGATTACAACCTGCAAACCACGCCGCTGATGATCAACGGCGTGCTCTACGCCACGGCCGGCGAGCATCGCAACGCGATTGCGCTCAATGCCGCGACCGGCGAGCTGCTCTGGATGCATCGCCTCGAAGAAGGTCGCCGCGCCCAGCTATCCTCGCGCCGCTTGTCCGGACGCGGCGTCGGCTATTGGACCGATGGCGCGGGCGACGAGCGCATCTTCTACGTCACGATCGGATATCAGCTGGTCGGTCTCGATGCGAAGACCGGCCGGCCGCTGAAAGACTTCGGCGTCGATGGCGTGGTTGATCTCAAGAAGGACGCCGATCAAGATCTCGATCCGGTTGACGGCGAGATCGCCTGGAACGGCGCGCCGGTCGTGGCGAAGAACGTGGTGCTGGTCGGCGCGGCGCATCGCGCCGGCACGACGCCGGCGAGCCGCCAGAACGCCAAGGGCTACATCCGCGGCTACGATCCTCGCACCGGCAAGCGCCTGTGGATCTTCCACACCATTCCCCAGGCTGGTGAATTCGGCAACGACACCTGGCTCGAAAAGTCGTGGGAGTACACGGGCAACACCGGCGTGTGGACGCAGATGACGGTGGACGAGCAACTCGGCATCGCCTACCTGCCGGTCGAGATGCCCACCGGCGACTACTACGGCGGCCATCGGCCCGGCAATAACCTGTTTGCCGAGAGCCTGGTCGCACTCGATCTGCAAACCGGCAAGCGGTTGTGGCACTACCAGTTCGTGCATCATCCGATCTGGGATTACGACGTGCCGTGTGCGCCGATCCTGATCGACATCACCGTAGACGGCCGGAAGATCGCGGCGATCGCGCAGCCGACCAAGCAAGGTTTCATCTTCGTGTTCGATCGCAAGACCGGGCAACCCGTATGGCCGATCGAAGAGCGCCCGGTCGAGAAGGGCACGGTGTCGCGCGAGTATTACTCGCCGACGCAGCCCTTCCCCACCAGGCCGCCATCGGTCGAGCGGCAGGGGTTTCTTTCAGAGTTCGTGCTCGACTTCACGCCGGAGCTCAGAGCCGAGGGCTTGAAGTTGATCGAGCGCTACAAGATCGGCCCGCTCTATACGCCGCCGATCGCAAAGGGCGAGGGCGGCAAGGCGGGGTTGCTGTTCATCCCGAACGGACCGAACTGGCCGGGCGGCTCGTTCGATCCCGAGACCGGCATGCTCTACATCTACTCGCACACGCTGGTACGCGTGCTGTCGATGGTGAACGATCCGAAACGTTCGGACATGAACTTCATCAGCGACGGCGGCGCCTCCGAAGAGGGCGCGGGTGGCGGGCTTGGCGTGCGTGGTCTGCCGCTGATCAAACCGCCGTACGGCCGCATCTCGGCTGTCGACCTTAACAAGGGCGAGATCGTGTGGCAGATCGCGCATGGCGAGACCCCTGACGCGATTAAGAACCATCCCGCGTTGAAGGGCCTGACGATTCCGCGCACCGGCCGCCCCGGTGGCGCGGGCGGCAGCTCGGGCGGCATTGGCACGCTGGTCACGAAGACGCTGGTGATCTCAGGCGAAGGCGGCACCGCGACATTGCCGGACGGTACGCGCGGAGCGCTGCTGCGCGCCTACGACAAAAAGACCGGTGCCGATGCCGGCGCTGTGCCAATGCCCGGCGCACAAACCGGATCGCCGATGACCTACATGCTCGGCGGCAAGCAGTACATCGTCGTCGCCTCCAGTAGCTCGATCCGCCCGGGCGAATTAGTCGCTTACAGGCTTCCATGAAACGATTCGCTGCGATTCTGCTGATTCTGCCGATGGTGTCCGGTTTCAGCCGCACCGACACCTACGGCGACATCACCATCACGACCTTCACGCACTCGGACATCCAGCTCGAATATGCCGGCAAGGTGATTCGCATCGATCCGTGGAGCGTCAGCGATTCGTCGAAGGCCAAGCCCGCTGACCTGATTCTGATCACGGACGATGTCGGACATCACCTCGATGCCAAGGCGATCGCGCGCGTCAGGAAGCCCGGCGCGCCGGTCGTAATCGCCGCGAACGGGAAGCAAGTGGTCCCCGACGGCATCGTGATGGCCAACGGCGAAGCGCGCGAGGTCGCGGGCGTGCGCATCGAAGCGACCCCCGCTTACGACGTCACCCCCGGCGAGTCATTTCATCCCAAGGGCGAAGCCAACGGTTACATCCTCACCCTCGGCGGCCAGAGAATCTATGTGGTTGGTGTCACCGAATGCGTTCCTGAGATCCGCGCCGCCAGGAATATTGCGGTGGCATTCTTCCCCATGAACCTGCCGGCCGCTCGGATGGAGCCGGCCGCTGCGATCGACTGCTTGCAGGCGATGCAGCCGAAGATCGTCTACCCGTATCACTTTGATCAGGAATGGGTGCGTCCGGTTGCTGCGGGCGGCACGCGGCCTCAACCGACCACGCGCGGGCTGAAAGAACTCAGCGACATGCTGTCCCGTCAGAAGATTGAAGTTCGTTTGGCGAACTGGTACCCGCAATGAAGCTCACCACTGCCTTGTCAGCAATTGTGTTCGCTGCCGGCGTGGCCGCGCTGTCGGCGCAGTCCCCTTCGGGACCGCGGCCCGGGGTGGACTGGCCCGGCTTCCGCGGCATCAACGCCGGGGGCGTCGACGATGCGACCGCGCTGCCCCTGCAGTGGAGCGTGCCCGAATCGAAGCTGGTGAAGTGGCGGGTGCCGGTGTCCGGCCTTGGTCATTCGAGTCCCGTCGTTTGGGGTGACCTGGTGTGCACGGCGAGTGCGATCAGCGGCACGCCCGATCCGCAGCTGAAGGTCGGCCTCTACGGCGACATCGGGTCCGTGCTGGATCAGACGCAGCACAAGTGGACCATCGCGTGCTTCGACAAGAACACCGGCAAGGCGCGTTGGGAACGGATTGCGACCACCGGGGTGCCGATCGTCAAGCGCCACCCGAAGTCCACGCACGCCAGTTCAACGCTGGCGACCGATGGCCGTCACATCGTGGCGATGTTCGGCTCTGAAGGCCTGTTCGCGTACTCGATGAGTGGCGATTTGCTGTGGAAGAAGGACTTCGGCCTTCTCGACTCCGGCTTTTTCATCGCCCCCGACGCCCAATGGGGCTTCGCCAGTTCGCCGGTGATTCACAACGGGCGTGTGATCCTGCAGGCGGATGTGCAGAAGGGCTCGTTCGTGGCGGCGTTCGACGTGCGCACCGGCAAGGAGTTGTGGCGCACCGCCCGCGCCGACGTGCCCACGTGGAGCACACCCGCGGTGGTGTCGATGAACGGCCGCGACCAGGTGATCGTCAACGGCTGGAAACACATCGGCGGTTACGATCTCGAGACGGGCAAGGAAGTGTGGCGGATGACCGGCGGTGGCGACATTCCGGTGCCGACCCCGATTACCGCGCACGGCCTGGTGTTCATCACCAACGCGCACGGCAAGCTGGCGCCGATCTATGCGATCAAGCCGTCGGCGAGCGGCGACATTTCGTTGAAGGAGGGCGAGACCTCGAACGCGCACGTTGCGTGGAGCTACCTGCGCGATGGCGGATATATGCAGACGCCGATTGTCTACGGCGACATCCTGTACGTGTGTCGAGACAACGGTGTGCTGAGCGCGTTTGACGCCAAGACCGGCACGCGGCACTACCAGGCGCGCCTCGGAGACGGCAAGACCGGTTTCTCGGCATCGGCGGTCGCCGCTGGCGGACGGTTGTATTTCACGAGCGAGGATGGCGACGTCTACGTCGTGAAAGCGGGGCCGGCGTACGAGCTGCTCGCCACCAACCCACTCGGTGAAGTCGCGATGGCGACACCGGCCATCTCAGAGGGCACGCTGCTCTTCCGCACGCGCAATCACCTCGTCGCGGTTGGTGCGCGATAGGCCACCGATCAGACACCGATAAAGGGTTTACAACTCGAGCGTCATCTCGATCATCGTCGGACGGAATCCGCGCCGCTCGAACAACCGGCGCGCGCGCTCGTTCTGCGCAGCGGTGCCGAGCACCACGCGCGGCATGCCGCGCTGCTGAAGCCACCCGATTGCCGCGTTCAATAAGCCATCACCCGCGCCGTGGCCGCGCGCCGCATCGGTCACCAGTAGGTCGTGGATGAACCCGCACTCGTCGCGCAGATCCTTCCACGACAATGGTTCAACGGCGGCATAGACATAACCGACGATCTGGCCCCGCTGTTCAGCGACCATCACGATCGAGTCATCGTCGCCAAGCTGCGACTCGAGAAACTGGGCATAACCTGCCGCGTCGGCCTGGGTGGGCGCGAGGAACCGCCGCTCGTCGAAAGCGTAATGCGTCTGCATCAGCGAGATGCCGAGCTCGCCAAGCGACGCGGCATCACACGGTTCAGCGCGGCGAATCAACAGACCTGGAGGCAGTGGCGGCACCTACGGTAGCGGTCGATTACGTGCGCGAATCGAGCGCGTCGCGGATCGCCGCGATCAGCACCGACGGCGTGTACGGTTTCGTAATGTGCGCGGCGAAGCCTCGTGCCAGCGCGCGCTGGGCGTCCGCGGCGCTGGCGTAGGCGGTCACGGCGATGGCCGGCAGGGCCCCGCGCATCATCGGCAATGCCCGCACCGAGTCGAGCAGTGTGTAGCCATCGGTGCCGGGCAGGCCGATGTCGCTGACCATCACGTCGATCGTGCCCCCGCCCGAGGCAATCGCGGCCAGCGCCGCGGTCGCGTTGCCGACGGCGATGGTGCTGCCGCCGGCATTGGCGATCGCCCGCTCGGCGATCTCGCGCGCATCCGGGTCGTCTTCGACCACCAGGATACTCACGCCGTCAAGCGCGGAGGTGTGGGGCTTGGGCGCCGGGCGCGCCGCCACTCGATCCGTCTCCTCGACCCGGTTCGGCAGGTGGATCGAGAAGGTCGATCCGAGTCCAGCGCCGGGGCTCTCGGCATGCACTTCCCCGCCGTGCATGCTGACGAGGTCCTTGACGAGGGCGAGGCCGAGCCCGAGGCCGCCGGTGGTCCGTGCGGCGGAGGTATCCGCCTGCTTGAAGCGTTCGAACACCTGCGAGAGAAATTTCGGATCGATGCCCTGGCCCGTATCAGCGACCGTCAGGTGTGTGCCGGCGTGGTCGGCGCGCAGCGATACCAGCACCATCCCGCCCTCGCCCGTGAACTTCACCGCGTTGGTCAGGATGTTCCAGGTCACCTGCAGCAGGCGGTCGGTGTCACCGCTGACCGGCGCCGTGCCGGGGGGCAGGTCGACCACCAGCCGGATGTTCTTGGCCTCGGCGGCCGGTCGGACCGCGTCGACCGCCCCGGCGACGACGGTCGACATGTTGACATCGGCCAGCTCGAGCCGCATCTTGCCGCTCGAGATCCGCGCCATGTCGAGCATGTCGCTGATCAACGTCAGCTGCGATTTCGCATTGCGCTCGATGACGTCCACGGCTCGCTTGATGGTGGCCAAGTCCGGGTCGCGCACCTTCAACAGGTGCACCCAGCCCAGCACCGCGCTGAGCGGCGTGCGAATCTCGTGCGATAGCGTCGCCAGGAACTCGTCCTTGTCGCGCGACGCCGATTCCGCCTGAAGGCGTGCCTCGTCGGCGACGGCAATCTGCGCGCGCAACAGCTTCTCCGCCCCGACGCGCTCGCTAACGTCTTCTATGATGGTGATGGTGCCGACGACGCTATCGCCGTCCATGAGCGGCGCGATGCGCCCGCTTTGCGGCATCAGGCTGCCGTCGGCGCGGGAGCACGGCAGCACATGGCGATGCAGCGTGTGCGACAGCACCTTGACCTCGCCATTGATGGCGTCGCGGTAATGCGCATCGAGTCCGCGCTCGACCAGTGAGGGCAGCACCTCGGTGAGCGGCCGGCCAATCACGCTCTCCGCCGGCAGATCGGTGGCGTTGACCAGCCAGCGGTTCCAGGTCTGGATCACCAGCGCGCGGTCGGTCGTAAACAGGCCCTGGGCGGCGTGCTGGTCGAACCACCGCAGCATGCCGCTGGTGAAGGCCTCCGTCGCAGCGGTGTGGCCGGCCATCCGCTAGCCTTGTAGTCGCTGCCAGCGATCGAGCGCGTCGATCAGCCGCTTGAGAGACAGCACGGTCAGCACGATCACCACGTAGCCGGTGACCGCCGACTCACGGAGCCGAAACCCGGCGGTGATCACCAGCGCATAGCGCAGCGCATCGCCGCTGTCCAGCATGCGATCCACGACCGCGTGCACCGTCGTGACATCGACGTCGGGAACCGAGAACGACACCGGCACATCCAGCATGTTGCCGAAGGTCCCGATGCAGGCGTTCAGCACGATGTTGCCGACCTCCGTGAAGACCTCGCGCGACGATGGATCGAGATCCATTGAAAGCGGCGGCACGTCGGTGAGCAGTTCGGTCAGGGTTGCGGCGGCGATCGGATCGAGGAGCAAGAGGGCATCACCCGCCACCGGGCCGCTGAAGACCTGGTGGACGCTGGCGACGCGCTCGTTAACCAGCTTGCCGAGCGACTGGTTCAAGTGTGTGATGGGATGGATCGCGACCTGCGGCACGTCGAGCAGTACCCGTTGCTGCGTCAGTTTCGAGAGCGACGCGCCGGCGCGGCCGAAGCCGATGTTCAGCAGCTCGACCAGCGCGTCATGCTGAATGGTATTGAGTTCCATTAGCTTTCACCCAGCGTCGATCGCACCAGCGTCAGGACTTCGTTGGCGTCGACCGGTTTGACGAGGAAGCCGGCGGCGCCGCCTTGCGCCACCAGTTCATGTGAAGAGGTTTGCACGTCCGCCGAGACGACGATGACGCGTGCATTCGGGTCCATTTGCCGCAGCCGGTCGAGGACTTCGAGCCCGTACATGCCCTTCATGACGAGATCAAGGAGCACGATGTCGGGCTTCTCGACGAAGTAACTTTCGATCGCCGCCATGCCGTCTTCCGCTTCGATCACTTGGAACCCGCCGGACTCGAGGATGGCGCGAGCGCGCCGCCGGGCCAGTCCCGAATCATCGACGATCAGAACCTTGCGGCTCATAGCCTCTCCAGTATGACGTCAAACATTGTTTCGAGCGATGCGGATGTATCGCTCAAGCCCGCCTCTACGACCGAGCGCGGCATGCCATAGACCACGCACGACTGCTCGGCTTCGGTCAGGATCTGCCCTCCCCTCGCTTTGATCCAGGCGGCGCCCTCGCGGCCATCGGCGCCCATGCCGGTCATCACCACTCCCATGACCCGCGCGCCGTAGCAATCGGCGGCCGACTGGAACAGCACGTCAACCGCCGGACGGTGCGCGGTGTCGAGCGGCCGGATGTCG
>Ga0136611_10001530_pt1 | contig 16112 bp, 16 predicted proteins | sample AntDrymUQ2232306_2_FD_106645 | JGI IMG/M metagenome (GOLD analysis project Ga0136611, IMG submission 106645) | Polar desert sand microbial communities from Dry Valleys, Antarctica - metaG UQ223 (23.06) | ecosystem: Environmental > Terrestrial > Soil > Desert | place: Antarctica: Dry Valley...
CTGCTGTTTTAGCGACCGTATCAGCAATATTTAAGTTGAAAAGGAAATACGCCAGAAAGTTAAAGAAAGCAGCCCAAAGGACAGCCTGAAAAGGCGTGAGCACTTTGGTTGAAACTACAGTCGCAATGGAATTTGCAGCATCATGGAAGCCATTGATGTAGTCAAATACTAATGCTAAAATTATAACGACGATTAATAAGGTGAAACCCATAGATCTGGCTGTGGTATCGTATATTTAGGCGTTTTTAACAAGAATCGATTCGAGCACATTTGCCGCATCTTCACACATATCTGTTGCGTCTTCAAGAGCCGATAAGATTTCTTTGTACTTGATAAGCTTAATTGCGTCTTTTTCATACATGAAAAGCTCACTCACAGCTTTATCAAAAACATAATCCGCTTGATTCTCGATACTATTTATTCGGACACAGGAATCCGCAATAATGCGCACATTTTTAAGATCCCGTAATTCATGAATCGCTTTATGAAGATCCTGACAGGCCTGTAAAATCAGACTTGCAAGTTCTTTAATCGGCGGAGTAATCTCGGTTACCTGATAGAGGTCGATCCGGCTTGCAGAGCCATGAATATAATCAGCAATATCATCCAACGCGCTGGCAAGACGATGGATATCCTCCCGGTCAAATGGAGTGATGAAATTTTTACTTAGTTCAAGATGTATTTGGTGGGTAATCTCGTCGCCAGTATGTTCAAGATCCTCAATATCTTTAAAAAGTTCTTTCCGTCGGGTAAGGTCATCTGTATTAAGGGCCTCCACAAGCTTTTCGCCCAAAGAAATCAAATTGGCACTATCTTTTTCAAAAAGCGGGAAGAATTTTTTGTCTTTTGGAATAAAGTACTGGAAAATACTGTTCAGTGACATTTCGTGCGGTTTAGAGATTAAGCAAAAGTACTATACCAATGTTAAGTTAATGTTAACATTTAGATACCAGTTATTTACTTTAATCTTTCAAGCGTAAACCCAAAAGTCGAGCCAATGTTTTCAGTACTTCGAACGGTAATTGTTTGTTGATGAGCTTCTATGATATGTTTAACAATTGCCAGGCCCAACCCTGAGCCGCCAATTTGGCGGGAACGGCTCTTGTCCGTGCGGTAAAACCGTTCAAAAAGCCGTGGAAGGTACTTTTCCTCAATTCCAATCCCATCATCAGTTATTTCAATCAGAATCTGATCATGAAGTTCAAATGTTTTTATAGATGTCGTCCCCTGGATTTTCCCATATTTAAAAGAATTGTCAAGTAAATTCACCAAAACCTGCCTTATCTTGTCGCGATCGGCATTTACCCATGAAACATAATTATACTTTTCTTTAAATTCCATGCTGACTTTGTATTTCCTAGCTTTCAGTTCCAACGATTCTATCACTTCAGTGATTAGTTCTGAAAGGTCGAATTTATTGTATTCGACCGGTATTTCGCCGCTTTCAAGCTTAGAAATGGAATCAAGATCTTTAAGAAAGAATGCTAAACGGTCAACATTTCTTGACGCCTTATCAAGAAATTTTTTGGAGATCTCAGGGTCAGTTATATCATCTTCTTGCAATGCTTCAATATAGCCCTGAATAGCAAACAAAGGTGTTTTGAGTTCGTGTGAAATATTAGACAGAAATTCCCGCCTGAATTTTTCCTGTTCTTTTAGCTGGTCGATTTCACTTTTTTTATCCCGCGCCCATTCTTTCACTTCTTGTTCAACGTCATTTATAGGGTCGGTACTTACATATTCCCCCAACGCATCTTTAAGATCTTTCCCCAGTTTAAGATTATGGATGAGTTTATAGATTAGCTTGATTTTACTATAAACAAAGCGTTCAATCAGGTAATAAAATACAGCGTACGTAATAATAATAGAAACAGAAAATGTGATCATAAAATCGATCCATTTCTGCTGGAAATAGAAATTTATAATCGAAAGCGATAATGCAACGGCCAAGGCATTAATAAAAACCAGCACCCATAGTTTCATGGCGCTAAATTACTACTTAAAAAACTTTGCCATGTGTCTTTTTAACAATGATTTGGTTAAGCGAAGGTAAAATATTTAATGTCGCAACGGCAATTTCCGAGAAAAAAGGACTTCCAAATAAGCGTTGGATAATTCTTCCTGACCTTAATCTTAAGGAGAACTCATTCGTCCAGCGATGATTATACTCCTGCTCTATCTTTTGCCGGTTAAAGTTATTCTCACCCCCAAATCTGACAATGCATTCTGATAAGATCTTAGCTGAGTGGATCGCAATTGCCATTCCATTCCCACAGAGTGGAGTTATCATTCCAGCCGAATCCCCACAAAACAATAGATGATTTTCTATCAGGGACTTGCGCTCGAAAGAGATTTCATTGATCACTTCCGGCTTGTCGTAAATAAATTCTGAATTTCTTAACACACCTTTTAGAAATGGATTTCTATGAAGGACATTTTTCTCCATTTCGGGGATGGTATGATATTTCTTAAGATTGGATGTTTTAGAAAGATAACAGAGGTTAAATCTTTCATCTTCGATTTTGCAGACTCCTGAATAACCTCCGCTAAAATTATCAAGCCTGATGAGGTTATCTGGAAGATCTGTTTTTATATGGTACTTCACGCCCATGTAGGGGCTCCTGTTATAAAAGAATTTGCGTTGCAATTTTTGATCAAGGTTGGATCGTTTCCCATGTGCTGCTATTGCTATCTTCGAATAATGAATTCCGCTTTCCGCTTTTATCTCAAACATATCATCCTTAAACTGGACGTCTAAGGCTTTTTCGAACACGAATGCGACGCCAAGCCTTTTCGCTTTTTCAAATAACAGGTTATCGAGCTTAAAGCGGCTTAATCCAAAACCACCCATCATAAGGTGAGTTGAAATTTCCTTGCCTGATTCCGTAGTAAGGGATAAGCGATTTATTTGGGAAGGTTTAAGATCCAATAAGGAGATCTCTAGTGATTCCAGAAATGGTAATGCTTCGTTTGAAACATACTCACCACAGACCCGGTGGAAAGGATATCGCTTCTTCTCGAAAACAGTAACTTCAAATCCTGCTTTCTGTAAAAGTATGGAGCATGTTAAGCCAGCAAGTCCGCCCCCCATAATAATGATCTTTTTATGATCAGACATCTGTATTTATTTTATGGAATCAATGCAAAGTTGCCACCTGAAGGCCCACATCCATTTTAAGGTATAGTTCCTAATACCTGCAGCTTCGAGCATATTTATAATGTCATTCTTTTTAAAGCTTCTCATAACCGATACTTTAGAATCATGTTTCACCATTTCTGATTTCGAAAAAATTGAAGTGAGTATGCCTATGGAATGGTACGCAAACCAATGCCGGTGAAGGTCATTTACTACAACAGCTGTACTTGCGCAATCAGACATTTTTTGTACTAGATTTATCCATTCAGAGTCTTTAAAATGGTGCGTAAACAAACTGGAGATTACAACATTAAACTGATTATGATACAAATCATCGCTCATTGCATCGGCAAGGATGTAAGAAATTTCCGGATATTTCGCTGACTTTTTGCGCGCGTATTCAATGGCTGCAGAAGTAGCGTCGATGCCGATAAGTTTAATCTTTAAATCCTTTTTTCGCGCCCACAGGGCAATCCGCCTTAACGAGTCTCCACCACCGCAGCCCCAGTCACTGATAGCCATCCCATCTTTCAACCCTATTTTGTCAAAAGCGTTGAAGAATACATGATAACCACCGAGCATTGTATTCACCACTTCCAGCTCGTCCATTATGGGGTCAATGATCTCATGGCCGAGCGAAAAATCGTCCATCATTTCCTCCTGGGTGCTCCGTCGGGTAAAATCAGGCATCGCTTATTTTTTTTAAGATCATAGATTCTACAGTCAGTCCGGGCCCAAATGCAAATCCAAGAATGTTCTCTTCTCTCGTTGACTTTTCCATCAAAATCTTTTCAAGGACAAAAAGAATGCTAGCAGATGACATATTTCCATAATCACGAAGAACTTCGTAGCTATGATTGTTACTTTCGCGGCTAAATCCCAAAGCTGTTTCTGCAGCTTCCAGTATCTTACGCCCGCCAGGATGTATGGCATAGCCATCCACATCGGCGACAGTTAGTCCGGCCTTCTCAAGCAGCTTTGCCGCGACGGTCGGAATGTGTTTAAAGATTAGTTTTGAGACTTTGGAAGTTAACTTCATTTCAAAACCCTTGTCTCCAATGTACCAGCCCATTTCATTTTTAGCTGAAGGTATAAATTCTGAATAGAACGTGTTCAGTTCCAGCTGGTTTCCAGTGCCTGTTGGATGGCGGTTATTCTCAACCAGTGCCGCAGCGGCACCATCTGAAAAAAGGGAGTTTGCAACCCAATTGTCGAGTGTATTTTCTTTTTGAAAATGAAGGGTACATAATTCTATACAAACAATTAAAACCTTCGCATCTGCCTGAGCTCGACAGATATAATCTGCGGCTTTTAAGGCATTTAAAGCTCCATAACATCCCATAAAGTTTATGCAGGTACGTTCTACATTATGGTTTAGTCGAAGTATTTCCACAAGATTGATGTCAATGCCAGGAGCATACATTCCGGTGCAACTCACGGTTATCAAATGTGTAATTTTCGAAGCGATGTCTTCTTTGAAAGTTTTTAAACAATTTTTCGCCGCTGCAACGGCTATGTCAGCGGCTTCTTGCTGGAACTGAGCCATTCGTTGTCCCGTTCCCGGGAAGGAGCCCTCCTCTTTTGAGTTACTGAAGAGCAGGCGCTCAGCAATGTTTTCAGTTCCGAAATCAGGGAGAACAGAAAAGCGGTGTTGAATGCCTGAATTGTCATAAATAAGTTTTAAACGCGAAGCATTATTTTTATCCAGATCAAAAGCTTTGACCATGAATTCATAAATTTCATTCTGGGAAGTTCGGTATATTGGGTTTGCGGTACCAATCGCACTTATACAACTGCTCATCTACGGTAAAGTACTAAATATTAGGTCTAATGGTTTCTTAGTTAACAGCTTTTTCCGGTGCCTGTTTTAAATTCAATGTATTGCCTGCTTCATCTTATATCTTAATTTAGTAAAATGGTTTCCCTATTGAAATTCCTACCTAGCAAATCCACGATCTTGCACATGCGGTTTGCATTTTCTTTTTTCCTGCTGCCCGTGTTTCTTTTTGCATGCAGCCAGGCACCCCAAGTAATCCCGATGAACGCAATTTTAACGTTTATCATCTGGCATCTCCTCGTTTATCCCGCGAGCAACGGTTACAATAGCTTTTTCGATAAAGATGAAGGCAGCATCGCCCTGATCGAGAAGCCTCCGATGGTAGATAAAAGCCTTTTTTATTTTTCGATAGTTCTGGACATTATTGCCATTATGATGGCTGCTGTGGTGAGTGAGATCTTGTGTATTGCGGGTTTGGTTTATGGACTGATTTCTAAAGTATGTTGCCGCCCCTCTGTAAGGTTTAAAAAAATCCCACTAATAAGTTTTCTGATTGTTTTCATATTCCAGGGCGCATGCGTTTACTGGAGTAGTTACGCGGCAATTTCAGGATTGGATATTCTTACCGGATGGAACGTAAACTTTTTTATTGCGGGCTTAATATGTTCTTTTCTTATAGGCGCCACTTATCCGTTGACCCAGATCTATCAGCATGATGAGGACCAGAAAAGGGGAGATAAAACACTTAGCCTAGTTCTCGGTATCAGAGGCTCGTTCTGGTTCTCAGCTATGTTCTTTTTAATCGCAACAATGCTTTTATTGCTTTATTGGTACAATTTAGGAAAGATGATTAATTTCTGGCTGTTTATAGCGTTTGTGATCCCGGTGATTATTTTTTTTAGCCACTGGTTTCTAAAGGTCAGTAAAAATCCGGCAGAGGCTAATTTCAAAAACATGAGCCGTATGACTTTTCTAAGTGGTGCAATGATGGTAGTTTATTTCGGGATTCTGAACCTTATTTAGCCAGCGATCTGATAAAATCCGTGTATTCTTCAGGAAGCTTATGTTCCTTTGCTCCCTGCAAAATAGTTTCCAGGTATTCTTTTGAAGGATGAACACCTTCATCATCACTTTGCGATATAAAGGTAAAGGCTTCCACATTTCCACTTGCTGTTTCAATCAACAGTTCAATAAGCTCGTAACCAGGTTCGGTTTGCAACAGCTTATCTCTTAATTTCTGGTCGATTTGATAGACGATACCGAAAACGTCTTCCGACTCCGAAAATACAATATTTGCCCTGGCGCTTCCGTCCTGGTTCTTCTTGTTGAAGCGGAAACCATAATCTTGAAGCCTGCCATAGATATAATTCTGGACTTTGGAACCTATTCTCTCTTCGACAATTGAAGTTTTCAAATTGCTTGCATAGCCAAAATATAAAAATGTATCATGCACGTCCATTCCATTCATTTTCAAATTGTTTAAGATATAGTTTCATGAAGCTATGGCGCTCATCAGCAATCTTGCGGCCAGCATTTGTATTCATTTTTTCTCTAAGCAAGAGCAATTTTTCATAGAAGTGATTAATTGAAGGTCCTGCAGAGTTTTTATATGCTTCCTTGCTCATATTATATACCGGGGGTATTTCAGGATTAAAAATCTCACGGTTTTTATACCCACCGTAGGTGAAAGTCCTTGCAATACCTATTGCGCCGATTGCATCCAGCCTGTCGGCATCCTGTACTATTTCAAGTTCTTTTGAATGGAAATAAACGGTGCCCAAACCCGTTCGGAACGACATGTTACGAATGATCTCCTGAACATGTTCAATTATTTGTTCTTCAACCTGTATTGATCTAAGGAATTCACCCGCTTTTTGCGGACCGATCTCTTCATTTCCATCATTAAATTTGCTATCTGCAATATCATGCAGTAAAACTGCAAGTTCAACAACAAGTTCATCAGCTTCTTCAGTTTCTAAAATTAGCTTGGCATTGTTATTTACCCGGTGGATATGCCACCAATCGTGGCCGGATTCGGCCCCCGCCAGAGTATCTTTAACGAACTGCTCTGTTTGAGCGATAATCTTTTTATTCTCCTGGTTTAGGTTCACGCTTACTGCCTTCATATAATTCATATTCTAAAAGCCTGCAGTCAAGCTTTCCATTGTAGAATTCAATTCTTCGGGATGCACGGAGGCCTATCTTCTTTGCAAGATCAGGATTACCTGTGAAAATATATCCTTTATAGCCTTTGCATTCCTGCTTCATGAAATCGCCGATACGCTTATAAGTTGCTTCTAGCTTTGAGTGCACACCAAGCCGCTCTCCATATTCCGGATTAAAAATAACAATCCCTGGGCCTTTCGGAACCTCAGTTTCAGCGAAGTCGCATACTGAAAAATCTATTAGATGATCAACTCCTGCTGTTCTGGCATTTCGTTGCGAAACATCTATTGCGTCGGCAGAGAGATCTGTTGCAATTATCCGGGCAGGTAATTCTTTCTTTGACAGATCTTTTAGCTTTCGTCTTTCCTGAAAAAAGACATCTTCTTCATAACCCATAATGTGCATGAAACCATAGTTCATGCGGAACAAGCCGGGTGTTTTATCGGTGCCAAGCAAGGCAGCTTCTATGGCAAGTGTACCTGAGCCACACATTGGGATAATAATGGGTGTCTTTTTGTCCCATTCTGTTGCCATGATGACGCCGGCTGCAAGAGCTTCGAGCATCGGGGCCTTTCCAGGGATTTTCCGGTAACCGTGTTTGGCCAGAGTTTCGCCCGAAGTATCTATAAATATTTCCGCATCGTTTTCTTTCCAGTATAAATGGACCACAGCCTTGTCAGCCTCTGGCCCTGTATTTGGTCTGATCCCTTTTTTTTCTTTGATGCGATCTACTATTGCATCCTTAACTTTGAGGTTCGCAAACAGGGGAGTGGTAATGGTTTCGTTATCAACCGTTGAGCTAACGGAAAAATATCCCGTAAAATCAATTAGTTCTTCCCACTCAATTTCCATTAGTTCTTTGTACAGTCGGGCTGGGTTATCTGCTGTAAAATTCCTGATCGAATACAGTACTTGGCTAGCGCATCTCAGATGGAGATTTAGTGGAATACAGTCGTTAATCGTGCCTTCGAGCTCAACTCCCGTGCTGAACGCCCGTATTATTTTATAGCCTAAGGCTTCTACTTCACGCTGCAAATAAGGCGATAGGCGATTATTGCAGGTGATGATTATTCTACTCTTATTGTGGAAAACTTGCATAATAATTTACAAAGTTAACAATTAAAACCTGCATGATTTTTATACTTTTACAAATGCATGCAGCGGAAATTTTGTCCCACCCCAATGGACATTTTGCTTCATAAATTTAAGTTTTAGAGGAGATCATTAAATACAAATAGCCATGGACATTAAAGGAAAAGTACATGAAATCTCACAGGTTATTACCGTGAGTGAGAAGTTCAAAAAACGAGAACTGATATTAGAGTATGCAGAAAACCCAACTTACCCAGAGTACGTGAAGTTTGAAGCGGTGCAGGATAAAGTAAATTTATTTGACAACGTAAATGTTGGTGATCAGGTAGAGTTGTTTTTTAATCTTCGCGGAAGGCCATGGACAGATAAAACAGGAAAAACATCCTATTTTAACACGCTTTCCGTATGGAGATTAAATCCGCTGGGCACAGAAACTTCAACGTCTGCTGCTCCCGAGTATGCCGCGCCAGTTGATATAACATCAACTCCGGAAGACGACGATTTACCGTTTTAAATGTTCCTGCGGAGGTGTAAACCGCAAAGGACACAAAGTTTACCGGAAAGTTTGGGCTAATCAGTTAACGGAATAAATGAGGCTTATTTAAATCTTTGCGACCTCTGCGTAAACCTACGTGCTCTTTGCGGTTTAAAAAGATACGCAGCACATATAAAATTCAAAAGCCCCTAGTCCGGATTCCGGGAGGGGCTTTGTACTATCATTTAAACATTTTATTCTTTAACCATCCTTTTTACAAACCAGTTTCCGTTCTGACTTACCGTAACAAAGTAAACTCCATTTTTTGGGAGTATGAGTTGTTTAACATAGTTGCCACTAAGATTAGCAACTTCGTCAGTAAAGATTGATTTCATTTCGCTATCAAGCACACTGACTTTATATGTACCCTTACCAGCCACATTAAATGAAAGGGTCATCTTCCCATTTGAGAAATTTGGGAATAAAGTCAGGTCGCTAATTTCCAGAGATTTATTTATAGCTTAGGCGCCGGTTATTTTTTTAAGCTGCTTCTTACTTGCATCGCCGATGCGGATGCTTATACGACTTGAAATTCCGTCTTTATCCGTATGATTGTAATTGAATGTTGAAGAGTTATTCCTTTCCATCATTCCCGGGAAAACTCTTCTTTCAAACTCAAACGCTGGCCCTTCGCCTCTTAGTGTCATGCCTCCAGGCCTGCCGGGAGCCATTTCACGATGCATAGTTATGACGCGTTTCCGTAAATTACTGTCTAGGCCATCCATTTTAAAGTTAAAGCCCTTAAGTAAGCTATCCGCATTGAATATTAATTTCATGCTGCTATCGCCCCCAAAGCTGGATACCTGGAGATCCCCGCGAAGATTCTTACTGCTGTCGCCATCGAATCGAAATACCCTGAGGTCGCCAGGAGTTTTATTATTGAAATTGAAGCTTCTTCTATTATCGCGGATATCATCATTCCAAAAAAGAATATTAGGTTCATTTCCCTCACGGCTAATAACTATATCCTCATTATTTTCTCTCCCCTGTCTGACAAGCACCTCATTTTCCCGAGAACGCAAAGAGGAAGTTTCTCTAAAATTTTTCTCCATTTCTTTGAATTCTTCCCGGAGCTTAGCCCGCTGATTTTTATCAAGCTCGCTAAATTTCTTCCCATTAACAGTGGTGTCACCGTTATTAATGATGATACTGCGAGTCAGGCCCTTTTTATCCTGGCCGATCGCTTGGTAGTCAGGGGCGACCGCTGCAATAGCCAACAGGCATAATAAGATTTTAAGTGTCTTCTTTTTCATATGATTACATTTACGCTAAACAAAAATATACCTGTAAAACGTCCCATTTTGTTAAGGCTTTGTTAAAAAGTGTTAAAACTCAGTTGACTTATAGCTGGTTACGTATTTTTGTGATTGCATGAAGAAAAGGAGCATCAGTTTAATAATAGGCTTAATGGCTATTGCGCTTGTTGGGGTAATGGCTATGCAGCTGTATTTTTTCAGAGAATCTTATCAACTCCAGGAACAGCTCTTTGACCAATCTGTGCATGAAGCACTCACAAATGTTGTTGAAAGGATTGAAAAAAGGGATGCGAATAACTTCCTGGAAAAAAAGGCCGAAAAAATCGAAGTACCGGCTTCGAAAAGCGTGATACGTGAGCCTATTCTACCAAAAAGTGTTGAAAAAATAACTGCTAAGAAGCGCTCAAGAAGATTATCAGATATGAATTACCTACTCCGTGAGAAGAAAAGGGAAGATAGCCTATTCAAGATAAGAGATAGTATTTTCCTCGCCCGAAATCCGAATGTACTGGTTATTGACGATGCTTTAACGGCTGATGAATTAAAAGATCAGCAATTTAATTTGCGAGTAGAAGTAACCGAATACGTTGATGCCTTTGGTCAGTTGCGCACGCTATCCCAGATTAGAAATAACAGAGCACCGACTTTCGCCAACGGAGGAGGTACTCAGAATGGGACCGCCGTAAGAGACTCCGTTAGGCAGTATATAATCTTTGATCCTGTATACGGAACTTCCTTACGGACTATTCCGAAACCGAAAATCAGGCATAGGCTGCCTCCGGAAGCTCCCGAGCTAAAACGGCCAAATAAGGCTGAACAAGTTCAGGAATTTTTTAAAGAAGAAACCCTGAAAGGAGACGTTTTCAAAAACCTTGCTGAGGAATATGGTAAGATGAGCCTTCCATTAAACAAACGGATTCATCCACAAACTCTGGATTCTATGTTAAGGATGGAGCTTATCAATCGTTCGATTAATAGCGATTATGAGTATAAAGTAACTTCGGCTAAAAGGGATTCGCTGATCTTTATCCGGGCTTCTAATCAAACGAAATTCCTCCCCTATAATAGTTATGAAATTCCTCTTTTTCCGAAAGAGATTATAATGGATTCGGGAATGTTAACTATCACCTTTCCGGAAAAAAACACCATTATTCTTGCTAACCTGACAGCTATGATGAGTTTGTCGGGGGGCTTGCTTTTAATCCTGATCTTCTGTTTCGGTTACACGATTCATACTATCCTGATGCAAAAGAAACTATCGGAGATGAAAACGGATTTCATCAATAATATGACCCACGAGTTTAAAACTCCTGTTGCAACAATCATGATTGCAAGCGAAGCACTTCGGGATCCTGAACTTACAACTGATAAAAAAAGCATTGACAGGCTCGCCAATATCATTTACGACGAAAATGTTCGGCTTGAAAGTCACATTGAGCGGGTACTAGACATCGCAAAGATTGACAAAGGCGACCTGATACTCGAACATAAGGAGGTGGAGATGAATGACCTTCTTGCGGCTATTGTAGATAGTATGTTTCTTCAGCTGCAGAAAAGAAATGCCACCATTGATCTTCTATTAAATGCTAAATCGTCGACGATAATAGGTGATGAGTTACACCTTTCCAATATTATATTCAATCTTTTGGACAATGCCAACAAGTATAGTCCGAATGAACCGCAGATAAAGATTAGCACCTTTAATGCCGGAAGAAATCTGGTTATTAGAGTCGCCGATAAGGGGATTGGAATGAACCGGGATCAGCTCAGCAAAATATTCGATCAGTTTTACCGGATTCCTACAGGCAACCTCCATGATGTTAAAGGTTTTGGTTTAGGTCTAAGCTATGTGAGTAATATTGTAAAGAAATTGCACGGGACCATCAAGGTTAGAAGTGAAAAAGATAAAGGGTCTGAATTCGAAATTAGTTTGCCATTAGGAAATGTTTAACATCCATACTTTAACCGCAAAGGTCGCAAAGGCATACACAAAGGATGCACAGTGTCCTTCGAGTAGCAAAAATATTTTTTGCTGATCCTTTGCGCCCTTAGCGAAAAACTCCGCGCCCTTTGCGGTTAAAAAATATTTATGAAAAAAATTCTACTAGCCGAGGATGACCCAAACCTGGGAATGCTTTTACAGGATTATTTACAGTTAAAAGGTAAGTTCGAGGTCGTACTATGCCAGGATGGCGATGAAGCACTGCGGGCTTTCACAAAAGAGCATTTTGATGTATGCATTTTTGATGTTATGATGCCTAAGAAGGATGGATTTACTTTAGGAAAGGATATTCGAAAAATTAACCCTAATGTGCCCATTATTTTTGCAACGGCAAAGGCTATGATTGAGGATAAATCCGAAGCTTATAACCTTGGCGGAGACGATTATATAACCAAACCCTTTAGGATAGAAGAACTGTTGCTTCGGATAAATGCACTCCTTAAGCGGACGTCAGGGTCTGAAAAAGGCGACGCTGGAGATCAGCCATCGAAATTTAGTATCGGCAATTACAACTTTGACTATACAACCCAGACCATTAGCATTGGGCAAGATCAGCAAAAGGTATCAACCAAAGAGGCCGAGCTGTTGCGCTTACTTTGCCTGAAAAAGAACGAAGTGTTAACACGGGAAGAAGCCCTGATCAGTATCTGGCATGACGATAATTATTTCAATGGAAGAAGTATGGATGTTTTTCTAAGCAAACTACGGAAGTATCTCAAGCAAGACCCAAAAGTTGAGATTATTAATGTACATGGTAAAGGGTATAAATTGTTAGAGAATTAGCAAATTAGCAAATTGGGTACGTCGGTACATTTGCTAATTTGCTCATTTTCGAATTTGCTCATTTTGATGTTACAAATCAAACTTTATCCCTTGAGCCAGCGGTAACTTATCCGAATAATTGATCGTATTCGTTTGCCTTCTCATATAAGCCCTCCAGGCATCAGAGCCCGATTCACGGCCTCCACCGGTCTCTTTTTCGCCGCCAAATGCTCCCCCAATTTCCGCCCCCGACGTACCGATATTCACATTGGCAATTCCGCAATCAGATCCAACAACAGATAAGAATTGTTCAGCCTCCCGAAGATTTAATGTCATTATAGCAGAAGATAATCCCTGAGGGACTCCATTTTGCATAGCAATTGCCTCATTAAGCGTTTTGTATTTCATGAGATACAAGATTGGAGCAAAAGTTTCATGCTGCACAATATCATATTCATTTTTTACTTCCGCAATGCAAGGTCGCACATAACAACCTGATTCGTAACCAGTACCTTCCACCACACCACCTTCCACCACGAACTTTCCACCTTCCTTTTTACACTTTTCGATGGAGTCAAGATACCCGATAACAGCTTCCTTATCAATCAGCGGTCCAACATGATTGTTTTCGTCCAGCGGATCTCCAATCTTTATTTGGCCGTATGCTTTAACAAGCTTTTCTCTAAAATTATCATAAACACTTTCGTGAATAATCAATCTGCGTGTTGATGTACATCTTTGGCCAGCTGTACCAACAGCGCCAAAGACAGCTCCAACCAGTGACATTTCCAAATCTGCGTCTTTTGAAATAATGATCGCATTATTTCCTCCAAGCTCCAGCAAGCTTCGCCCTAGTCTAGCGCCCAGAGCAGCCCCAACAGCTTTACCCATGCGGGTTGAGCCTGTAGCCGAAACCAAAGGAATCCGATTGTCATGACTCATGGCTTCGCCGATAGTTCTATCCCCAATAACTAGGCAGGAAACACCTTCAGGAACATCGTTTTGTTCAAATACTTTTTGGATAATATGTTGACATGCGATAGCTGTTAACGGGGTTTTTTCTGAAGGCTTCCATACACAAACATTGCCACAAACCATGGAAAGGGCAGCATTCCACGCCCAAACGGCTACAGGAAAATTAAATGCTGAAATTATTCCAACAACACCAAACGGATGCCATTGTTCGTACATTCTGTGAGCTGGTCGTTCCGAGTGCATCGTTAAACCATATAATTGACGTGAAAGCCCGACGGCAAAATCACAGATATCGATCATTTCCTGGACTTCACCATAACCCTCCTGCAGACTTTTGCCCATTTCGTAACTTACCAATCGCCCAAGTTCTTCTTTTTGGTCGCGTAAAGCATCACCAAATTGGCGAATCACATCCCCGCGCTTAGGGGAAGGCCAGGTACGCCAGGTCTTGAACGCTTCTTCAGCTTTTTGTACAGTATTATTATAATCATCAATTTCAGCAAATGTTACGGCGGCAATTTTTCGCCCGTCGACCGGCGAGAAAATCGCTTTGGACTTACCCTGAGTACTGCTGCTCCAGATTTTACCTGTGCTGCATGAATCATTAATTTCCTGTATCCCAAGGTTCTGTAGAAGCTGACTTATGTCTAATTGCATAAAATTTCGTATTTTTGTCAAAGTTAAGCATTTCTATTAAGGCAGATAAACCGCCAAAGGTTTTCCGGATTCCTCCAAGCTTAGTATTTTATTTTCAGACAATTATAGCTGCGGGTGTCAGAATGTGGAAAAATAAAAAAAGGTGGAATTAGCGATTATCTTAAATTGATTGAAATAAATCCGGATTTATTATTTGTTAAAACATCCGGTAAAAGTTCTTAATCGTATTATTTTAGGATGGAAGAAGATTTTGAGTTTGATTTTTCCGAAGATCCCAGATTTTCGGTAGAAAGATATGAAGAGATGATCCGTAATCAGGATCAATATTTTTTTGATGCTCAGGCGTTTGAAAGTATAATTGAATACTATATTGAGAAAAACGACCCAATAAAAGCGTTGCAGGTAACGGAATACGCAATTAATCAGCATCCATTTGCCGCGATTTTCTCAATAAAACAGGCCCAGTTATATGTGGCAACAAACCAGTTCGACCCTGCATTCGAATCGCTTAGTAAGGCAGAAACACTGGAGCCTTCTGAACCGGATATTTATACAATCCGGGGTAATATATTTGAAGGATTAGAGCGACATGAAGAAGCCCTTGAAAATTATGAGAAAGCTTTGAAGCTCGCCGAAAGCACAGACGAAATCCTACTTCATATAGCGTACGTCTACCAGAGTATGGGCGATTATGAAAGCTCCGTGAATTATCTAAAGCAGTGTTTACAACAGAACATGGAAAATCAAGATGCGCTTTATGAGCTGGCATTTTGTTATGATGTGCTTGACAAGCAAGAGGAGAGTATTAAGTTCTACGAGCAATATATTGATAATGAACCTTATTCCTACGCTGCATGGTACAATTTAGGCAACGCATTTAATAAAATGGATCTGTACGAAAAGTCTATTGATGCTTATGATTATGCCATTCTTATCAAAGACAACTTCGCATCAGCTTATTTTAATAAAGGAAATGCGCTGGTGCATCTCGATCGGTATAGTGAGGCAATAGAGGTCTACAAACAAACATTTGAATATGAGCCGCCAAGCGGCGATACCTACTGTGCTATCGGTGAATGTTACGAGAAGCTTGAACGGATGGACGAGGCCCGCTCTTATTATAAAAAGTCGGTGAAACTCGATCCCGCCCAGTCTGATGCGTGGTTTGGGATAGGGGTAACACTTGATTTCGAAGAACGTTATTTCGAATCGCTATACTTTTACAAGAAAGCCCTGGATCTGGATGATAAAAATGCCGATTACTGGTTTGCTATTGCCGATGCCCAGTATAAACTTAAACAGCTCGATGAATCGGAAAAAGCGTATGAGAAAGTACTTGAATTAAACCCTGTTGATATTGAGGCCTGGCTGGATTATTCGTCGATTCTTTTTGAACAAGATAAGCTTACATCAGCGATCGAGGTAATTTCAGAAGGGATTAAAAATAATCCGGACGCGGCCGAGCTTTATTACAGGATGGTTGCTTACCTTTTTGCTGCAAGTGAATTCAGCGAGGCGTTGATCTACCTTGAAACCGCACTAAACACTGACCCTGAAAAGCATCATATTCTTTTTGAATACCTGCCTCAGCTTCATGAAAACAAAGTTATTGTTGATATAATTAACCGATATACACGCTAAAAGGCAATAAAAATTTCAGGCTTTAGGTTTTGATTTTTTTTTGGAGATTTACACCTAATTAGATGTACTGTGCTTCTTTAGAATTTAATTATAATGCAGGTCTCTTTTAATCC